>BNJV01002237.1_pt1 | contig 24849 bp, 35 predicted proteins | sample 8540591 | NCBI WGS metagenome assembly BNJV01 (sample SAMD00202457, study PRJDB9452) | human saliva metagenome | host: Homo sapiens | reverse complement strand
TCATCGAGGACTGAGCCCCGGCCCCCGCCGTGTGCGCCATCCGCCCTCCGTCCCCCAGTCTCACGCGAGCGGCCCGCCACTGTCGGCGAGCCGCTCGCTTTTTGTACCCCTATGTGGCCGGGAGTTCGCTGGGTGCGCGACCGAGAATCGCCCGGTCTGCCCGCAGCGCCCACGGCCGCCGAGGCAGCCGCCGATGTCGAGCCGTCTTCGCCCCGCAGGCTACGTCATTTCCCTTCTCTGAAAAAAACAGCCCACCCAAAAGAATATCGTATTTTTGCACGTGGGGTCGCCGCCGCCCCTCGGCCGAACGTCGCAGCGCACCTGCGCACGAGGCACTTATGTGCTTCGCATACCGCACCCCGGCATTTGCTGACGGATCTCGAACAAGCGACGGAAATGTTGTTGGAATTAACGATTAGGGCGGTTGTAATGCCGAAAAACAACCCGAGGGGGTTGTGATGTAAAGTGTAAATAATGCAATGAAAGGTGTAATTACGGCCGATGTGGTCGGATCTACGCAGATCAAAAACCGAGGATCGCGGCGAATTGCCTGCGCTCATCCACGAGCTCATTGGCGAGATCGCGCAGTGCCGCCCGGAACTGAAGCTCCAGGTGGACATTTTCCGCGGCGACAGCTTCCAAGTGTGGGTCGAAAAGCCCGAATGTGCGCCGCTGGTGGCCCTTCTGCTTCGAGCGGGCTTGAGAATGTCGGCACTCCGCGCCGGCGAGCAGCCGCTGGACGCGCGCATCTCGGTGGGCATCGGCGACGTGGCTTATCGAGACGCGCAAGTCTCACTAGTCCGACGGCGAAGCCTTCGTGCTTTCGGGCCGAGGGTTTGACCAATTGGGCAAGCAACAAAGACTCATGGTGCAAACCCCTTCCGAAACTGCGAACGAAGAGCTTCGCGTCGAAACGGCTTTTGTCGACGACATCGTCTCAAATTGGAGTGCGCTCCACAGCAAAATCATGTACCAAGCCCTGCTCCGTGAGATGAGTCAAGGCGAACTGGCTGAAAAACAACACCTCGCAGCAAAACGTGAGGAAGAGGCTCGAAAAAGGCCAAAGCGAAATTGATCAGGATGTACTTGGACCGAGTCGCATCGCTCATCATCGCCACACAAAACCAACGAAATAACCCATAAATCCCCTCCGTGAATACGATAAATGCTTTCTTGATGGTGCGTTTGCTCCTTGCGCATTGCATAGGCGACTTTTTGCTGCAGTCGACAACCCTGTGCGAGAAGAAAAAGTCGATCCCCGCGCTCAGCGGGTGGGGCTATCAGGCATTGCACGCCCTCATCTACACCGCCACAGTCTATGTTTTCATCGCCGAATGGCAGTGTTGGACACTCCCCTGCTGGTCGGGGCACGCACTCGCCGGTGATGTGGCCAAAGCCTTCGCAGAGCAGCGCACGACTCCGCCCGCCGGTGGACAATGCGGGGCAGACGAAAGCAACAAGCCCTTCATCGATCGCAAGAAGATGATGCTCTTCCTCCTCGACCAGATCTTCCACTTGGGGGTCTTGGTTGGGGTCTATTTTCAGCTGTCGGGCAGTCTCGACCCTACCGCCCCTTCATCGATTGGACGGCGGTCGGCATCTGCGCTTTGGCCTATCTCGTCGTGCTGAAGCCCACTGCGGTTTTCATCCAAATCTTTTTCAGTGGATTTGCCCACACCACCGACAAAAAAGAGCCTGCCGCTCGCCGGCACCTACATCGGCTATTTGGAGCGGGTCACGATCGTATCCTTCATTTTTGAGCGGATGGATGGAGGAATCGGCTACCTGCTCGCGGCAAAATCGGTGTTTTCGTTTTTGGGGAACTGCGCAACAACAAAGAACCTGCGCGCACCGAATACATCTTGCTGGGCACTTTCCTGAGTTTCACGGTGGCCGTGATGGTGGGCTTGCTCGCTCGCCACGTGTCGGACGCACTTCCCCGTTGAAACGCAGGGCGCAGGCGCCGATCTGCCCTTTTCTTTCGGTCCGGCAGCGCCGCGAGCAGTCGATCACCCCCTGACCTCCGTCGGCCGACAAGGCACAGGGCACAGCGCCCCGAGCGGTCGAAGGCACGGCAGCGCACACGGCTCGCACACCCTCATGACGCAGCGCGAGAGGCACCCTACGAATGAGGGTGCCTCTCGCGTTTTTGCATCGGCGTGCGGGTGTTGCGCGGTAGCGCACGGAGCGATGGGGGCGAACAGAGGGAGCGGCCTGCGGGTGGACCGAGGCCTGATGCGGCGCGGCGGCCGTGCCGACTATTCGTCGTCGTCTTTGTCTTTGCGGCGGAACAGACTGAACAGTGTGAAGCCGATCAGCGCGGCGAGAAAGCCCAGGCGCACCAGCGTGGTTGTGGGCGAAGGCGTGGAAGTGAAGTAGAAGACGGCAATTACCAGCGCCAGAGAGATAATGATTTTTCAGGAAGTTGGGCATGGGTCGGGGAGGGTTTTGTTGTGCGGCGCGCAATACGGTCGCCGCGATCGCTTGTTTACTCGTTTACCGGTTCACTTGTCTACTTGTTCCCGCGTTGACTCGTTTACGTGTCCACTTGTTTACTCGTCTCACCGGTTTACTTGTCTCACTTGTTCTTGCGTCGACTCGTTGACGGGTCTACGAGTTTACCTCGTTTTACCGATTTACTTGTCTACTAGTTCCCGCGTCTACTCGTTTACGGTCCACGGGTTTACTCGTTTACCTGTTTACTTGTCTATTTGTTCTCGCGTCGACTCGTTTGACGGGTCTACGAGTTTACTCGTCTACCGGTTCACTTATCTACTTGTTCCCGCGTCTCACTCGTTTTACGTGTCTACGGGTTTACTCGTCTACCGGTTTACTTGTCTACTCGTTTCCCGCGTTGACGGCATCACAATTGTCCGCGCACGGCAGGGAGGATTTGGGCCAGCTCCTCGACCACGCGGGCCCGTTCGAAAGCCCCTCGCGGATCACGGCCAGAATGGTGTCGTCGCCCGCGATCGTGCCGCACAGACTTTCGGGTTCGTGCGCGTCGATTTCGGTCGTGATGCTCGTGGCATAGCCCGGCCGGGTGCGCATCACCACCAGGTTGCCCGAGAACCCACGCTCAGGAACCCCGACGAGCGCAGAAATTGCGGCGTGTGGATCGAAGGGGCCAGCTGACGAACGTAGGCCGGGTGCTCGGGCAGCACATAGCGGTAGCCCCCGTCGCCCGAAACCTTGGCCGCCTTCAGCTTCTGGAGGTCGCGAGAGCGTGGCTTGCGTCACTTTGTAGCCCTCTGCGCGCAAGAGTTCGAGGAGTTCTTCTTGGCTCCCCACCGACGTGCGGTTCAGCACCAGCCGAAGCATGTCGAGTCGTTTGTCACGGTTGCCCATATTCTTGCAATGTTCGTTTTTTTATCCACGGCAAATATACAACTTTTTTCTCATTTCGCCCATTCGCCCCGCGAAATGTTCCACTTTTTTCTTGAAAACGCCCCGCTTTTTGAGTTTAGTGTGCGCCTCGACGGTTTGGTATATTCGCATGCTCAGTGTGATGAAGAGCATAATTCGCGCCAAGAAATCGGCCGAAATGCGTAATTTGTCCCCGCTTTCGTCGTGCATACGGCCTCGTGGCGCGGTGGGCGGCCATCGGCACGAAAAGGGCGAGCCGCTCCCGAGGTGGAAGGAGCGGCTCGCCGAAATTGTACCCTGCGTGGGGCGATGGCGTGGGGTGCGATCGAGGTCGCAGGCGGGGCGCGGCACAAGGCCGTGAGGGATCACCAATGCTGGTCGACGCGCTGGCGCAACTGGGGATTGACCATGGCGGGATAGCGGCGTTTGAAGATCACGGTGATGGGTTCGCCCTTCGTTTCGCACGTGCCAGAGCGGATGATGCGGCGGTAGTAGACCACGGGGGCGAGGCGTTGCGTTTCGGTGTAGGAAACGTCGGTGCCGACATCGGTCCACGTCTTGCCGTCGAGGCTGCGCTGCCACACGTAGGTGCGGGCGGCGGGACCGGTGATGAGGCCGGCGGTGAGCAAGAAGGGGTTCTTGTGGTCGATCACCACCCGACGCTCGGCCGCACTCATGGTGACGGTGATGCCCGGGTCGACGGTCAGCGTGCACAAACCGCCCACCGCAACGCAGTCGCCCAAGCGAGTGGTGCGACGCAGGTAGTAGGTGCCGGGATAGGCGGCGACGTATTCGACACTCTTCTCCGTGGCGCCGAAAATGGGCTTCCACGAGTTGGCGTCGGTGGGCGTCTTGGTGTACTGCCACTGGAACTCGAGGTCCTCTTGGTTGACGGCTCCGCCGTTGAGCGTAGCCACCGGATCGGCCGGCGCGAATTTCGGCCCGCATTTCCCCGGGTATGCACGGCGTGAAAACGTGTTTTTGCTGATGGTTCGGCGATGAGAAGTTAATGTTTTCGTCCTTTCGGCGATTGTGCCCGTGGTTTCGCGCTGCTTTTCAGCCTTTTGCCGCCGCGCTCCCGCCGTGGTGAAGAAAGCGGGGCGTTATGGTACAAAAAGCTGCGGGTTTTCGTCGGCCGGTCGCCGCTTTTTGCGAGCACCGCGAGCTCCGTCGGTGCGCAAGTCGTGCGCGCCCGCCCGAGTGCCCCTCGGCGTCGGCGGCTGGTGCCGTCGTTTCGCGCCGTGTGCCGAAGCGGCTCGTGCTGCCCCGCGGTGGGGAGCCGGCCTCCTCGGGTCCGGTCCGCCCGCCTCCACGAAACACCCCGCCTGCACCGTGAGTCGGTGCAAGCGGGTGCGTGGAGCAGTGGGCGCAAGCGTGCCGCGGGTCAGAAGCGCGGGCCTCTGCCGCCGGGCCGCCGTGTCCGCCACCCTGCGGGGGCGTGACGGGGCGGAACTTGCCGCCGGGGCGGCCTTCAGCCGTGGCCCTCAGGCGGCTCGGGCATTTTGGCGCCGCCGAAGAGGTTGAGGCGGTAGATGGCGTGAAGCATCACGTATTGGTTGAGTACGTTGGTCCACGAGTCGGTGCGTGCCAGCGCGGTGAGCGAACGGCTGATCTCGCTCTGCCGGGCCCAAGAGGTCGAAAGCTTCCAGGCGCAGGGTGAGGGCCTTGTTTTTCAGCAGTGACTGCGAGACCGAGGCGTTCCACACGAGCTCGTTGGTGTTGAAGGCCGAGGTCGAAAAACCGCGGCGCGAGGTCATGCGCAGATCGGTGGAGAAAGTCACGCCCCAAGGCAGGGGTGAAGTTGGCCTCCGCGCCGTAGGCGAAGCTCCAGGTGTCGAGCCGGCCGGTGGTGAGCAGCGAGGAGTTGGAGTGCTGGTAGGCCACGCGTCCGTTGAGGGTGGCGTCCCACCACGAGCGGCGGTAGGACAGATCGAGGCGCTCGGAGAGGGCGGTGACGGCGGTGCGACTCTTGTCGGCCACGACGCCGGCGAAGAGGGCGTTCACCTCACGCAGCGAAGGCGCGTCGGGCAGGGTGGAGGCGGTGCCCGAAGTGGCCACGTAGCCCACCGAGCGGGTGAAGTTGGCATCGGTCGAGGTGGCGAGGTTCAGCACCTTGGCGCGATCGAGCGGCGTGTTGAAAGTCAGGCCGACCGCGGCGTTCCAGTTGCCATCGATGTTTTCGGGGCGGGTGAAACGGCGGCCCGTCACGTCGTCGTAGACGGTGAGTTGCGAGATGTTGCCCGTCGAGAGCGTGAGGTCGGCGTGCGCCGCGAGGCCCCTGCAGGTGTTCGGCGTTGTAGGCATTATAGAAGAGGTGCATCTCGTGGTTCCACACGGGGCGCAACCCTGGGGTTGCCCACCGAGATGCGGAGGGGTTGGCATTGTCGACCACGCCGATGAGCTGCGTCGCGGAGGGTTGCGAGGAGCGTCCGCGGTAGTTGAAATCGAGGTTGGCGGTTTTCGAGAACGCATAGCGCAGTCGCACGTTGGGGGGCGAAGTTGAGCACATTGCGCACGGTGTCGATGCGGCCGATGCTGGCGCGCTCGTATTGCAGGCGGGTGCGTTCGGGCGAGAACTGCACGCCGGCCGAGAGGCGCACGGCCCCCACGTTGTAGCGCAGGCCGAGGTTCACGCGGTGGTTGTCGTAGCGATAGGTGGCGTGCTGCGAGTTTTGGGCATCGCGCACGGCCGCTTGCACGTCGTCGGCGTTGAGGCGGCTGAGCAGTTGGGCGGGATCGAGCCACGAGAGGGTGCTCGACGAGCCCGGCACGTAGAGTTGCGAGATGGTGCCCAAGCCGGTGTGCGCACTCAGGAAGTCGCTCAGCGTGTTGTAGCCGTCGAGGCTCAGGAGGTTGTAGAGGTGCGGTCGCCCGAGGTGTATTTGTGTTCGTAAGCGTAGCGGGTTTCGAGCAGGAGCTTTGCCCACGAGCGGTTGCACGTAGGAGAGGCCCACGCGATAGTTCCACTGCGTCGAGGGGCGGTCGGAGAACTGGTGGGTGCCGCCCGCGGCCAGTCGCGGTCCGGCGGCGTCGGCCTTCGCGCGCTTGTAGAGGTCGGCACGCGAATAGGCGTCGGCCGCGGTGGTGGTGTAGCCGCCGCGCGCTTCGAAGGCGAGGTTGCGGCCGTTGCGCCCCCGATGAGGCGCGTGAGGTTGAGTTCGCCTTCCACCTTGTGGGTGGTGGTGCGCGAAAGGTCGTAGCGCGTGTTGACGTTCTTGAGGAAATCGTCGGCCACGTGCACCGTGTCGCCCCGCAGCGGGTGGCGTGGGTGCGTGCCAGCACGTCGTCGACGGCACTCACCCCGTAGCGCGCGAAGGGATCGGTGTCGAACGAGGCCGAGCGCGAGTTTTGCGTCGTGCGGCCCGTGCTGAAGTCGTAGTTCGGGCGGAAAGAGAGTTGCGTGAGCGAGTCGGGGTTCCACTTCAGGCGCAGACGGGCGTGGAAGTCCTGGTTCAGGCCGTGGCTGTCGGCGTGGGCCGCGTCGAAGCTCCCTTTTTGCGTGGCGGTGACGAAGTTTTTCGATCGACGAGATGGTCTCCGTGCGGTTGTCGTTGCGGAAGTAGATGGCGTTGCCCCCAGTTCGAGGCGGCCGGCTTCGAATTTGCCGCGGCCGTTGTCCCACGAGAAGTCGGTGCCCGCCATGGTCGAAGTGGTGCGTCCGCCGTTGTTGCCCCCGAAGCCCCGCGGACCGCCGAAACCACGGTCGGCCACGTTGTTGTGCGAGGCGATGAGGCCCACGCGGGAGCGGTCGGTGAAGCGTACGCCCCGTGAGTTTGGCCGAGTGAGGCCGTCGCCCTTGTCGTCGCGTCCGCCCGCCAGGTCGAGGTTGGAGATGAGGCTCTGGTTCAGCTCACGTTTGGTGGTGATGTCGAGCACAAAACTCTCTTCGCCGTCGTCCACGCCCGTTTGCTCGGCGTAGTCGCTCTTCTTGTCGTAGGTTTTTCAGGCGCGATACGAGGTTGGTGGGCAGATTCTTCACGGCCACCTTTCGTGTCGCCCTTGAAAAAGTCTTTGCCGTTGATGAGAAATTCCTTCACCGTCTTGCCGTTCACCTTCACCGTTCCGTCGTCGCTACCTCGGCCCCCGGCAGTTGCTTGACGAGCGCCTCGAGCGTGGAGCCCTCGGCCGTGCGGAAGGCCAGCGTTGAACACCGTGGTGTCGCCCTGCTGTTCGACGCGGGCGGCGGCCGTGCTCACCACAGCGGCGCGCAGGGCCATCGCCGTTACCCGCCAGGGCCAGCGTGCCCACATCGAGGCTGTCGGCACCGCCCGCGGCGAAGTTCACGTCGCGCCCCGCAGAGCGCAGGCCCACGAAGCCCACGCGCAGCCGCAGGGCGGCCGTGGTGTCGGTGACAATGCGGAAGCGGCCGAGGCTGTCGGTCACGGCGCCGGCCAAAAACTTCGTGGTGTCGGCGCGCAGCACCAGGCGAGCGGTGGCCAACTCGAGGGGACGCCCGTCTTTCTGCGAGACCACAGTGCCCGTGATCACGCGCCGAGGGGCGGCAAACGCCACGCCGGCGCCCAACAGTAGGGGCAAGGGGGAGATAATGTACCTTCTTCACGGGGAGGAAATCGTTAAGTCTGTGGGGCGGCCGCTTGCACTTTGTCAATCACAAAGCCGAAAAAGGCCGTCGTATTTTCGTATTCTGTGTCGCAAAGTTACCCATTGTCACGCACTTACGCCGCGACGGCTTTCACAACAAAGCGAAACGACCCGACGAAAAAGGGGACGAAAATCGACGTTTCCCCCTTTTGGCGACCGAAGGGCGCGATCGGCTCCGCTTTTATGCTTATATTTGTCGGCACACCGCACCCTGCGGTCACAAAACCTCCAGGCCTATGGATTTTCACTACGCAACTCACATCCGACGCATCGAGATCAGCAGTCTTTGGAACGGGCGAAAGCCCATCGACTGGACACTGCGGCCCGATGTCAACGTGCTCAGCGGCAAAAACGGCGCCGGCAAGAGCACCATCCTCGCCCGCCTCGTGCAGCGCGCCGCCCATCTCGCGCCCTCCGGCACCCTGCGCGGCGGACAACACGACGATGTGGCCCTCACCCTCGCCCCCGACGATGCCGAACTCGTGCGCTACGATCTCGTCCGCTCCGTCGACAGCCGCATCCTCCCCGCCGAGCGCATCGCCACCCTCGCCGACGGGGCCATCGTCACCGAACTCGACTGGCAACTCTACCGCTTGCAACGCCGCTATCTCGACTACCAAGTGAACGTGGGCAACCGCATGATCGCGCTCCTCACCGAGGGCAGCGACACCGCCCGCGAGGAAGCCGCCGAAGCCGCCGCGGCCAAGACGCAGTTTCGCGACCTGATCGACGACCTCTTCAGCGAAACCGGCAAGCACCTCGACCGTTCGAGCAACGAGCTCCGCTTCCTCCAATACGATGAGCCCCTCGCCCTACGTGCTCTCCTCGGGCGAGAAGCAAATGCTCATTCTCCTGCTCACCGCCCTCGTGCAAGACCGCCGGCCCACCGTCTTCTTCATGGACGAACCCGAGGTGAGTCTCCATTTCGATTGGCAGAAGCGACTCATCTCGATGGTGCGTGCGCTCAACCCCCGCGCGCAAATCATTCTCACCACCCACTCGCCCGCCGTGATCCTCGACGGATGGGAGGACCACGTCACCGAAATCGAGGACATCACCCGCTGAGGCGCTCGCCGCCGGCTGCTTTTTCGGCCGCCCCGCCCGTGTCGCCCCGCCGGCCGCGCAAGTTGCCCTCGTGTCCCGCACTTTTTTTCGCCCCCACCGCCACGCTCTCGCCTCTCTGCCCAACTCACTCTGCCTACATCGCCGCTGCCTCCCGCCTCGAAGGGCGGCGTGCACGACCGCGCGCCGTGGCCTACGTCGAGAGCTACGACGACATCCTCTTCTGGCGCGATGTGCTCACCCGAGCGGCCCCGCACGTGCAGTTCGAAGTGGTCCTCCCTCGCGCGTCACCCTGGGCCGGGGCAAGAAGATCGCCTTTGGCCAACCGGCTCGGCCCGCACACGATCGCCTGTGTCGACGCCGACTACGACGTTTTGATGCAGGGCGCCACCCCCACCAGCGCCGTGGTGTGCCGGTCGCCCCACGTTTTGCACACCGGGGTCTACGCCATCGAAAAATTTGCAGTGCCACGCCGACGTGCTGCACCGCGTGTGTGTCACGGCCACGCTCAACGATCGCGAACTCTTCGACTTCCGCGCCTTTCCTCCAAGCCTTCTCCTGCACCGTCCACCCCTCCTGGTGTGGAACGTGTGGGCCTATCGCTACGGCGCTCTACACCCAATTTTTCGCTCACCGACTTTGCGCGCACTGTCGAGCTGCGAGAGGTGCAACTTCACCACCCCGAACGCACGATCGAAGCCCTCCGCCGCCGCGTGAACCGCCAGATCGCCACGCCCAACGCCGTTTTTCCGCAGGCCGCGCCACCTACAAGCCCCCTGCGCGACGAGTTGCAGCAACTGGGCGTGACGCCCGACAAGACCTACCTCATATGCGCGGCCACGACCTGGTGGATGTGGTGCTGGGCCCCCTCCTTGCGGTGGTGTGCGACAACCTGCGCCGCGAACGTGAGCGCGAAATCAACCAACTGGCCTGCCACGCCGTGCAACAGCAGAACGAACTCGCCGCCTACCGCCACGCCGTGGCGCCCTTCGAGGAGATGCTGCGCAAACACACCGCCTACCACGACACGCCTGAGTTCCTCCGCATCGAGGAGGCGGCCCGACAGCGCTTTTGCGGGCGACTGGGAAACGCGCGATGCCACTGCCGACGACGCAGCCCTCGATCTGGCCGACGAGCGCCCGATCGGTGCGCTCCCGACGGCCTGCTTCGCCGCCGAAGGGCCCGATGCGGAGGGGAATGCCCCCGCCCGTGTGAGCGAACGTGCGGCCGCGGCACCCGAAGGACCCAACGCCCCGCGGAATGCCCTCGCCGCCGCTGCCGAGCCCCTGACGGCCACCGAGATGCCGACCGCGGCACGCCCGAAGTCCCCGACCGCGGCTGCCCGACTGCGCAACGGCGTGTGGACCTGGGGCGACGACGACGATGAGGTGGACTGAAATGCCGCCTTCGCGTCGCAACGCACCCGACGGACTGCGAGGAGGTGCAAAACGCGCAGACTTGAGCCGAAAGTAGCCTACTTTCCGCTCAAGTCTGCGCGTTTGTTTTGTGCGCTCGGCACGCTGTTCTTGGCCTTGCCGCGCGGTGTGGCTGTGCTCGCGATCGGGCTGTCGCCTCGGCAGTGGGAGCGATGCACTTGGGCAGCGTGGCCTCGTCGACCTTGCCGCGCGAAGATGACGAAGCCCGCTCCGACGAGAAGTCCCACAGTGGGGGCTTCCCGCACAGAGCGGGCTGCAATGGAGCGAGCGTGGCGTCCCGAGAGACGCCGTGCGGCAGCTTTTAGAAGATGCCGGTGCTGTTGAAGTCCACGTCGTCGGCAGCGGGATCATCGCCCCAGATCGAAAAATTGCTTTTCGAAGGTGTCGGCCTCATCGCCGTCGACCTTTCTGGGCACTGGATCCGGGGAGTACCGAGGCTCATATTCATCAAGCCTTCGGTGACGATGCTGTATCGCATGAGCAGGGGAGTGGTGTATTTTTTTCATCACAAATGATTTTTGTTGTTGTGGTTGAATAGTTTTTGCGGTGCACTTCGGCGTGTCGTGTGGGAAGCGGTGGGCGCGTGTCTTTTCACACCACCGCTTCACACATAGGACACGGCAGATGCACTGCGGTTCTTAACGTTGCAAGAACTTCTTGCCGTTCTGCACGTAGATTTGTCCGGCTACGGGCTTCTCTACGCGGCGACCGCTGAGATCGAAGACAGGGAGCGTCGGCATTGTTTTCAGCGGTCGTGCTCACGTGATCCACGCCCGTCACGCCGGGGAAGGCGAGCTGCGAGCGAGTGGCACCGCCGGCTGCGGTGCTCGAGAAGGCACGGAAACCACGAACGTAGGTCGTGCTGAGCACCAGGAACTCGTCGCCTTTGAGTGCGCGAGCCTCTTGGCCGGCGGGAATCTGCGAGGGAGTGGCAGCGCCCTTGAAGAGGTTGTTCGTAGGTGCGGCAACGGGCTTTTTCTTGTTCTAAGTAGTAATACTCGAGTTCAATGTCGGAAGCGGACTCGCCTTTTACGAAGGAGAACAGCTAGTTCCGCTGGGGATGACTCTGCCTTCGAATGTATCGAGATGGATGCGTTGCTTGGCAGCGTCGTAATTTGTGGCGATGTAGATTTCCACTCCTTCGGGCACTTCCATGGAAACGGGAGCAAAGAAGGTGGCCAAGCCCTTGTCGTTGAAGTGAACCGGGAATTTGGTTACATCTTCAAGCTGAAGGTGAGTTTGTATGGGTTTGGATTATCGCCTCCCAAGCCGTCAACATCTGTTTTTTCCGTCCTGGTGGAGATAGACTGTGGCTGCATTGCCATCTTTCTTGACCAGCATTTTGTATTTACCGTCGGCGAGTGCAACCGAATTCCACGGTGGCGAGATTCGTTTCGGAGGAAGGAGCAAGTTTGGATTTGCTGCCGTCGGTTCGGTATATTGCGCGGCCGGTGGTGTAGGACACGATGCGATTGTCGCCGTCGTAGAAGAAAATCGTTCCGTTGTCCGTGCCATTGTCGGTAGTGATGAGCTGATATCTCCGGTTTAGTGACGCCGGTGGCGGTGACATAGCGCGTGCCGTTGTTAGACTTGATGCGGAAGAATCTGCCCAGGGTTCAGGCAGGTTAAGTCCGAATAGTCATTCTTATCTGCGTGCAACGAGAAGCAGTTTTTGAACTCTGCGAGTGTAGAGACGTTTCTCCGTAGATTACAATCGTGCCGGGTTCTTCTTCAGTGAATAGCCATATCTCCCAACGTAGCTAATCTTATATTTTCGTCACGGAATGCAAAGCGAGTCTTGGCGGCAGCGAGAGTTTCTGCGTCGGTGGTTGCCGATGCGCTTTCGAGCGTCCAAACCGAAGCTTTGCTGTTCGTGCCGGGATGCCCAACGCACCACATTGAGCTTGCCGTCGGTATCGGTATCTTTAGACAAGTGGAGATAGTTCTTGTCTTCGCTTTTTAGTGACGTTACAAATCGAAAGCGTATTGTTCGTCCCCGTCGCGTACAGATCGTAGCGAGCATTATTTTCGTTGGTGGAGGTGACGCCGAGCGTTTAAAGACCGGGGACATTGTTCACTCGGCGACCTGTCACGGCATGTTGCAGGCTGTAGTTGTCGTTGGCTTCGTCGTAGTTGAGCACGAACACGTCTTCTGCGCCGGGAGCTTCGGTGGCATCGCCGGTTGCAACACAGGAAGGAGATGATAAGGTGAGGTAGTTTTTCGCGTTGCGTGCCGTGTTGAAGAAGCGCACTTTCTTACCGTTGAGCGCTTTGCGGAAAGTTTTGAGCGCTGCGGCGTAGCCTGCTTTCGTCGCTCGCGGCGTCGATGGCGTTGTTGGCGTCGGTGGCGGCCGAAGGATTCGCAGCGGCGAGCGCTGCGACGCTCGATTTCACCAAGCGCCTTGGGGATCATACAGGCGCCAAGCGGAGTTGCCGTCGTTGGCATCCCAGTAGCCCACGTGCTTGCCCGCGGGCATAACCCTGCGTAGAAGTTCCACGAAGCGATGGTGCCGTCCGTGATGGCGGCGCCGTCCCACCTTGGGCGCGATGTCGAGCAGCGTGCGTCGCCGTCGTTGTTGTTATTATAGATGTACCATTCGGAGGGGTGTCCGAAAGGGTCACTTGGTCGTCGGCTTTCGGGGCCGTGGCACCGCCTTTGTTGGCGAACCACTTGCCGCTCTTCACATCGTAGATCTTGTAAACGTGGTCGGTGGCATTGACGGTCACGATGCGCACGGGCGAACCGACGGCCCGGCCGGTGATTTGTCCGCCGTCGGTGTTGATGCGCGCGGCGAGGTTGTTGCCCAAGACGATGAACACGTCTTTGCCCGTGGTGTTTTCAGTGGGTACTGCCACTTCTGCGACAGTGCGAACAGGGGTTGGTCTGCGCGAAGGCCGTGGAGGCGAAGAGCGCAAGGGCGAATGCAGAGAGATATTGTTTTTCATACGCCGTTTGTAGGTTTTTGCGTGCCCGGTTGGAGGCGTCCCGATCGCGAGGCGTGGGCGAGCCGGAACAGCGCGTGACCGTTGAGCAACTGCACGAAAGTCTGTGTTCGAATGAGGGCGACAGTGGTTCAGACGGACGCAACCGGAGCAACGCGGATTGAGGTAGTTGTGTGTCCGCAGGGGACACGAGACGTTGATTGCACGGCAAATATAAGCGCCGTCGGCCGATTGTGCACGATTTCCCCAATTTTTTTCTCGCGTGTTAGACTTTATTGTGTGAATGCGCGGCATTTGCCAATTGTTCTGTGCAAAGCGCGGGGCGTTCGTCGCGCCTTGTCGCGGGCGGTGCGCGGGCGCTCGAAGCGAACGCGCGCAGGGGCCGTGCCGCACGGGGCGAAAAAGGCACCCCGCCACGGCCCGGCGCGCCGAAATCGCAGGGCGCACTCACGAAAACCCCGCCCGCTGCCCTGCCGACGGAAAGCATCCGACAGCAGCAGCGGGCGGGGCACACGCGGCGACCCACCTCACGCCGACACCGCGCGCGGGCAAGCCGACACTGCGCTCATTGCACCCAGCGCCACACCGTGGCCACGATCACCGTGACCAACACGCCGAGCGAAAGCGGGAGCAACGCCGAGAGTGCCGTCCAGCGCCAGGAGCGCGTCTCCTTATATATAGAGTAGAGCGTCGTGGAACACGGGTGGTGCAGCAGGCAAAAGAGCATGAGGTTCACCGCCGTGAGCAGATTCCAACCGCCCGCCAGCAGAATCTGCCGCGTCTGTTCGGCGCTGCCCTCCGTGAGTACGCCCGCACTCGCCGCGTCGACCTGCCCCAACGCCATGAGCGTGAGCATCAAGATGGTGGGCATCACGATTTCGTTGGCCGGAATGGCCAGTACATAGGCCAGCAGAATGATGCCGTTGAGGCCCACGTACCACGCCGGCGCGTCGAGCCAACCGATGAGGTGCGCCGCGATCGAAGCGCCGCCCACCTCGATGTTGCAGGTGAGCCAAATCAGCGCACCGGCGGGGGCGGCAAACGTCAGCGCGCGACACAACACGATGATGGTGCGGTCGATGAGCGAGGTGTAGAGCGTTTCGCCAAAACTGCGGCGGACGATAGGGCGGCAATTCGAGGTGGAACGTCGACACTTGGCCCCGCAACACGGTGCGAGACAGCGCCCACGACGAGGCGAACATGAGCACAATGCCCAAAACCAGCACGCCAATCACAGCCACCGCCGCCACCGTCGGACCGTATTCGCGGGGAAACGCCGCCGCCACGAAGAGCGTGGCCAAAAGGGATCTGCGTGGGCCAACGACCGTTGCAGAGTGAGAAATTATTCGTCAGGATGGCGATGAGCCGCTCCCGGTCGGAGTCGATGATGCGCGTGGCCACCACGCCCGCCGCGTTGCAACCGAAGCCCACGCCACGGTCAGCGCCTGTTTGCCGTGGGCCCCCGAACGCCGGAAGAGTTCGTCGAGATTGAAAAGCCACGCGCGGCAGGTAGCCGAAGTCTTCTAACAGCGTGAACAAGGGGAAGAACACCGCCATCGGGGGTAGCATCACCGCCACCACCCAAGCTGTGGTCAGATACATCCCGTCGACGAGCAGGCCGGTGAGCCATTCGGGCGAATGCATGGCCTCGAACGCCGAGCGCAGCGCAGGGTGGCCCCAACCCACCAGCAGCGAGTCGAGCCAGGCCGAGGGGTAGTTCGCGCCGATGATGGTGAACCAGAACACCAGCGAGAGCAACACGAGCATGATGGGGAAGCCCCAGAAGCGATGCGTGAGGATGCGGTCGAGCTTCACGTCGAGCGGCAAGAGTCCGTCGCCGCCGGGGCGCCGAACGGCCGCGGCACAGATTTCGCCCGCGCGAGCATAGATCTGCTCCATCCAGCGGTCGTGGAAGTTGTGGCCGATGGCCAGGTGTATCTCGTCGGCCAGGGCGTTGAGCTCGGGGTGGCGTAGGCGCGCCGCACGCCTTCGTCGCGTTCCAGCAGGCGCGTGGCGATCCACTCGGCGTTGGACAGTTCGGGGTGGGCTGTGCGCACCGCCGCGGTGAGGCGATTGACCTCGGCGGCCGTATCAGCCGGCAGATCGAAGCCGCGAGGGGGCCGACAAACGAAGGTGCCCTGAGGCCACAGCGCGCACCGCTTCGAGCAGTTCACCGATGCCCCTGACCTGAACGCGCCGAGGCGCCCACCACCGGGATGCCCAGACGCCGAGAGAGCGCCCGGAGATCGATGGAGATGTGGTTGCGCTCAGCCTCATCGATGAGGTTGACGCACAGCACCGCCCGATCGGTGATTTGCAGCACCTGCAAAACCACTGCTTTATGTTGCGCTCCAGGCGCGTGGCGTCGGCCACCATCACTGTCGCATCGGGCTGACCGAAGAGAATGAAGTCGCGGGCGATCTCCTCGTCCTCCGAGGTGGAGGCCAACGAGTAGGTGCCCGGCAGGTCGACGATGCGATAGCCTCGCCGCCGAAGTCGAAGAAGCCTTCGGCCTTGCCCACGGTCTTGCCCGGCCAGTTGCCGGTGTGCTGTTTGAGCCCCGTGAGGCGGTTGAAAACGGTGCTCTTGCCCGTGTTGGGATTGCCGGCCAGGGCCACGACATAGCGCGTTTCGCCCCCTGTCTCGCCGTGGCGGCGCAGGGAGTGGAGCGAAGCGGTGGGACACGCGGCGCAGGCAGCGTGCGGAAGTGGAGCGGAGGAGGAAGAAGAGGGGATTTTCATAACGGAGTGACGATGATTTGGCGCGCTTGTTCGCGGCGCAACGCGATGGCAGTGCCGCGCACCACATAGGCCACGGGTTGCCCAGCGGACTGCGCACGCCGACCGACACGCGCGAGCCGCGTACGAAACCGAGGTCCATCAGTCGGCGGCGCAAGGCACCGCGGCACGAGGGCGAAAGTCCCGCCACCACGGCGGTTTGTCCCTCGGCGAGCCGACTCACGCGGGAAGGCATCGGCGGGCACTTCGGCGGCTTCGGCCGGCGTGAGGGGGCGGAGGTCGATGGCGGCGAGGTCGGCGGCGGGCAGCGCGAAGTGTTCGCCCTCATAGTCGAAGGCAAAAGCTGCCCTCCGCGCCCGCAGCCACGCGCACCACGGCGTCTTTGGCCAAACCCGTGGCGGCAATGCGGGCAAAGCGCCGCGCGTCGTCGTCTTCGATGTGCACCACGCGCAGCAACGTCCCCTGCTTCGGGCAGGCCCTCGGCCGCCGTGTCGCGCGCACCGGCGGGCAGGGCGGGCAGGGTGAGCCCGGCGGTGGGAATGGGGTCGCCGTGGGGGTCGAAAAGGGGTTGCCCAGGAGCGAGGCCACGCGCTCGCGTTCGCGCGCATCGAGGCGGTGCTCCACGTGGTGGGCGCGTTCGTGCCACTCGGCGGGCGCGTAGCCCGAGTGTTCGGCCAGATACTGCTCATAGATGCGGTGGGCGCGCATCAGCGCCAGGGCGTCGCGACGACCCGCGGGGGTGAGGGGCGACGCCTTCGGCCGTGATGTCGACACGCCCCTCGAGGGCGAGCCGACCCAACGTCTGGGCGGCCGTGTCGGACCTCGAGGGCAAGCTGGGCAAACAGCCCGTCCCACGCCGAGCGCGGCAGGGTGCCGCCGGCTTCGAGCAGGGCTTTGAGGAAGTCTTCGGCGCGTTCGTTGCGACGGTCGTCTTGACGACGAACGAAGTAGAGGCGCAACCGGGCTAAGAGGGAGTTCATAGGCGGTGGACTGTGGGAGGGTGGGGCGACGGGGCGACTGCGAGGGGCGAAAGGCGGGGAGCGAGCCGAAAGGCCCCTGTTATTGAGCGGAGCTTCCCGTTTCGGCGCAAAAACGCGATGGTTTTTCCCGCCTGCGCCGTGCGCGCCGGCGCAAATATACGCAATCTTGCCGAATAGTCGAGTGTGACGCATCGAAAAAGCCGCGGCCTTGGCGAATGCGAGCACGAGGCCGGCGTTGCGGAGGCGGGAGTGGCACCGAGGTAGCCGTGCGCTGACCCGCCGCCCGCCCTCCTCGCCGGCGCCCCTCACCACGTCACCACGCGATCCACCAGTGCGTGTTGTTCACCGCTCGACTGGCGGAGATAGATGCGCGTGGTCTCGATGCTCGTGACCCAAAAAGATCGGCCAGCAGACTCAAATCGGTGTGAACGGCCAAGAAGTTTTTGGCAAAGCGGTGGCGGAAGGCGTGGGGTGCACCAGGGCGGGATCGAGGTGCAGCCTTTGCGCCCAAACACGGAGCACGGCGCCGATGCCCCGTGGAGTGATGCAGCGGCCGCGGTAGTTGACAAAGAGGGGCCCCACGATGTCTCGCGCTGCGTTGCGCGATCCACGCCAGTGCCTCGTTGCGCAGCGTGAGGGGGATGTAGATGCGCCGCTGTTTGTTGCCTTTGGTGAGAGATCGACGAAGCCGCGGCGCACACGCCGATGCGAAGTTGCACCAACTCGCTCACGCGCGCACCGGTGGCGGCGAGAAAGCGCACCACGAAGTGCCAACGCAGTTCGCCGCGCTCCCGAAGGCTGCGCGAGAGATAGAGATAGTCGGCTTGGCTGATGACGTTTTTCGACGAACGAACGCCGCCCGAGGCGCACGCCTTGAGCCGCCATTGTGGCTGCCGCAGCGCGAGGAGCCAACGATTGATGGCCATCACCCGCTGGTTCACGGTCTTGGGCGAATAGCGCTCCACGAGGGGCGCTGCGATGCCGGAGCAGATTCTCCTTGTTGAGCGCCGGGAAGCGCGCTAAGAAGTCGCGCACCGCTTTGACATAGGCGCGCACGGTGTTGGGGGCGAGGTTGTCGTCGATGAGGCTTTTGCTCAAATGCCGGCAGACTGGCACTGGGGATCGATGTTCTTGCGCATAAGTGTAGGGATTTGAGGGGATTTTCGAAACCGTTACGGCTTTCCGCCCAAATGCTTCGGTTCCCACGCAATTATCGGTAACCCGCCCTATCAAGTGGTGGTGGCACAAAAGGAAACGGCCAATGGGCAGAAACGAAGTAGTAGCGTTTTTCAGTATTTCCAAGAATTGTCTGATCAATTACAGCCGCGCTACCCTCTTTAATCTACCCGGCTGTGCGCTGGATTCACTGTTCCGGAAAAGGAATGTTGAATTTTGATTGAAACAAATCAACGACCCACATTTGGCGCGCTTGCATTTCATCCTAACTCCAATGAAGTGTTCCGTGAAGTAGATATTACCGACGGGCTTTCCGTAGTTTTCAAAGATCGTGAGAAGAACGCAATGGGGGTTCGACTACCTTTACACCCAAAACGGTGTGACCTGAAGTGTACGTGCCCAAGCACCCGGCGAAGACACGCTTGTGCTCGACCCCGAGGCCGCAACCATCGGTGAGAACATACGGCGCATCACCGCTCAACGCTTTGCTTTTCTACACGATGCTGTGCTTTCTCAAAAACTTTTCTATTGAAAGCGATTTCGTAGAGCGAAACCCCGACCAAGTGCTCCCCTATGAAGAGGGCGATGTCCTTGCCGCCGATGAAATCAAACTCCTCACGAATGACAAAGCAGGCTCTGGTGGCCGCGCACGTTGGTACTCCGCAAAAAGAAGATGTGGATTACAACCGGAAAGGAGTATATCCGCCGCTGGAAGGTGGTCGTGTCGAGCGCGCACCGGGAGGGCATAACAGAAGCAACCAACTCGAAGTGCTCGATGACCGCAGTGCTTTTCGGTCGCTCGCGCGTGGCGCTCAAGACTTTCGCCACCGAACGCGAAGCGCGTAACTTCTTTGCTTACTGCCAAACCGATTTCGTACGCTACACTTTCCTACTCACAGACGAAAGTCTGAGTTCGCTCGCCAAAATGGTGCCGGATCTGCTCGACTATACAGACGGTAATGGCATCATCGACTATGCCGGCGACGTGAATGCCCTAACTTTATGCCCTCTTCGAGGTGGACGACTCGATGCAAAGGCTCATCGCTCGCACGTTAGACGGGAATCAATCATAAAACAACGGCGCACCACCAATGAGTGGTGCGCCGTTGTTTATTGCATCGGTTTTACTTTTTCCTCGATGAAGGCTATTTCTTGTGGCGTAAGTCCGTATTTTCGGTAGAGTTGGCGGTCAATCTGCTCAATCTCCTGCGTCCAATCTATATCCGACGCGGAAGTGAAGTCTTGCAAGGGGACAAGTCGCCAAGTGTCTTTGGGATTGTCCTGAGTAGCCTTGAGAATACCCAGCATTGTACGAACAAACTTTGTCTTAACGTATTTAAGACAAGATTCTGCCTCTGCCTGAGTGTCGAATGCCCCTATTGTCAAAAAATGATTGAGTAACTCCGATGAGAGGTTCTCCGATGAGGGGTGTACTCAGTACTTCTCGATTGCTCCCGACCCGTTGCTTTTTAGGAACAATCACCTTGTATTTTTTTCCAAGTTCGATGCGTCTCAATATATCGTTTGTCTATCCAACGATAACAACGTTTATTGTCGATCAGACCAAGAATCTTGTAAGAATTCTGCTCCGTTTGATTTACACAGAATAAAGTAAGTTGCTTGAAAATTGGAGTGGTAAGTCGACGTTCAGTACCATTACTCCCTATAATCTCACGCGCGTCTGGACACTGATTGTAGACCTCCTCCAAGTCAAACTTATTCTGCGGATAAACAATGTCACTTAATCTACCCAACGGAGAGGTCACTTTGTTGGCAATACTTGTAAGTTCTGCATAAGCAGTGAACGTACCAATTTTGCCGAAAACCTGCTTAGAGTCTCTGTACATAACAGCCACTCCTCCTTTTATAATTACTGTTGGGAACACATCTGTACTATTTGCCCAATAATCAACCACCTTAAAGTGTTCGTCATTAAGTATCTTGGTGTTCCATTCCTTTGGCGTTTTGCCTGCGTTAAATAAATAGCGAGCGGGAGTCAGAAGCGAGACTCTTTGTGCCAAAAGGCTTGCAAGGTCGATAAATAAATGGTAAACAGGAGCATCACTTGTGTTCTCAGATGTCACTTGATACGGCGGGTTACCGATAATTGCGTCTATCTTCATTTCTTTTTTATCGTTTAGTCCCCAGAACCCTTTGGCGTCGCGGAGATCGCGGAGGACCTTTTGGACGGAATGGGTGAGGCTGGGAATGAGATCGAGGATATTTCGCGTGCACTCGCCGTGCGGAAGCCGCAAAGCGTGCGCTTGGTGATGGCAACGGCCATCGGCGTCTTACATACCACGAAAATGTTTTCTTTGAGCGTTTGTTCCCAAAGGGCTTTGGCGCGATCGGGGGCGATGGCGTTGTGCTTGCACCACTCTTCGTCCAACCGCGCGCGGTAGATGCTATAAGCGGCGTAGAGAGGATAGAGACCGCTCTTGGAATTGATTTCCAACACGGTGCTTCGGGGCGAAAAACACGCGATCGGTCACGCCGCTGCGCACGATGTGGCGCGGAGTTTCGAGGGGATGCTCGAAACGCTCGTCCATAAAACAACAACCGCCCAACGAATCGGAGAGATGTACGCTGACCACGCGCCAAGGTGTGAGCACTGTTTCTTATCGGGGTTGCGAAAGGTGGAAAAGAGGGCGGTGAGACGCGAAATGCGCTCCTCGATGGTGAACTTGTCGGCGCTGCGGGCTAATTGTCTGATGCGGCGGCCGGCCGCACTGAAGACTTCGGGATCGTAGTAGCGGCGGAAGCGGGCGAAGTCGGCTTTCGTCACGCCGACGGGCGATAATTCCGTCCAAGAGGTGTCGTCGACGAGTGGGTGAAGTTGTTTATCGTGAGTTCGGCGGCTTCGTCGTGCAGATCGGCGCCATAGATGAGCAGCGCGTACGCGGATGGAGATGCCGCGCAAGATGGCAATGGCGTTTTTTTCGCTGCTTTTTCCGTTCGTTTTCCAGCGCCTTTTGGGCTGCGGCCTCGGATCGGGCTCCTTGGGGGCTTCTTTTTCGGGCGCGGAGGGCGGTTTGGCGTTGTTACCGTCGAGCCCGTTGTCGCTGACTTTGACTTTATCGACCGGTTTGAGGGCCTTGGTGGTGCCGATCTTGGCGCGCAGGCCGTTGAAGTCGGCGACATCGGCGTCTTCCAAGCGGAGCAACTCATCATTATATAGGGCGCCGTCTTCGAAACCGGCGTTGACCACGCGCTCAATCTGCACGCGTTTGAGTTGGGTGAGGAGGTTGTCGACGTTGAAGGCCTTCATTTGGCTGCCTTCGAGGGCGATGACGGGGCAGAAGCTGAGGAAGTCGGCGAGGGTGTGGCGGTCTTCTGCGGTTTGCTTGCCGGCTTTGTACGACACTTTCGAGGCTTTCGGCCAGCTACGCAGGGCGCGATCGGGCGCAAAGTCGAAGGCGTAGCAATTTTCCTTCACGCGACCTTGGTATTCGAAGGGCGTTTGCACGCGAAAGATGGTTTGCATGTAGCCGGCGGCCGAGGTCGACGACGAGCCGGCCAGGAGAAACACGCCCGTCCAGGGACGTATGCTCACGCCGGTGGTGAGCCGACCGCACGAAAGGGTGATGGTGTAGGTGGCGCTCGGGTCTTTGCCGATGGCCTTGTTCACCTTTTTCGAGCGCGTCTCGGCTTTCTTCGTCGGCATCGCCCTCGCCCGCCACGTTCACCACGGTGAAGGCGCCGAAAAACAGGGGTGGGCTTTGCAGTTTCTTGCTCAGGGCTTTGGCCGCCTTGACGCCGGGAAGCACCAAAGCGTGTGACGAAAAATGCGGCGGAAGTCGGCTTTGGCATAAGGATAGAGCGAATCTTCGTCGTCGCAGCAGAGCAGATCGAGAAAGTCCCCCACATAGTCGTCGTGCACGAAGGCGCCCTGCTCGTCGGTGCGAAAAAAACTCGCGAAAGTTGAAGACTTTGTCCTCATCGGCGAAGCGATTCATCAGTCGGCCCAGGTCGTAGGTGTAAATATGCATGGCGGGCAGCGACGCATAGGGGTTGGAATCGCCGACATGGTACTCGTCCCACGACGTTTTGGCGCGCTGCTCCATGATATAGTCCCAGGTGAAGATCTCGTCTTCGTCATATTGATCGAAGAGGTTGAAGGGCGTGCCCGAAAGTTGCAGCACTTTGGTGTCGGCATGCCGAAGTTGGTCGATTACCGCCTGCCCCAATTCGGTCTGCGTGCCCTCGTGTGCTTCGATCGACAATGAGCAAATCCCAGTCGGTGGCGAAGATGTTGTCGTTCTTCTCGTGCTTTCCGCCCACGTCCTCCGATCCGCGCAGGTCTTGCATGGAGGCAAAACACACAATGTGCGCACCTTCGTCGGCTTGCAGCAACAGTTGGTCGAGACGCTCCCCCTTTTGCGCCGAACCGTAGTTGTATTTTCCCTGTAATTCGCCCTTTTTCGCTGCGCCCGCGCCCTTGCTGCCGTCGGCAACGGGCTCAGCGGCACGCAGATCATAGAATATTTTTCAAAAGTCCTCATACCATCCGGCATTGACCACGGGGCGATGCGTGACAATGAGGTGCGTCAGGGCGCCCATCTCGCGCACCACCTGCAGCGCCGAGAGGGTTTTGCCGAAACGCATTTTGCAGTTCCAAAAGCATTTTGCGCTGCCCCTGCCTTTGTTCTTGGTGAAATGCTTCACCGCCTTGTCGATGGCTTCGCGCTGTTCGGGGCGAAAGACGATGGGGGCGGGCTCGTTTTGCGTTTTCTCCTCGGGAAAGAGACTGCTGCGCCCCTCCTTGGCGGCGGAAATGGCATTTTTCACGGTAGCCAAATCCGTCTCGAACCATTCTTTGCCGAGCCCTTCGTTCGAGAAATCGGGGCGCCGAATGCCCGAGCGGAGCAAAACGCTGTGCACCTGCTTGTCGTCGAACGATTGCAGGACACCCTTGTGGATAAAAGCGGAGCACTCGGTGTAGAGCAACTCATATTTTATGGCCGCCGTTTTCGTGTACTGGTCAATTCGCTCGCGTGCCGCTGCGATGAGCAGGGGATCGTTGGGTGCGGGCAGCTGTTTGCAGTCTTCGGTCAGCTTGGTCATGCCGATTTTCGAGGCACCCTTTGTGCAAAGGGTAGTCTGTGGAGAAGACATAAATGACCTGCGGCAGCATGGAACTGGAGTAGGTAGGCATAGGCTTGGAATGGATTTAGGTAAAAAGGGGGACACGAAGGGGATCGGTGTCGCGTTTGAGGGGAAAGGAGGGCCTTTGAGACGCAATTTCTCAGAAGTGGAGGCTGGAACGATGAGCACTCGAAAAATGCAGAGCGGTGCCGCCGAAAAGTGGGGCGAGGTCACCAAAAAGTGGGCGAGCCGATTAGGACGAAGTGGGGCGAAGGAGATCGACGAAAGCGGATTTTGCGGTGGTTCTCGTGGGTGATCGATCGCGCTTGCCCCAATCGCGCAGCAGGCAGTAGGTGCCGCTGTGCAATGGATGTTGCCGCTCGCGCAACCCGGGCAGGGGCGGTGGTGGCTGCCGGGGCGGAGGCGAAAAGGTCGAGCCTGTTATGCGTGAGGCGGTACTAATCGGGAACAACGCCTTTGAGTCCGTCCATTTGCCACACGTTCCAAGCAATGACGTAGGCGAAGGAAAGGAGAGTCTGCGGGGTGGAGGGGCAGTTGGGAGAAATAATGCTGGTGATGTTCGACGAAGGTTCTGAGCAGTGCCTCGCGTGTCAAGAGGAGGCTGTCGCCTTGCCACCATAGCCCAGGGTGTGGCGATAGGCCTCAAAGCCCGGGCGCGCCAGAGCTGCATTCGCGCGCAATTTCTCGGCGCTCTTCTCGGAGTGGGGAGCGATGGGTAGCTGGCCACAACGCGGAGTTTGCGATCGAGGATTCCGACGCGCTGTGAGAGGGGAATGAATTCGCCGGTCACGGTGTTGTAAAGCGACTCACGAGATAAGGGCCTTCGCCGCAGGTGATTTCACGCGGGTGGCGCGAACATAGTCTTGCTACGTCTTGCCTTTCGAAAACAATGCGCTCGCTCGTCGTTTCAACTGTGGGTGCGCTCGTCGCTGCGGTTGAACACATCGGGACGTCCGAACCAGGCTTCGTCGACAAGGTTGTTTTGCGCATTGCAAAACCCAGGCCGGGGTGAAGACTTCGCCATTTGCTTGCGTGCGTGTCGAGCTGTTGTTCGCGCGACTTGAGCACCCTGCGGCTGAATCACGCGCCCGTGTTCGCCCGTGATGCGCTCGGGTGATCGAATCGTGCCATTGATAGCCGACACCCAGGTGGGCATAGTGGTCGGTGGCCCAGAAGATGGACGATGCGTCGTGGTCGAGCAACAAGGCCTCTAACACTTGGGGATAGCGGCGCAGGAGTTCGTTCTCGGATATGTCGATGTTGTCGAAGCCCACGGGATCTTGAATTGCAATATGATGTCTCCCCACAAAGGTAGGCATATACCATCCGCCGGCCAAGCAGAACGGCCGGAAAAAGGCCCGCTTCCCAACGGTTTTTATCTTTTCCTTGTGAATTTCCCTGCCCGAAGGTGAAAACCTCCCCACTTTTGCGCTGGCCCCG
>BNJV01000780.1_pt1 | contig 24856 bp, 33 predicted proteins | sample 8540591 | NCBI WGS metagenome assembly BNJV01 (sample SAMD00202457, study PRJDB9452) | human saliva metagenome | host: Homo sapiens | reverse complement strand
CGGAAGCCGTTGTGAGCGAGGGAAGAGCCATCATGTGAATCTATCCACATTGCATTATCAACTGCCCGGCAAGAGGGTTATTGATCCTTCCTAAGAAGTGTCGTGGAATCTGATGTCTTCATCCATAAAGAACTCGCACTTTTGCGCTTTAGTGATCATCGTGTCAACAAGCCTGCTGAAGGTGCTCGTCGTGAGTTCCCTTCAAGCGACCGATCGCTTCGTATGCCGTCAAGATCCAGAACCCGCGGACCCGCAAACCCGAGAAAGCGCCCGGCAGAATCAAAGGTGGATGGCGCAGAAACCTGCTCGATCAATGGGCGAAGTGTCATGTCTCACGAATGCGTCATGTCCTGTTGCACAGTGAGACGATCTCGAGGGCTCCCGAGCCGACGAAGAGCCCTCACCGAGGAGCGCGCGAACTCCAAGGACTCGCACAGTTGATCTGTGGGGAGAGGATCACCTGGTTGGAGATGATTTTTCAGGATGTACTGCTCATCGCGTCCATCAGAATCTTCGGTGCGAGGAAGGTAGCGTAGGTGCTGTCGAGCCGTATTGCGCTTCTTTAGCAATACCCGCCGTCCGGGGAAGGTGATTCAACCGGCATACAACTGAGCCTCTGACCTTGAGACCATGCGCGACTTCAGCAGATCAAAAGATCGGGGAGAAAGCGCTACAAACAGTTTTCCATGAATCGCTGTGTCCTGACGGTGTACAGAGTAGCATTTTTGCAATAAATTTGTCCGATATCTGTTGATGAGACGGACGCATGCCTATTCATCGTGGTGAAGAGTGGGGAAAGATCGGCTGGACAGAAAAGACACGGCGAGCCAAAGAAGTCGAAAGCAGAGTCGGAAATTGTAGATTAGAAACAGTAAGGCGACGCACGCCCGGATCATCCGGTCACAACCTAGGAGCCCTCGTGTCCATTATTGACAAAAATCCTTCGAGCTGGAGAAGGACGTACCCTGCGTCAGCTCGACCAAGCCGTTGCTTCCCCAAGTTGATGCTCTTCGCCAGATTTTGAAGCCCTGAGCGCCGAGGAACCGCGCGGTAAAACGGATTAATTCATGAGCGCTCGAAGAAGGCGAAACCTGGACGACATCCTCGTCGAGGCCTTCGTGACCGTGCGAAGGCAGGCGAACCCTGCGTCAGCGCCCTTCCACGTTCAGGCCGCGGCGGCATTGCCCCAACCGCGGCAACATCGCCGAAATGAATCGGTGAAGGCAAGACTCTGGCTGCCATGCCTTCTTATTCGCGTGCGTCACAGGCAAGGGCGTTCACGTAGACCGTGAATGATTACTTGCTGGCAACCAATCAGATCTCACGGCGCGCGTCTACAACTTCCTGAATGGACCGGCTGTGCTGGTTGGGCAAGAACCCGCCGAACGCCGAGCAGTACAACGTAGATATTTCACCCACGGTACGAATAATGAATCTGGTTTCGACCACCTGCGCGACAACATGGTGCCAGCGCCCCGAAGACATGGTATCCAGCGTGGACAACTTCGTGATCGTCGATGAGTCGACTTGATTTTGACTGACGAGGCGCTGCACCCCTTCGATCATTTCTGGCCCGGCCTCGGGTGATGAACCGCTGGCACGATATTCGCGCGCATCGCCAATATCCCGGTGCGCGATGAGACTTAAGGAGTAATGATTTGAAAAGAAGAAGACTATCGGCGTTCTGGAACCCGGCATCGATAAGGTTGAAGATCAACTTGGCGTTGAAAACCCTACGAGGCCGTAAAACACCCCGCTCATTGGTTTCGAACAATGCAATCCGCGCCAAGCGGAACCTTCCACCGCGATCGCGATTACATCGTCGACGGGGAAGTCCTCATTGTTGACGAGCACACGGGCGCGTTCTTCCGGGGCGTCGCTACAACGACGGAATGCACCAGTCATCGAGGCAAAGCGAAAGGGTGAATCCAGGCTGAAAATCAGACCCTTGGCAGACCATTACCCTCAGAACTACTCGCCTACCCCGAAGGCTCGTTCGGCATGACCGGTACCGCTGAAACCGGAGGCGGCAGAATTCGCATCGAGACTGACAAGACGGTCGTCATCTATTCCGACGAACCGACGATGGATTCGAAAGCGATCTCAAGCCCGACTTGGTTCACCCGCGGAGCGAGGCCGGTAAGTTCCGTGCAATCATCGACGAGGCTGTTGAAGAACGGCACGCGGCTGGCCAGCCTAGGTTCGGTAAGCACCGCATCGGTTCAAAAGTCCGAGCTCTTGTCGAAGATGCTCACGGGCGAACAAGATTCCTCACCAGCTGAAATGCGGAAAGCAGCACGCTCGCGAAGCTTCAGATCGCTGCAATGGCAGGCACGAAAGGGCGCTGCGACCGCTGCGGACGAAATGCTATGGCCGGTCGGTACCGACATCATGCTGGGTGGCAACTCTGAGTTCCTTCGCCCAGGGCTCCACGCAGCTCGGTCTCGGACCCGAAGCACGGACGCAGAAGAATACCGCCGCGCGTGGCGGAAGCGCCAGCCGGAGGCCGAGCTGCAGCTGAGGCTGAAGCGCGAAGAAGTCCGCGAGCTCGCATGGCTCGTACGTCCTCGTCTCCGAGCGCCATGCGAGTCCCGTCGCACGACACCAGCGCGAGGTCGTAGCGTCGTCAGGCGATCCCGGTGAGTCGCTGCTTCTGGCCTGTCGATGCAAGACGACCTCATGCGCTCTCTCTTCTCCTCAGGGTTATGGCACAGCGCATCGCGTGCCTTCGGGCGCATACCACTGACGATGCCGCCGCTGAAAACCGTGCGGCGACGCGTTCACTCGCCCGCTCAACACCCGCGTTGAGGTGCACGAAACTACGAAATTGCAAGAACGTCTTGGAAGTACGACGGCGTGATGACTGACTCAGCGTGAACTCATCTGGCGCTGAACGCCGCCGCGTTCTGAAGGCGAAGACTTGCAGCCCCAGATGAAGGGCTTCATGGAGTTCTTTGGTTTCCGAATCATGCGGAGAAGACTCAACGCGGTCTATCGCTGCTCGCGAGACTGGAACTCGCTGAACCTGGGAGTGTACACCCTGCGCGGACATTACCCGCCGCTTCCGGTCACTGCCGAAGAGGTTGCAGAGCAGCACGACGGCGTTGGTTTCGCTGACGCGCGAGGACCTTGGCGCGCGAGGTTCTGGGCGAGCAATCGCCATCGCGAAACGCAGTAAGCAGCCGGAAGAGCAGCTCAAATCAGAAAACTCCGCTATGTCCACCAATTGCATGAACGCATGACGGCTTTTCGAGCGTCGCGTGGTGATCGCAACGGTTGATCGTTTCGTGGCGCGAGCACCTCATTACGAGATGGATTACCCGCGAAGCGTGTCGGTCTTCGTGCAATGGGTCAGCGTGATCCTCTTGTTGATACGCTGGGCGATGCGCGCGCAGATGTTCACGCGATGACGACCGCATTCGGTGACGAGTCCGTCCAGCAGGTTCTTTCCATGCGCATCAGTTCCAGCTGTCGCCTAAGAACATGCCCCGTGAGCTGCACGCCAGAGGAAGCGTGCCCAGGAAGGCGTACACAGTGCTGAAGCCGGAGCTCTGAAAGTGAAGAAGCCCGTCGTAAGGCTGCCGAAAACTGAAAGAGCGAGCCATTGACTGCCCCGCTTCTGTTGCGGGAGACGTGTCGGCCAAGACAAAAGAACCTGACTCGCCCAGAGCTACCTGGCGCAGAATGAGGAAGTTGACGACTCTCCTCCTGCGGGAGCCAATCGCGCCCGATACGTCGCGCAGCGAAGCACAGCGCAAGAAGCGCCGATCTCACGCTGTCACCGGTTTAGGCGGCAGCGTGCACCGTGCAGTGCGCCGCCACCGTCTTTATCTGCTGTCAGAGGACGTCCAAAGGGCGTGGTGACGATCCAGCGATTTTTGAAAGTTCTGAGGCGCATGGAAACACCGTGACGACCTTCTCCTTGCGCAACGATCGCGACAAGATTCGACCAAACCGTGTGCGAGGTCACGGATATGCCACTGGCATCGGGATGCATGCTCGCGTCGAAAGGCGCGTCGATCCTGCTCAACGATCGTCACGCCGCGCTTTAGTACAGCGCGGTATCGCGACCATCGTCCGAGCGCATGATAGCGAGCGAATGTGCAGAACTCCATACTCTGCGCCAACCTGATCGACCACTGACATAGACGCAGATCCGCCTCCTGGGAGTACAGCGGCGCTGCGCTCATGTAGGGCTATTTTACGGTATTCTGTCGCACGCTCAGCGTCGTATCTCGGCTGAGATCCCAAATCGATACGGGAAAACAAATATGATCGGCTGGGGGACGAACACTGCTATGAACTTCGTGTCATGGAAATGCTCCTCGAATATCGTGTGGGGATGTGCCGTTTCGTCATTGAGGCGTTAATTTGGAGTCTTCGCTATGAAGGCGATGTGTCAATCGACTTTTTCGCCCTCTCATGGAGGCAGATTGAAAAGTCAACTGAATGTGTGAAGTATGGAAAATATGTCTGTTTTATGTGGAGTGCTCACGGTTCTTGAGTAGCGCGAGGAATGTCTGCAGCAGAACATTCTACTACGTATGTTTACTGATTAAAATTGAGAAAACGTGCAGAGAGTGTTGGGAAAACTTTCAGAATAGTGGGGTTGTGGATTGCCGGTATTCACTTGCTCGCATGCTCCATAATCGCGCGATGCTTAAGCAACCACGAGCAGAAGACGGGCAGAAACTCGTTTCTCGCCTGCTTCATTAATTAAGAGACGGCCCCTATGCTGTGGCTTAGGCGCGCACGAGATTCTGCATATTGTTCTGATAAACTCTTCGAGGACAGATTTCAACACGCCACATACGCTTTCCGCCCACTGGATTGCGGCAGTTCACCGGAATTGACCAGCGAGCGCCGCGAAAGCGTGATGTTGAGTGCGTCCTCGGCGACCCTCGGCGAGAGTGAGGAATCGTTATTCATGGGTTCTATTTTGCCATTTTTCTATGAATTTGCAGGGGAGAAGCGCTTTAGTTTGACCTATTTGCAGATCGAAAGGACAGGCGTCGTGCATTGCTGATGGTAGGTGTATTAAATTTTATGTCATTCAAGCCAATTTGCTTATTCAGTTTGTTTTAGCTTCAGTTAGTTGTTTCTGACCGGGTGTACGGAGTGCAGAGGAAGGGCATAAGGGACAGGGCGCAAAATTGTGCATACACTGAAAAGTGGCGCGCATCTATTACCCCTTCCTGGAAGCGAACCAGCCCAGGAACTTTCCTCCCCGCAATGCTTCCATTATGTCCGTCCCGACGTTGGTCGTACGGCGAAGATTTAGAGGTTGTTGAAGACGACGCGTACACTGCCGCGCTAGGACTCACTTTGCCCCTCTTCGAGATGAAGAATCGGGTAGTTCCAGCAGATGCATTATTGCTGCTGGACATCGAGGGGCTTTCAACGAAGAATGCGATGGCGATGTCGCTCAAACCTCCCCGTGCACGCCCGATAGTGACTCGATCGTCGCGTACTTCATCGATCCTCCAGATGCCGCCCTGCCGTGCGGAAGGTTCTTTGTGCTCAGACGCAAGAAGAAGCTGACGAGGTCGTCGCGCAGCTGTGGGAAGTAGAGCTGGAGTGGTACGGCGCCTGAAGAACGCGAACTGGTTGCTACGCGTGCTGGAGTCGATGAACGAGGGCGCAACTGAGCACTGTTATCGCGGCTAAGCGGGCCTGGAGCTAAGCGCGGCTAGGAAGCTCGATTGAAAGCGTCGAGCCTTTCGCCTTCGCGCGCCACCCTCACTTCGATCTGGTCAGGAATCTGTTTGGCCATTTCGTCGACATGATTGATCACACCATTACAACGATCGCTTTAGCGAAGAAGCTGGGACATGACGATGTCGAGGGTGTCCAAGTCCAGGGATCCAACTTCATCGATGAACATGCCTGACAGAGTAATTCCACCGCTTTCAGCCATGACGACATCTGCAAGTCCCAATGCAAGGGCAGAGAGAGAGGTTTCACCAATTCGAGAGCGTGTATTTGATTTGTTCTTCTTCAGACTCATGATCGAGGATAGACAGTCCGAGGCTATTCTTACGCGAACGGTCGCGTCTGTATCGCTTCGGCGGAGTTCATCGCCCATGAGATATTTTGACAGTGATTTGTTGCGGCGATGAGTTTCAAAACGAGACATGAGAACTACAACCTAAGGAACCTGTGAAGGCTGTATTCGTTCCACTTTGCTAGTTCTTGGCGAGGCGTTGCTTTGGGGGTATCCGGGTTTTCAAGGCAGAAGTCAAAGTTGAAAGAGTATTTTCCACATTGCTCAGTGAACGTTGATTCTGACGATGTGCCTGAATCGAGGCGACGTATCTGTTGCAGCAAGGAGAGCTGCTTTTCTGCGTCCTCGAGCGAGGAGGCAACAGCCCGTCGCCGGAGATTGTCCTTCAAGCCCCCGCAAGCGCCGGATTCAAGGGCTTGTCGGGTCGCAACAGATCCCGATCGTACCCTGGAGTGATTGCGGTGCTGGCGCCCAGCTCAGACAAACGGGGGAGTTTGCTCCGCAAGAGCTCGACACGGAATCCGGACTCAGCCCTGCACCGAGGGGCTTCTAGTAGGAAGTCTTGAGTTTCCCTTAGCGTTGTTCTGCTTGCTGATAGCGTTGAAGTTAAGCCACGAGAGCGCTGGATGCGCCTGAGTGCTGTCTTCGAGGGAAGAAGCGTCCACTCTTCGAGCGACGTGACCCTGCATGAGCTGAGTAAATGCTTGTCTCTTCATCGATGCGCAAGAGAAGATCCGCGTTTTCTTGGCGCAGATGAGAAAGCCCCTCGCGTTTCAGAGGCCTTGGTGGCGATTGTGTTCTTTCGCTTTCCTCGCATTCACCGGCGATTCTTGAATGGACTGCTGCGAATCTGCGAGGAACGTAGATCCGCGATCTGTGTCGAGTTCGTTAAGCTGGGCTTTCACAGAAGCGCCATCACCTTGAGCTTGTTCATCCAGCGTAACTGGAGCCGAGCAGCTCGAGTACTGAGGTGTGTTCGTGGAGACGCTTGTCAGCAGCTGTTGCGGCTTTCAAGAGCCTTCCCTAGTTGCTCACGACTCATACTTCTTCCCCGAAACGAGCGGGCTGGGGATGGGTCGCAGAGCCAGACGGGGCACGCATCTTCTTCGCAGGGTAGACGCAAGAAGCGTTTCACGTAGCCAGGTCTCTGCGCGGCATGTGATCGCCTCCGCACGTGCGGCAAGGCGTGTCGCTTCCTGAATATCGCTTTCAAGATGAACGAGCTGCTCGCGAGATGATCTACCCGTTCCGCAGCCCCGCGCGTGGAAACATTTATCAGCTGGCTTCAACATCGTGAAGTACGGAAGCCGCCGTGCGTGCAGCCTCTAGTTTGTCGCGGAGCTGCGCACCTTGCATCTGCACCGATTGATCTGGGAACGCGTCCTCCACAGTCTTTGTGCATTGTTCGCACCGGGTCATGCACCTTCCTGCGCTCAGTGCGAAGGCGTCAGCTGAGGCCTGCGCTCTGCAAATGCGTGTGTCGGCGATCATCGTTGCTCCCTGGATATTGCGCTCGCGTTCATCAAGAGTGAGCCTGAGTCACCGCTGAAGATTCTCAGGGGTGACCTGCAGAGGCGCAAAGAATTTCCAGCGAGCGCACCGGAAGGCTTCGTTCACAAAAGCCCTCGTGGGCCGGAATCGTATTGACGTAGTGGAAGTTCGGGCGGTTGGAGAAGACGAAGCCTGGCGACGCTACTGCGTTACAGCATCAATGTCCTGAGCGCGCCTGGGCAACTGGATCATGGTGGTCAGCAGCTGTGCGCGTTCGCGAGACGCTCATTGAGGTCGTTTGCCTCGCCGTTCCACCAGCGAGCGAGACCTCTTTGTAAGAGACGGGCAGTTCGCCTGTTGCGCATCCTCTCAAGCTGAGTACCCAAGGAAGGCGAAAATGAGAAAATCTGTATTGAGAGAGAGCCCGGTGTGAAGGTGTCAAGAGAATCTGCAGAGTGTGAAGTGTATATGCCCATTCTTCGCCAAGATGAGGAATGGGAGACATCATCGCGAGTCAAAGAACCCAATGAGGCACGCGCCCGTTGGCCGGCCTGGAACGATTTGACCATGCGCTTCTTTCTGCCCGCTCACGGAAGGTCATCTTGGAGGCTTTGGAAAAACTGTTCCGAAAATGTCACGAAGGATCTCTTCGCGTTCGATGGATTTTCAGCCGTCAAAAACGAGCAAATCGTTCTGAGGAAGAACGACGGTTTGTAGGGAATTGGTCTTTTCGTCAGTCCGATGAAGGTGGTCATCATCGACTGAGCATCCGCGATCGAGCGGCAGCGCTCAACCGTTGAAAAACCTGATGGTCATCCGAATCGCGCACGACGCGCTCGGAAGAACCAGAGTCGGATTGACCGGGGTGCTCCGTCCTCTCTCTCACATGCTCTGGTGTTCTGCGAACTCGGTAGATGCCTGGAGGATACTTCAAAGACAAGGTGTGACGGCATGGATCAGTTGGGCCGCAACATGACGAGCGCAAACGGTTTTTCGCTCCCTCGCGCCACTCTTCTGCCACATCCCCATAGAGCGCGAAAACAATCGCATCGATCAAGGCCGTCTTACCGAGCCAGTGGATCCTCGAAGAAGGAAGAGCGCCAGAATCAGCGAAACGCTCAAAATCGATGTGTTGGCGCTGCGCAAAAAGCGGGACCGATACCGACAATTCCGGTTAAAAGTTTCAATAAGCCGCTGGCCTTTCACCGCACCGCCACGTACGCCAATCACCGTCTCGCTCGCGCTGCGGTCAGAGTTTACTGCCTCCGCCTGCTGGAAGAATTCGGCGAGGATGACGCCCACATCCGCTGTCTCGAGATGGACACGCGGCGCCTGCAGAGGAGAAAGCCATGCGAGTGAAGGACAGAGAGAGCATGTGATAGACTGGCACGAAGACGGGCGACCATTTCCTGAGGCCGCGAATCGTCCGTTACCGACAGGGATGACAGGCGCCTGCGGCGGAGGTCCTTCGCGCTGAGCAAAGACCCATCGAACCTCGCAAAACAACAAGAGGGTGCAGCGGTGGAATGTCGATGAGGGAAACGTCCACGGCCTTGTTCCGTCCGCGCCGAGCGTCATCAATCACGACCGCGCTCTATCTCCGGCGCTCTGAGAAAGGAGTGTCGACAGGGAGAACCGGAATAACGCAGGATTGGGACGCGCGCAGTCGAAACTTTGGGCGATGCAGGTGCCTTGAGGGCAACGTAGTCTCAGGCGGTTCAGGCAGTACTTTTACTCCGCCGGAAAGTCTCGCAAAGTCTGGGCTGAAACAGAAGCGACTCCGCCCACCTCAATATTGCGTCTCAGAACCGGAGGGAGCCGGCGCCCACCGATGAAAGCGTGAGCCATCACGATGGCACGACGCATATCGCCGCAAGTCCGCCGAGCCACAGATCACGTCGATGCGACGAAGCGGCAGCATCCATCGCGCCTGATGGGTGCGTTCTGCGCTTCGTTATCATCGGAGAGCTCCGCCCGACCAAAGTCCTGGCCAAGGTAGGGGATCGGGCAGATCACACACACGGATCATCGCTTTCACTCGCGTATTCGCGAGCCTTCTCACCTCTTCCACGCGGCGCACAGAACCTTTGACATCGTACAAAACCGCGAATAGACACCGAGGCGACCTGCTGAATCATGACTTTCCGGACACAACAGGACGTGGTGGCTGGAAGAAAGATCGCGGAGAAGCCGTCCAATCACTTCGTTGAGTTGGAGAAACAGCAGGATCGCGCGATCGATCGTACACATCGCCAGCAGACAAGGACCAGGTCGATCTCTGCTCCCTGACCGCGTCAGAAGCCAGCGTGACAAAATGCAGCGCGAGAATCGCCAAATCTTGGTCGAGAGATTACGGCCAAAAATGCCAGTCCGAGGTGTGAAGAATACGCATGTGCTAGTATGACCTGCTCCACCCGCAACCGCGTGCAGTTTGAACTCTAACGGGCAGCTGACACCTCTCACGCGCCAGCCACCGCGTCCAGGAGCCGGCGAACCGAAGCCACCCGGGAGGAGCGCCGCCTGCGCGGGTCCGCGGCCTCGCTCAGTGGAAGAAATAACGAAAGTGATCCTCACCCTGCTGTCCGGCATCGAGGGCGCAGGGCGTAGCGCTCAAGGTGCGTACACAGCGGCAGACACCAGTGCGAGGCTCGGCGACGTCGGGGGAAAACTCCAGTACATCATCGATGTCAACATGCCCCAAACCAAAAGCGAACGCACACCACGGGGTATCGACGATCCACCCTCCACCAGGAAGCTCGGGGCGACTGAAGACGTCGAGGTGTGCCGACCCGTCCAGTCACTTGATTTACAACACCCATCAGCGTTCGGCTTGGGGGATCAAAGCATTGATCAGGCTGATTTCGACGCCGGAATGGCCGACCAAAGACGGAGAAATGACCGGGCGAGGATTTTCGGCCTTATCGAGGCCCTCGCAGCCCCTGCCTCAACTGAGGTCGACGTCGTGACATTAAAGTCAGCGTAGGCTTCCAAAAACTCGGTAGCAGGAGCAAGATCGGCCTTGGTCAGGCACAATACAGCACGCATTCCAGCTCGTGAGCGGGGCAACAAGGCAACGGTCGATCATCCCCATCGGAGGGGGCGGGATCCGCCAAAAGCCGTCACAATCACCACTGATTTGTGCGTTGGCGACGATACCTTTTCTCGCCCTTTTGATCCGGTGCGTCCTCGAGAGAACGGCGGAGAACGTTGCTGCGCGTCATCCGTTGCGACGATCTCGCGCGAGTCGACGCGTATGCTCAAAATCTCCAGTGAGGCGAACCTGTCTCCCACGACGACGCTTCGTCTTCTTGGAGCTCGCGGGCTAAGACTGCGCGAAGGTTCAGGGCCCCCGTAGCGAACAAGGTAACGACCGCGTCGTCGCCGATCACCCGCCCGATTGGCTTATTGCCCCAATCGGTCGGACCCTGTTCGCGGTCGCGAACGCCTTTGAGGGGACGAACTTACGCGCGATCGTCAGTTCCAATATCGCGCTCAGATATTGTCGTCATCTTCGGCATGCGTGCCCACATCGATTCAAACCCGGGGAGGGTCTGATGTAGCAGGAAATATCGTCAACGCTGACCCCGTCAACAACCAAGCCAACACTGCGCGTGAAGTGTCATCCTGTGGTCTGCGAAGGACCGCAGATGGGAGCACCGTGAAGGGCAGTGTGATCCGAAGCCCGTCTGGGACTGCCTGATTGAACCGCCCAGAGCGTGACTGACTGAGCGATTGCGATCCAGACGGTCGGTCTGGCATGTCCACGCAGATGGGCGATGCCGGTTAGTGTCGAGGACTTACGCAAAAGAAGGAGAGCCGCAAGGGTTGGAACCATCTCACCCATGGCCGACATATCGCAGTTCAATTCTGGGAAACTCCCGGTCCGCCCTCGCGCACCGTCACGCTTGCTGCTTCCCATTTTTCGTTTGCTTTCCAGAGAAGTTTCAATACCGATCTCGGCGAAAAAGAGACGGCCACTGTGCGCCGGGCTGCTGATGCAAGCGGCCATAGATTAGACGCTTCCCGCGCTGAGTATTCCCGCGCATAGGAAGGGACCCGCATCTGAAAGATCCGGCTTCGATTGCGTGATTTCGAGGCCGTGGGCGCCCCGCATCGACCTTCCATTCGCGATCGCCCAACGCATCCATGAAAGGCCAACTTCGCATCATTTGTGGTCATTTCGATGGGGCAAAGAAATGAGAGGAGCATTGCTTCGAATAATCGCTCCACCGATAAGAGGCGCGATAAGAAGCATCGCGGAGAAAACTGCGAGGAAGCGAAGCATCAACATACGGTGATCGGCGATGAGGAGGCGTGAGCGGACCGGAAATTGTGAAAGGAAGATGTCCCTTTTCACCGTGGTAACTCAGTGAGGCTCCCAGCCTTTCGAGGACATCTCAAGAGGAGCAAGGGCGCAGCATATGCCTGCTCGTCTCCATCGAAGCGCGTGGAGCGAAGAAAGGGCTGCTAAGGGCGGGAGGAAACGCATGACGGTTCCTGCCAGCCCGCAGTCGATAACGCGTTCAGAAGAAGTCGAAGAAATCGCGATCGGTGCGCAAGACGCCCAGCATGTCGATCTGAGCGCCAAGAGCGCAGGCTGGGCGAAGAGATCGCGTCGCGAGAGCGAACGCCCTCAATCACATGGGTGGCGATCGATCGCAGCGAGGTCAGCGCACGTGCGGTCTGTGATTTTGGAGCCCGGGGATCGAAACCGTCACGCGATAGGGGAGCAGTCGAGGCATCGCCACGAGCTCTACCGGCGGCGCTCTGAGGAAACGAGCTCCGCGAGTCGAGGCAGCTCGATGAGCTGATTGCGACGCCAGGAATAGCTGGGCCGTCCCGTTCCGATCGACACTCGCAAAGAATAATCCCGCACACTGGCAAGCTTCAGACGAAGCGAGGCAGGCTGTTCATGATTGATGACGGCCATGGGCAGCGCGATGGCTGTTAAGACCGCAGCGCAGGTGCGAGGCGCTTCAACGCGAAAGGCTCCAGCTGCGAGGAGGGTAAACGCTGGCGCTGATTTCGCGCGCTGCGGGAGAGATACGGATCAATATCCTCACTGTTGCTTCGCTCTTCGATGCGCGAAAAACGGGGCGGAGTGCGTCGAGTTTGGCGACGTGGCGATCCGATGAACCAGGCATCGATTGCATCGAGGGCGAGGAGCGGCAAGAGAGGACGGGCAATGCACGCAGAAGAGACATAACTCATTGTGTGAAAAAGTCGTTTGGCACCCTGTGCTCGGCAGAAATTCGTGTAAACAGCTCTGCTGAATCCACGGAGGGAATAATCGTCAGCTTGCGGCGTTGAAGTGGATATGAAACTTGATGAGTGCAAGTGGCGACGAGAAGACGTAGTGCCGTCCCGCTTTCGCGCGTCCACTTTCGCATCCGAGGCGCTTCACGATTAGCCTTGACATCAATGAGCGAATTACATGACACTTTGAGCCTCGCGACCGCAGGAGTTGAGTCAGACGATCGGGACCGTTTGTTTGCCGAACAAGCTGATTCTCATCGATCAACCTCTTGGCGCCGCTTTGGGAATGACTGCGAAATCGTGCTGATGCGGAAGACCCGTGCAGGAAACTTTTAGAAGGCCTACACGAAGTTTCATCAGTATCAGCAAGGAAAACCAACATCAAAGCTTGGCTCTACAGGATCTTGACCAACACCTACATCACCCACCACCGCAAGGCGCAGCGTTCGCCTAAACGCAGTGGTGGTGAAGAGGTTGAAGACGAGGCTAGCCGCTGCTGTCTTCACGATGAGAAGGGGTCTTGTTTCGCGGAAGCAGAAGCATGGACAACATTCCTTCCTCCCGAGCTGCGAACTGCATTGAGTCGCTTTCGGAAGATCAACGTGTTGTCGTCCTTCTGTCTCGATGTAGAGGGGTTTTGCGATAAAAGAGATCGCAGACATGCTGGATATCCCGATCGGGACCGTCACGTCCAGCTTCACCGAGGACGCAGGAATCTATCGCGAAGGCCTCGTCAGCACTCGCGGCTGAATATGGAATCAGAGAACCATGCAGATTGACGATAAGCGCGATGTCGTGAGCTACACGAACACCTTTTTGAAGTGATTGACTTCGACCGCGAGGAATGCCGCGACTATATTTCCGCTGAATGCTTGAAGAGCCCGAGTTTCGCGAGCAACCGCTTGACCATATTTCCCGCCGCAAGCACTCGCCGAGGATCTCGATGTACACCGAGCGCTGGTTCGTTCTCCTTGCGCGTTGCTATTGCGACCAAGCACCCTCAATCCTTGCGCGAGCGCATCATTGGCACAGACCTACGTTGAGGTAACGTGGAGCTCCACTGAATCGTGAATTTCGACCTGTGGGCGCGCTCTGTTTGGAGATTAGCCTCGGGTGTGAAAAACATGCAGGTTGGATATCTCGGTTTTTTCAGAGGAGACGACAATGTCGAAGAGGGTCGTGCGTCGCGATCGTCGTAAGCACGGCGCGAACCACGGCAAGCGTCCCAACGCCTGAATCATGGTGATCGGTGCTCCGATGCCATGCATCGGAGCCCCCACTCGTCTCTTTTTATCAAACTCTATGCTCTAAACGTCGCTTTCTTCGGCCTGATCCACTCGAAACCAACCTCTGGTGCAGGACAAGCCAGCCATGAGTGCATAGCCGGACTGTCCAGGCATCGAAGCGCCGCGAGCAGAAACGAACAGCAGAAGAAGCCTATATCCTCAAACCACTGATCGTGTGCGACAAGGGGAGGAAGCGTATCGACAAAGGGAATATCCTGCGCTCGCACACCTGCTGACACGATCAAGGAAACTCCTTTCACCGCGCTGGATTGACTCCCGCAGCGGAGGCGGGACCAACAACCATCGAGGGAATACCGAGCGTCGAAGCTCGGTCGGTGATGTTTGCAAGATTTCAGCCGAGAGCGCGCGCGTTGAAATGCCCGCGGGAATATCTGCAGCAACCAACGGCAATAATGAGCGCACAGGGTTCATCGGGCGCAAGACGATAGCTCACTTCGTTTTCCCACCGAGAGGCGAGCTGCGTTGTCGTTTCCCCCGGGACAGCCAAGGTCATGACGGTCGGAGGAAGGAAGGCGAGCGCGCCAAAAACGCGTCCCGACCCAGCCCAGGCCTCGGGATCACCCATTGGGGTAATCAGCTCATCGCCAATCACACAAATACGCATCTGCGTGCCCCTTCTTAGAAAAAGCTCGGCGCACGATATCCGCAGCCTGCTCACGGTGCAAAGCTTGCGCGTCCAGCAGCGGTCGTTGCGCTCTCCGGACGGGACACAAGCGCCGGAGCGATTCCTAGTTCAGGGGAACAAAGTTCAGCGCAGTAGGGCCAAGCTCCCTGGTTCTTCGGCTCATCCCTGAACCCAGACCACTTGGGCGTTCGGGTAGGTGGCAAGAGCCTGTGCGAAGCTCATCGACGGGAGGATAGAGCTGCTCGACGCGAATAATCGCCGTATTCCACGCGCCTCGCTCCGCGCGTTCGTGGATGAGGTCGTAGTAAACGCGGCCAGAACACGAGAACCTTTGTCACCTCGTGGGTGCTCACCCGAGAATCAACTTCGGAGTAGACCGGAGTGAAAGGACCCGAGGTGAATTCTTCGATGGAGGAAGACGCGGCGGGAAGACGCAGGAGCTGCTTGGGGGTAAAAGCAATCAGAGGCTTACGAGGCCGCTTGTAGGCCTGGGTGCGCAGCATATGGAAGTGGTTCGCCGCTGAGGGGCTGAACAATCCACATGTCTGTCCCTGCTGCCAGCTGGAGGAAACGTCAATCTGGCCGACGAATGGTCAGGGGCCTTGCCTCCTGGCCGTGCGGCAAGAGCATGACCAAGAGAAGAGCGCTGACCCCACTTCGTTTCTGCTGAAGAGACGAACTCGTCAATGATTGTTTGGGCGCCGATCGCAAAGTCACCGAATTGCGCTTCCCACAGGACCAAGGCTTCGGGGCGCTCGATGGAATACCCGTACTCGTAGGGCAAGAACCGCATACTCCGACAGAGGCGAATCGAAGACATCGAAGTCGGGCTTGATCGGGAGTGAGGAAGTGCAATGGAGTGAATTCACGCCCGTCATTGTGGTCGTGAAGGACCGCGTGACGTTGAACAAAGGTCGCGCGACGCATCTTCACCGACAAGCGAATCGGCGTGCCTTCCATGAGAGTAGCAGAGCCGAAAAGCTAGAGAGCTCTGCGAAACCCTCAGTCGATCGAATCGTGGCCGGAAGCCATCTTCACAACGCTTGTGGCACAGCTCGATCTTCGGATGGACCGCGAAAACCGGTGGGAAGTTCACAAGCTTCGCCGATACGGCTGAGCGTTTCAGCACCGACAGCGGAAGTCCAGCCGATCATCATTCCCTGCACCGGCAGCTGGCTTTCGGGAACCCGCCACTGATCGTCTTCATCCCTCGCTGCGCTTTTTGCGGAGACCAGCCGTGCTCGCGGGTGGATCCAGAAATCTCACTGAGTTCGGCCTCGTAAGCGCGGATGGACTCGCGTGCGTCTTCTCGGTCAGCTGACACGTCCCACGAGGTTGCGGATATAAACCTCACGGTGTAGAAGGCAACTTCTGAGATCAGCGAGTACATGACCGGCTGGGTCATCGAAGGATCATCGCCCTCGTTGTGACCACGCCTGCGGTAGCACACCAAATCGATGAGAGAACATCCTTGTGGAAAGCCTCGCGATAGCTACGCCAAAGCGCTCACGCGCACGACCGCTTCTGGGTCGTCGGCGCTGACGTGAAGATCGGGGATCTGCAGGCCCTTTGCCAGTCCGTCGGATAGCGTGAGAACGACCCGAAGCCGGTCCCGTCGTGAAACCAATCTGGTTATTCACGATGATGTGAATAGTTCCGCCGGTCTGTATCCGGTCAACTGGGACATATTGAGGGTTTCTGAACCACGCCTTGTCCGATGAAAGCTGCGTCACCGTGGGATCAACAGGGGAACACTGGGCAGATCGGAATCGCCCAAAACATCCTGCTTTTGCACGCACGATTCCTTCGAGCACCCCATCGCGGCTTCAAGATGAGAGGGGTTAGCCGCCAGCGACACCTTGGTCGCAACCCGGGCTCGGCTGAATACACTCCCTCAGTTCCCAGTGGTACTTTGACATCTCCCGCGCCCTGAACGGTCCGAGGATCCTGGTTTCCTTCAAACTCGGAGAAGATCTGGGCATAGCTCTTCCCGCAAGATTCGCCAACACATCTGAGGCGCTCTCGCAGTGGCCATCGCAATCGCAACCTCGTGGATGCCGCGACGTCGCCGATCTGGCTCAAGATCTCATCAAGAAGAGGAATCAAGACTCGCCGCCTTCGAGAGAGAATCGCTTTTGCCCCAGATACTTTGGTCTGCAAGAACTCTTCGAAAGCTTCAGCGTGAATCAATGTCGAGAATGCGGCGTTGCTCCCCGGCAGAAGGAGCTTTTGAAAGGTCCCTCAACGCGTTCTGCACCCAGTGCCGCGCTGCTGCGGATCTTGGCATGCGTATTCGATACCAATGGATCGAATGTGGTATCGTGCAAGCGTGACAAAAGATCGCGAAGAAGCATCGTCCCTTGTTCCGCCAAAGCCGCCGGTCGGGAAAAGGCCGGTCCAAGATCCCACACGGTTAAGCTCACAACTGGTCAGGGTCCAGATCGCGTGGCGGCGCACGCGGTAGGCGAGGGATCGGTATCGGTTGCGAGGTGACCGCGCGAGCGGTAGGCGTGAATGAGTTCAGCGATACGGGCAGGCTTGCCCTCTCGCGCTTCGAGGTCGTATTCGAAATCCGCTTCCCACGCGTAAGGCTGAATGGGAATATGCAGAGCCGTAAGACACGCTCAGAAACCATCGCGGCCCGACAGCTTAGTGTCCACGAGACGGAGGAATTCACCCGGAAGCTAGCACCTTGATCGACACGGTGATCATAGGTCGACGAGACGAACATCGTCTTGCCAATTCCCATGAGAGCAAGTTTCGCGGGGAGACTCCCGCGAACTCGGCTGGATAATCCATTGCCCCCACACCGATAATCAGCCCCGGCCACCATCAAACGCGGAACCGAGTGTCGGTGCCGATGGTGCCTGGATTCTGTCAGGGTGACAGTGGCACCCTGATAATCCCTCAGCCGTAAGTCTCGCCCTTCTTTGCCCGGAGTGATAATGCCCTGATAGGCGTCAACAAATTGCGTGAAGGTCAAGGTATCGCATCGTGGATAACCGGAACAACCAGACGACGTTCGCCACCGTGCTGGATATCGATCGCCAAGCCAATGCTCACGTGTGCCAGCGTTCTTCAACCGCGGCTTTTTACCGTCTTGAAGAACATAGCGACATTCAACTGTGGCATCTCGGAAAGCGCCTCAACGATGGCATACCGATGAGATGCGTGAAAGAAACCTTGCCGCCAACAGTGCGCTGTGCAGGTGAGTTCACAACCGCGCGGTTCTCAATCAGGATCTTTGCGGCAATCTGGCGCTGAGAAGTCGCAGTGTGGACGCTCAGTGACTCGTCCATATTGCGTGCGGTTGCGCGCGCGATTCCTTTGAGGACGCGGATATCGTCTTCAGCTTTCCGTGCTCATTGAACGCGAGGCTGGCGTCTGCGTAGCGCGGTGGCGCCGTGCGTAGGGCGACGAGGCCTCGCTTGCCTGAGCGGGGAGCGGAGGAAGATCGGGCGAGTGACGAGAACTTTCGGCTGCTCGGTTGCGGGATTGTCCGCCTGGGCGGCGAGCGCGGCCTCGGCGCTACAACTGCGGTTGGTTGCGTCGGAGAGCGAGGGCCTGCGGACTGGAGCTGGGCGGGACGGTGTCTCCTCAGTAGGCGCGCCACGAGGCGCATGCGACGCTGTGGGATCGGCCAACCACTCGCTGGCGCATTTGTTGGAACCCATTCGGTGAACGTGGGATTCCACCACAGCTGTACCATCCTTTTTCTGAACACTGCTATGTGACTTAGACAACAGTTTAGCCCTCAGGTGCGAATGCCTCACCCGCAACGGGCCTTTCTCACTTCGAAGAACTCCAACTACCGATAGACTGGAGGAATCATGGAAAGTGACAGTTGCTGCCTGATCAAAGCCTGATGCGTCAATGCCGCCTCGATGCAGGAGGTCGACGTGCTTTGATATCGCAATGCTCTTTTAGGAGTCATCCTCACGGCGGAACTTTGTCTTTGTCTCCGCAGAATTTTCTCTTGTAGCACTCGGACTCAAGCCGTCGTTGAAAGCCGCGCTGCGTGCGGAGACGCTCGCGCTCGCCAAGTCTCCACGGCGATTAAAAATCTGTCGACACGCTGTCCGGCGCACAAGTTGGCATCACGCTGACGACAATTCTTTTTAAGTTTCACCACGCAGTCTGCGCTCGCGATATGCTGACTCGGCAGGGGTGGGACTTGGTTTGTCAACAGCGGTTTCTTCCGCTGTTGGAGTTGCGGTTGCTGCGGTTTTGATCAATGTTTTCCATGGTTTTTGGAGAGCTTGTTCCAAAGAACTCGCCTTGCGCACCCCTCAAGACTGCGGACGGATCGTCCCTTCAATTCCTTGTTCACCGTTGTCTTCAAACCGGTGATTATGCTCTCAACGCCTCGCCCAACGGCATCCTGCGCCTGATGGGGTTGAGCCTCGAAGCGAGTCTTCCGCGCGCTCCGCCTCGGAGCTTGCCGCGATGGTTCGATCACTCGGCCCAAGAGGGACTCTGGATACCTCGACGGCGTCGCTGTTACGAACCGATCCGAATCAGTGAATTGAATGCGGCGGACGTGATGACAGACCGCGCCTTCCCATACGATTCCTGAAGATGCAGGTGGCTTCCGATGTTGTCCGTGCGGCTCCACGAAACCGGGCATTCGCGTTTTCCGGTGATCGGAGAAGACTCGGGGATGACATCATCGGTTTCGTTTCTTTTGCGTCGAGCAGTCGCTGTTCCTTCGAGAAAGCGCGATGAAGTTCCTGTACTTCGTCTTCTTTGCTTGCCGAGGCCCCGCGTGCCTGAGACCCTTGACCTCAGGCACGCTGCTTGTGCAGTTGCGCGAAGAAGGTCTGCAGATGGCGGTCGTCGTCGATGAATATGCGTGGCGGTCGGGAATCGCTCACCCTTGAAGATGTCGTCGAAGAGACTGGCGATGTCGCGGACGAGCATGATCAGCGTCGCTCGGGTATTCGTCAGCGTCCGCGCACGGAAGCTTTTTGGTCCCGGGGCGATTGCGCATCGACGAACTCGCGCAGCGAACGAAAAGTTTTCTCCCTGATGATGGTCATGACACGCTTGCAGGCCTGATCGCGACTGAGCTTGGAACGATTCCACAGGTGGGGACCGCTAGCGCAGTTGCGGGCGCCAGCTTAGAAGTCATTCCAGATGATGGGAGCCGACGGTCATGCAGGTGAGCATCTATTCCTCCCGCGCGTAAAAGCGAAGGGAGGTGCTCTTGTGAACGCCACTTTCGCCGTGATCGTGACCTTCATTCTCCTTGCGCTCCAATGCGTTCTTTGTCGCGGGTGAGTTTATGACAACTTCATCCTCGTCGCTTCGCAGATCGAACCCCTCGTTGAAGAAGAGTTCGAGTTCGAAGTACATGCGCTTTTGCACTCGAACATGTCTCTCTGATGCTGGCGATCTGCCGCTGGGCGTGACGGTAGCGTCCACCTCCCTTGGTCGTGGTCGCCGAACCCACTTTCGCCCTGCATTAATCGAAGGACCAATGCAGCAGTGGGGACTGCCGCACCGTGGCACACGTTGTCGGATTGACCTTCTCCTCGCGCTGGTCCTGTTCTTGCACGTTGTCTTTCGGTGAGATGGTGCCACGAATCTCTCAATCTGCGAACCCGCAGCGCCTACTTCTTGTGCTGGCACCCAGTTTTGGTCAGCATTGACACGTCATCAGTCCGCGGATTCACGGTATCGGATCACTCTGGCGAATTGGTTCTTGCGCATGGCCGGAGTTGAACCGAAATCAGAAATCTCGGCAACTACTGTCGAAGAGATGGCGACAATCGTTGAACACTCCCAGCAAGAGGGAATGATCGACGACGACCTGGCCTGCTCAGAACTCTTGAGTCCTCGACGGAGAACGCCTCTGATGTCATGGTTCCCTCGGAAGAATCTCATTATTTTGGATGAGTCCACTGCCGGATCAGGTCGAAAAAGAAGTAGCCCGCACTGCGTTTTCGCGTTTCGTTGCGGACGCTCGGGAGCGCTCAAGGGAGCTATATTCACCTTAAAAGATATCCTTTTATGCCGATGAAACAGAGCGTTTTGAGCCCATCACCGTCCACCGCGCATCCGCAAGATGGAGGCGGTGCCGATGGACGCAGAAGTTGAAGATGCTCTTCGACATATGCAACGCGCCGGCGCTCACCCGCTGCAGTCATCGTGCACGGAGCGTTACCGGAGTCCCCTTCCCGGGAAGATATCCTTGAACGACTAGTTGGTGAGGTCCGCGACGCCTCCAGAAGGACACTCTTCCTGGAAACTATCGTTCCTGAGGTGAGCAGTAGGACACAAGTAACTGCGATCCGGCTTTTTATTTGGGATGATGGAAGAACTATGACACCTGAAGCACCGAAGTTCCCGACGCGTCGAGACCGGTGGCCCACGCGCGCGCTCATGACGCGCGCATTCACGGTGCTCTCGTATCTTCGTCCGCCCAGACCGCGCCCGCCAGGATCAAAAGTTCGTGCACTTATCGTGCGTTCGGGCGTTCTTCTTGCGCTTGGTGCAATGACAATTTCAGTCACCCTGAGTGAAGTTATTGCGCCCGGATGTATCGAATTTCGACTCCTCTCGAGAATTTGGTGTCGCCGCTGGTTCCCAGTCATGGGCAACTGATACCAACGCAGTCACGCTCTCTTCCGGTCTTAACGCCCAGGTCGATCCGGCCTCGCGTTCACGAGTCCGTTCGCCTCTCGCTGCTCAGTGTTGAGTGGTGACGGCGCTGCTGATGGAACTCGAACGTCTCACCAAAGCTGACACGCTCTATTGGCCGCTTCAGCAGGGACCCATCAGGTGACCTCGCCTTTCTCGATGCGTATTTCTCCCGTGTCCGGAACCATGCCTGCACGAAGGCACGGATATGGCGGCCCCTTGAACCCCGATCCACGCTGTGTGATCCCGGGAAGGTCACCGAAGTCTCGAGAATTCACGTTCCGGTGCTCTCATCACATGCGCCACTACCCTCAGCGATGGAACTGTTTTCACTCTGCTTACCCTGCATCAATACATGAAAGACATCAAGGTCAAGGCTGGTCAGCAGGTCAATGCGGGTGAACAGATCGGCAGTTGGCTCTGAATGGATGGTCAACGGGACCGCACCTTCACTGCGAGATCCATAACTCGAAGAACGAACCGGTTGATCCGGAGTGGATGGTCGAGCACAAGGCCATCTTTATCGGCAAGGAGTGCTGACAATGTATCGGGTTCTCGCGTGAGAGCCCTCTGATTCTGCTACATCGTGGCGTGCCGAAGCTCCCCGAAAACACGCCGGAAGCTTTTCAAGCTCCACTGAGACATTCAGGTTTTTCCACGTCGAGATCGACGCGCACCTGAGTGCGGACGGTCAGGTGGTTCTCAACCATGATCCTGAAAGGGATCGCACCTACCAGCGCAGGGCGAGATCCGTCCAGATGCCCTGGTCAGTTGAACAGTTGGCGGGGGTAGATGGCGGTCGAATGATCCGCTTGGCGATGCTCTAGAGAGTTTCCCCGACATGTATTTTCAACGTTGACGCCAAGAGCCTGGAAGTTGCGCTTCCTTTGCTCGACGTTGTGCGAGCACGAGGCCTTTGGGCAGGGGTTCTGATCGCTTCTTTTCGATGAGTCACGCCTTCGCCTTCTTCTGCCTCGTGAACCGCGCTTGGTCACATCACTGGGGGTGCAGCGGTGACGAGGCTCGTTGCCGCGTCCCAGTCGCTCAGCCTGCTACGCGTTTGCGAGTTCCGGGTCCCTCGAGGGTATGGGCAGTTCAGGTTCCGGAGAAGATGAGGTGTCATCCGCGTGGTCGATCGCCGTTTTGCTGCGACCGCACACGCCTTGGCCGCGGTGCACGTGGACAGTCAATGAAGAGCGCAGTGCATCGTCTCCTGACCTGGGGTTGACGGCCCTCATCACCGATCACCCGACCCCGCTCGTCGGATATTGGAAGAACGAGCCAATGGGTCCCGGATCGCGCCAGCGAATGCAGAAGTACATCGAGGCGTGGCCCAGAAAGGGGACCACGCCTCGATGTTCAACGGCCTTTGAGAGTCGATTCCCTGAGTACGCTGTTGCCAGTTCGATAGTACGAGCGCGTGCGATTCGCCAGAGCGAACACCACCACCACGACGGCCACTGCGATACGCGCGATGCGGACCCAGCCACCGCCAATGAAAATCATTGCCATCGCCGCGAGCTCGGGAACAAGCAGCATGAAGGAATCCACAATGAAGCGACCGAAACTGGGCATTGATGCCGTCGGCCCTCGGCCACGGACTCTAACCATGGTGTTCGGACCATTTCCATGTAGATAGCACCGCAGCAGAACTGCGCCCAAAGAGATCGGGATCAGGTGGCCGAACCTGGCAATGAGCGTCTCCATCCCCACCCAGGGTCTTTTTGCGATTCCGGAAGAAGGTCGGTAGTCGGAGCGTGTCCAAGACCGAGGACAAAGAACCAGTGAAGACGAAGAAAAGTTCCGCGGTTCAAGCAGAAGGGAGCAACCTCTTCCAGGACGCGCAGGGCGGGGGCCATCGTGGCGAAAATGCCGATGAAGAGGGCCGCGACCGGCAATGGGGGACCACTGGAAGGCATTTTCCGCGCAGCGGACCTTCTGTTTCTGATGGTCAGTGACAGACCAGCTGCAAGCAACATGACGATCTCCGCGCCATGGGAACCAACTCACTCAGGCGGCATGGCCTTTGATGATGGCCTCGGCATCCCACGGAAGTGGAAAGCAACGGAGCAGACAATCGCTGGAAGAACAGATTAATCGCGCCGTGCACCCAGAGGTTCGATGTCCTCGTTGTCCTCTTCGATGGCCACCTTGGTCTGCTTGCGTAGTGCAGGCGATCAAGCTGAGTAGTACGAGAAGAAGGATCGCCGACGGAAGCGCCCATTCTTTCCACAGGTTAAGCGTCCACGTGAAGGGGACACCGTTCAAGAAACCGACGAAGAGCGGCGGGTCGCCAGAGTGACAGTAAACCACCGCAGTTGGCGACGATGAAGATCGTGAAAGAGGACGGTGTGGACCTGCTTTCACCCGCTCGCGGTTCGTTGCAAGGAGAGCGGATGAGCGCATCGCCGCGCCGGTTGTTCCAATGAAAGGACGCTAGAACGACCGCCGATTGCAAGGAAGAGTCGGCAGCTGTCCGAGGAGTTGCCCGGATATCACGGCGAGGTGGATGCCCGACACTACGTAGAGCGAGAACAGCAAGCAGATGAATTGAAATACACAATCGTGTCAATGAGCGGAGCACTTCCGGCCTTCAGAACATCCAGGCGGTCGTCGGACCGAAGACCAGTGCAACCGTCAGCTGGCTGAAATTGCGTTCCCACCAGTGCGAGGTTGCAGGATTAACGTACAAAACAGCGATGCAAGTTGAGCATCGCGACGAATGGAATAAGTGACCACAGGGGTATTCCAAGGCAACTCCTTGACGTAAAAGCTATGCGGCAACATGCCATATTCATCCTAGGACATGCGTGCATCGGCGGCAGTGAGTGTCTTTTTGGTACGGGTTACGGGGGCATCCATCACGCCGTAAAATTGAGGTGCACAAGGAGGACGGGATGTCACAGGCAACGCGAAATGCCCTGATCCCTGATGAGTGCGGGGCTTCTTCGCTGGTTTTCTTTCGGGAATGTTTGGGATCGGCGGCGGACGGCTTTCGTCCCCGCGCTCATGGCGGCGGGTTTTCCCAGCGTCAGGCCTCGGCTTCAAGTCTTCTTTGCGATTGTTCACGCGTTTGTCGGGAGTCATCCCTACTGTGGTCGGGGCGCATTGCTTGGGTTCCGGCATTGCTACGATGATTGAATGCTCTCTGGCGTGCAGGGAGAACCTGACTGCTCGCTCGTATGCGTGAAGTGCGACTCCCGCGCTGCTTCGTCGCATTCATCCTCCGACGCTGATCGCGCTTCAAGTCCCTCTACGTTCCCGCACGTGAGGGAGTTCACCATATGCCCTGCTGTCGCCTGCGCCTGGTCGCGATCGGCGTCTCGCGGTTTTCCCGGGCTACTTTGGGATCGGTGGGGAGCAGCTGCAGTACCGCTCACTTGCTTGAATGTCTCGACCCGGGCGCGCGCGGGGTCTCATGGTCGTCATGCTCTCCGGCGCGCTGACGGGCACCTTCACGAATTATCGCCGAGGCCTCCTGCGCTCGAGGGCAGCGCTGACGGTGGGCATCGCTGCGGCATGCGCAGTTCC
>BNJV01003036.1_pt1 | contig 24975 bp, 37 predicted proteins | sample 8540591 | NCBI WGS metagenome assembly BNJV01 (sample SAMD00202457, study PRJDB9452) | human saliva metagenome | host: Homo sapiens | reverse complement strand
AAAAGAACGGTTCTATATTTTTTAGGGTTGATGGAAATTTTCCACCAACCCTATTTTTAGTAGTATACAAAAAGGCCAACATCCATTATATTAAAAAGCGCTGAAACCTAAAAACAAAAAGGATGATGACCATATGAACAATATACTAGAAGCTACACTACAAATCAAAGATAAAAACATTATTTGGGATAATAAAGTTCAAGAGAAGATATTTAAAAAGAGAAAAATCTTTATTTTTATGCAGCTACTTATACGCATAAACCAGAATTTTGTACCGTTTGTGGGTGTGTTAGCCGAAAATAATAATATCGTTAAAAACGGCACGAAAACATCTCGTATCACTCTCTGTTCTGTTTCAGGCCTAGCGGCCTACTTAAATCTACGCAAGCAGAGATTTCTCTGTAGAGAATGCGGCTCTTCATTTACCGCAGACACTAGTCGAATCGTAGAAAAACACTGTCATATCTCTAAACGCTTAAAAAACGAAATTAAATCAAAAATAAGTGAAACAGTATCTGAAACCTATATCGCAAAAGAAACAAATGTTTCAGTTCATACGGTAAGACGTATCATAGATGATACAACACGTTTACTAAAGATTAAACCATTACACGATTTACCTGAGCATTTGTGTTTTGATGAATTTAAATCCGTCAAATCTTCCGATAGTAATATGAGCTTCATTATTTGTGATAGCACTACACACAAGCTGGTCGATGTTGTACGAGATAGAAAAATCTTACAGCTTGAAAAAAAGTATTTTTCATCGTTTTGAGCCTAAGACTAGATTAAAGGTAAAAACTATCTCCATCGACATGTACTTACCGTACATTCAATTAATAAAAGAAATGTTTCCTAACGCTAAAATTATCATTGATCCTTTTCATATCGTACAAGCCTTAAATAGAGAATTAAATCGAACTCGGGTACGTGTCATGAATAAGCATCGCTATAAAAGACTCTAAATTATATCGAAAGTTAAAACATTATTGGAAGTTAATTTTAAAGAACTCTAATGAACTTCAGAACTATAAATATAATCGTTATAAGCTTTTTGAAAGCTTCATAACAAGTAAAGGAATCGTAGATTATATCTTAGAAAAAAATCCATCTCTTAAAAATGATTATGAGGTTGTACATTCACTTCGTGAATGTATACAGGATAGAGATTATATAGAATTCAAGGAAACGATTGAAGCAGCTACGCAATTAGACCTATCTCCTGGTTTAAAAAGAGTATTAAAGACTCTTATGACTTACTTGCCATATATTCAAAATACTTGTGAGTATCCAACTAGAACAAATGGCCCTATTGAAGGAATAAACAATAAAAATAAAAGTGCTTAAAAGAAATGCCTACGGTTTTAAAAACTATTACCATTTTAGAAACAGGATTATTTTAATAACAAAAATGTTTGGCCCAAAACAAAAAGGAATTAAGCAACAATTAGTTGCTTAATCCCTTCCTAAATTTCTTCATCAACACTATTTGACAAAGAGCCCTTTTTAGTGCTCAAAAATAGCACTCAATTTTAAATGGATTTGGTGTTCAAAAAAATATAATCAAATGCAACAAACTAATTTCATTTTTTTAATAGGCACAATTAATTTTAGAAGATAGTACGAAAAAAATATTGACTATTTTCTTTAGAATGTAAAATTTAGATAGATTATTTAAAGTGAGGTTTTTTTATCTTGTCTATATTAAAGAAGAAAGTTAATATGTTTAGTGTACTATTGAATGTGGTATTAATAGCTATTATAGCTATTGGAGTGCTATTTTTTTCTTACCTAAGGAACATAAATCAGAAGTCAAATCGTCAATTAATATCGAAAGTATTGAAAAAGTGAATGAAGTTGTATTTTTTTGAATGCGGGAATTAATGAAATTATTTCTGAAACAAAAACAACTCAAGTTTTTTTGGGTTTGATGTGCTGTTCTCTAAAAAGCAGCATTAGTAATTTTAAATTATAAAGCTAAATTTGGAATTAAAAAGTAGTGTAAAGGTTGAACAAATAAGCGAAAAAAAGAATATAAGGTTATTGTTCCAAAATTGGAAAGTAATTGGTGTTGAACTTTCAAAAAGATAATCCTTATGATTTATATGATAGTCATGGAGAGTTATTAAGTGGAACTACAGAAGATATTGATACTGGGAAATTGGTCGCTAACCAACTTTCTAGTGATAAACAAGCAGAGTATTTAGATAAATTTAAGAGTGAAATTAAAGAATCTGCAATCAATTATTATAAAACAATATTTTCTTCAATGGATTCTGAAGTAAAAGTAACTATAGAATTTACAGAATAATTTTTGAAATACAAAACCCTGGCCATCTCTGGTCAGGGTTTTGTGTGGTTCTATAATTTTTAGGGTTGATGGAAATTTTCCACCAACCCTATTTTAGTGTATACAAAAAGGCCAACATCCATTATATTAAAAGCGCTGAAACCTAAAACAAAAGAATGATGACCATATGAACAATATACTAGAAGCTACACTACAAATCAAAGATGCACACAATGAAGGTGTTACATTCCATTTCTTAGAGAATATTAAAGAAGTATTGCGTGATGAGAGTGGGAAAGTAACTGGTGTAAAGGTTATTACAATGGAACTTGGTGAATCAGATGAAAGTGGAAGAAGATCAACGCATGAAGTGGCAGGTAGTGAACATATTATTCCATGTGACCTTGTCGTTGCAGCAATTGAACAAAAAGTAGACTTTAGTGTTCTAGATGAAAGGTAAAAATTTGACTTTCGGTCAACATCAGAATACAATAGAAATGAACTAATAACAGGGGATGCATATTTAGGTCCTCAATCTATCGCAACCGCAATTAAAGGCGGGGGAGAAGTTGCGACAGAAGTACATGAATCGTTTAAAGAAAACACATAAATAACTTGTGGTGCCTTTCGTTTTTTTACTGGGAAAATTAAGGAACTATAGTTATAAATCCTTAAAGATATTAATATATTAACATGCGTATATTTATGGGAAGAAGGTTATGTCATCTATAGTTGTACTTCTGACGATAAGGTTGTTCGTGTACCAAAGGAAATTAAAGGTAAACCTGTTATCGCAATTGGAGAACGTGGTCTTGCGAACTTGAAACATTGTGAGGCAATCGTTTTTACCAGATACAGTACGATATATTGGAAAAGGTGCGTTTACGATTGACAATAAGTTAAAGTATGTCCACTTTGGTAAGTCAATAGAAACAGTAGAAGATGATGTTTTCAACTCTGACAGTTCATTAGAATCAGTTGTATTCCCAGAAGGAACAAAGAGTATTGGAACATTAGTATTCTTGGGGGACATCATCAATTAAATCTATTACAATTCCAGCAAGTGTAACAGAAATTACAGAATACTTCTATTTTGTGGATAACTGTAACCCAGATGTAGAAATCCATACACCTAAGGGATCAAAGGCAGAAGAAGTAGCTAAAGCAATGCAACTTAAAGTAGTAAATGACTAAAGGGGAATAGTATGAACAAAAAATTACTATCAGGCTTAGGGACTGACCCCAAAAAGTGAGAATTTAATAAAAACACCCTAGGGCTACCGTCTTCGGTATTCAACCGGAGACAGGTAGTCCAATTTTTGTTGGATTCTTTTTTCATTAGGTTCTTCATCAACACTATTTGACAAAGAGCCAAAAGAATCAGGTGATAAACCTGATTCTTTTTTTGTTTATACATTCTCACCAAGATTACATGATACCGAAGAAACGAGCTGCGATACCAACTGCAAAGAGAGCAAGGATGATTGTGATTGGAGATACTTTTTTCTTAAGCAACCACATGCAAAGGAAAGTAAGGAGAAGTCCCATCAATCCTGGGATCAATGAGTTCAACTGACCTTGAAGGGTTTGTGGTTGAACGCTATCCAAGCTCATGCCACTAAGTGCTTGACCAAGAATACCCTTCAATTCTCCACCTGTAACAGCGCCTTCTGGGAAGTTGATGTAGGCACCTTCTGATAATTGTTTACCTGGAAGGTTAACAGTGAAGTTAATTGATACCCAACGTTGTACAAGGACAGCAAGGATGAACATACCAAGGATTGAAGCTCCTTTAGTGATGTCTTTCAAGATACCACCTGACATGTCTTTAGTGATTTCAGATCCAGCCTTGTAACCAAACTCTTGTGTATACCAAAGGAAAGACATACGGATTGCATTCCATCCAAAGAAGAAGAGAAGTGGTCCAACGATGTTACCAGTTGCAGCAAGTGATGCACCAAGGGCACCAAGGATCGGACGAACTGTAAACCAGAAGACTGGGTCACCGATACCAGCAAGAGGTCCCATCATACCGATCTTAACACCTTGGATAGCAGCGTCGTCGATTTCAGTACCGTTAGCGTTCTTCTTCAAGTGCAAGAGTAACCCCCATGATTGGAGCAGCTACGTATGGGTGAGTGTTGAAGAACTCAAGGTGGCGCTCAAGAGCAGCAGCTTGGTCTTCTTTTTTAGTGTAAAGTTTCTTGATAGCTGGGATCAAAGAGTAAGCCCAACCCAAGTTTTGCATACGTTCGTAGTTCCATGAACCTTGAAGGAATTGTGAACGCCACCAAACTTTTTGGCGATCTGATTTTGATAATTGAATTTTTTCAGCCATGATTGTTCCCCTTTCTAGTAGTCTTCTAAGATATCACCAATTGGGTCGTTAGAAGTTGCAGCTCCTCCGCCACCGTTTCCACCTTGTTTAGAAAGGTTGAGGTAGATGAAGGCAAGGGCAACACCTGATTACGCCAAGGGCAATCAAAAGTCAATTGAGAGATTGCTGCAAGAGCAAAACCGATAGCGAAGAATGGCCATACTTCACGAGTAGCCATCATGTTGATAACCAAAAGCGTAACCAACGGCAACGACCATGGCACCACCAACAGCCATACCACCGTTCAACCAGTCTGGCATTAAAGTCCAAGAGCGTCTTGAACAGCATCAGCTGGGATAGCGTAAGCAAGAGCTGCAGGAATAGCAATACGAAGACCTTGAAGAATAAGGGCAAAGTAGTGAGCACGCTCAACAGCTGCAATGTTACCTTCTTTAGCAGCAGCATCTGCAGTGTGAACCAAACCAACTGAGATTGTACGAACAATCATAGTCAAGAAAAGTCCAGCTACGGCAAGCGGGATAGCAGTTGCAGTTGCGACTGCGATACCTTCAGTAGTAAAGTTACCACCTTTAATCATGATGATTGCAGCGGCAACAGAGGCAAGGACAGCGTCAGGAGCAACGGCAGCTCCGATGTTAGCCCAACCAAGGGCAATCATTTGAAGTGATCCACCAAGCATAACCCCTGCTTCGAGGTTACCAGTTGCAAGTCCGATAAGGGTACATGCAACGATTGGTTGATGGAATTGGAATTGGTCGAGGATACCTTCAAGACCTGCGAAGAAGGCAACAACTACAACCAAGATAGCAGAAATGATTGAAATATCTGACATGGTTTTATTCCTTTTCTATTTAATGTAAATTATTGAACGTTAGCTTTTGCTAATCAAGTCAAACAAATCTTTTTTAGTGTCGTTTGGTACTTTACGTACGTCAAATTCAACACCGAGGTCACGCATTTTTTCAAATGTAGCAACGTCGTCTTTGTCCATTGACAATACGTTGTTGACCATTGTTTTACCAGTTGAGTGAGCCATAGAACCAACGTTAAGAGTCTTGATTGGCACGCCACCTTCGATAGCACGAAGTGCATCTTGTGGTGTTTCAAACAAGATAAGGGCATGTGTTTCTCCAAAACGTGGGTCTTTTGCAACCTCAATCAATTTTTGGATTGGGACAACGTTGGCTCTTACTCCATTAGGAGCTGCTTGTTTGATCAATTCTTTACGAAGGTCGTCGTTTGCTACGTTATCTGAAGCAACGATGATACGGTTAGCTTTTTGAATCTGGTGTCCAAGCAGTTGCTGACTTGTCCGTGAAGAAGACGAGTGTCAAGACGTGCAAGATTGATCTTTCAAAGTTTTCCGTCTCCGATGACAGTTCCTTCTGGGAATAGCAGCTTGGACTACAGGAGCAGCTGCAGCAGTTACAACTTCCTCAGCTGGATTTAGCTTTTCAGGAAGAGCCTTGATACCATCTTTGGACTCTTTAATGATATTTGCAGCGACTTTATCCACGCCAGCCGCAGCATCCATTAGGCGCTCTGTGTAGGCTTGAATCAACATCGGCAAGTTAAGTCCTGTGATGATGGCAAATTTACGCTCAGGGATTTTTCTCCCATTACGCGGCTAGCTTGGTTAAATGGAGATCCACTCCAAAGGTCAGCCAAGACTAGAACCTCATCTTCTGCGTCAAATGCAGCCACAGCATTGTTGAACTTTGGCGTATAAATCATCTGGACCTTCGTTTGGCATAAAGGTTACAACTTGAACCTTTTCTTGTTCACCAAAGATCATAGATCCTGACTGATGAATACCCTGCGGCAAATTCACCGTGGCTCGCAATAATGATTCCGATACTCATTATTGTCATTCCTCCTTATAAAAATGTTTGACTTGTAGTTTAAGAAAACTTTAAGACTCTTTTAGGTATAAACCGTTTTTCAGCAAAAATCAACTACTTATAATAAATCCTAAAAAGTAGTGTGACAAACTTGTTATTCTAAATATTGATATATCAATACTTTTGATAAGATTTTGAAGGCAAGTATGAGAATTTAATATAAATTACAAATTTATCGGCGTTTTTAGATAGTATTTTTTTTCGACAAAGATATCTCCGATTTTTGATATAATAGATAGTAATTTATTTTTCTGGTTAGAGAATTTAGAGTGAGAGGTATGTATGTCCCTTCAATTCAGTTATTAAAAGACCGCTATTTAAAAATATCAAAAGAAAAATCCAGAACTCTACATCGGTATTGAGTTGGAGTTTCCTATCGTTCATACGAAAGGCCAATCTACAGATATTGAAGTCAGCAAGGACTTGTTGCGCTTTTTGGTTGATGCTCTCAGTCTGGAAGTTGAAAAGGTAGACCAGGAGGGCAATCCAATTCAACTCGTAGAACCAATCAGTCAAGATCGTATTTTATTTGAGGTTTTCCTACATGACCTTGGAGTTTGCTTTTGGCAGAGCCCAGAAAATTCAAGAGGTCCAAGAACGCTTTGATGCCTATATGAAGGTCATTCAGGAAAAACTAGGCGAAAAAGGATCATGCTATCCAGGGGTGGGGGATTCATCCAAACTGGGATCAGAATGACAATCGACCGGTGGCTTATCCACGCTACCAGATGCTGATGGATTACCTACATATGGGAAGTCGCCAAGAGAGAGCTAATTTGCATGACTTCCCACAATATGGAGCCTTTATCTGTGGGAGTCAAGTTCAGTTGGATGTATCGACTGCTAACTACCTACGTGTCATCAATGCTTTTCACTCAGATTGAGCAGCCAAAGCTTTCTTATTTGCCAATTCTGAGTTTTTCGGGAGCAGACTGGGACACTCAGATTTCAAGAGATATTTTTGGGAAGACTCTATGCATGGGATTTATCCAGAGAATGTTGGTGTCAATGCAAAAACTCTTCAAAGATGAGGATGATTTCTTTGATTATCTAGACCACTCTGCAATTTTTTTACAGCAGAACGTGATGGGGAAACCTACTATTTTTCTCCGATTCTAGCGAAAGATTATCTGTCCACAAGTCAGATTAGGGGCTTTTTGGGATTGATGGAAAAAGAAATTAGTATAGTTCCAGAGGAAAAAGATTTTTCGAGTCATCGAAGCTACCAATTCCAAAGACTTAACAACTCGAGGAACGGTCGAATTTCGTAGTGTTTGTACCCAGCCACTAGACCGAACTTTTGCTTCTGCAGCCTTTCATCTAGGTTTTGTTGGTGAATCTTGACAAGCTTGAAACTTACCTAGAAACAGCTCCTTTCTTTGAAAGTTTTGGTCGTGACTACAAGTCATTGAGACGCCAGTTTTCTAAGAAACACCTCACAGATGAAGAAAGAGTTGGGATTGTCCAGTTCTCCAAAGACTTGCTAGCTATAGCAGAGCAAGGACTTAAGATGAGAGGTCAGAGTGAAATGACTTATTTAGTGCCTTTTAAAAGAAGAATTGGGCCTATAATTTTTCCTATAAAGGAAGAATTTTCTGAAAAAAATCATGTTATAATAAATAAGACTATAGATAAAGGATAGAGATTTATGACATTAGTTTATCAATCAACGCGTGATGCGAACAATACAGTAACGGCCAGTCAAGCAATTTTGCAAGGTTTGGCAACAGATGGAGGTTTATTTACTCCAGTTAGCTATCCAAAGGTAGATTTGGATTTTGATACATTGAAAGATGCTTCTTACCAAGAAGTGGCTAAACTTGTCTTGTCAGCCTTCTTGGATGATTTTACAGCAGAAGAGTTGGACCACTGTATCAACAACGCCTATGACAGCAAATTTGATACACCAGCTATTGCCCCTCTTGTCAAACTCGATGGCCAATACAACTTGGAACTTTTCCACGGTTCAACCATTGCCTTTAAAGATATGGCCTTTGTCCATCTTGCCATACTTTTATGACAACGGCAGCTAAGAAACACGGCTTGGAAAACAAAATTGTCATCTTGACAGCGACATCTGGAGATACTGGGAAGGCTGCTATGGCAGGGGTTTGCGGATGTCCCAGGTACTGAAATTATCGTCTTTTATCCAAAAGACGGTGTCAGCAAGGTACAAGAGTTGCAAATGACCACACAAACGGGGGACAATACGCATGTTATCGCCATTGATGGAAACTTTGACGATGCGCAGACAAACGTGAAACATATGTTCAATGATGTGGCTCTTCGTGAAAAATTGGCAGCCAACAAACTCCAGTTTTCATCAGCTAACTCTATGAATATCGGTCGTTTGGTCCCACAGATTGTCTATTATGTGTATGCCTACGCTCAGCTTGTTAAAACTGGCGAGATTAAGGCTGGTGAAAAAGTAAACTTCACAGTACCGACAGGAAACTTTGGAAATATCTTGGCTGCCTTTTACGCTAAACAAATCGGTTTGCCAGTCGGCAAGCTAATCTGTGCTTCAAATGACAACAATGTCTTGACAGACTTCTTTAAAACTCGTGTCTATGACAAGAAGCGTGAGTTTAAAGTAACCACTAGCCCATCTATGGATATCTTAGTGTCTTCAAACTTGGAGCGTTTGATTTTCCATCTTTTGGGAAATGATGCGGTTAAGACAGCTGAACTTATGAATGCTTTGAATACCCAAGGTCAGTATGAGTTGACTGATTTTGATACAGAGATTCTTGACCTTTTTGCAGCAGAGTATGCAACGGAGGCAGAAACAGCAGCAGAAATCAAGCGTGTTTACGAGTCAGATTCTTACATCGAGGATCCTCATACAGCGGTTGCTTCAGCCGTATATAAAAAATACCAAGCGGCGACAGGCGATGTGACTAAGACCGTGATTGCATCAACAGCTAGTCCATACAAGTTCCCAGTGGTTGCAGTAGAAGCTGTAACTGGGCAATCAGGTTTGAGCGATTTTGAAGCCTTGGCTCAACTACATGAAATTTCAGGAGTAGCAGTGCCACCAGCAGTTGATGGCCTCGAAACAGCTCCAGTTCGTCACAAGACAACTGTTGCAGCGGCAGATATGCAGGCAGCAGTAGAATCTTATTTAGGACTTTAAAAGAGAGGAAGTAAACTCGGTTGGGGAAACTAACTGAGTTTCTTTTCATCAGGAGGAAGGATTGTTTAAGAAAAATAAGGATATTCTCAATATCGCTCTGCCAGCCATGGGTGAAAAATTTCTTGCAGATGCTCATGGGAATGGTAGATAGCTACTTGGTAGCTAATCTGGGGTTGATCGCCATTTCGGGTGTTTCTGTAGCTGGAAATATTATCACCATTTATCAGGCTATTTTTATTGCCTTGGGAGCAGCAATTTCTAGTGTTATATCAAAAAAGTTTGGGACAGAAAGATCAGTCTAGACTAGCCTACCATGTGACAGAAGCTCTCAAGATAACCTTGCTATTGAGTTTAATTTTAGGTGGCTTGTCAATCTTTGCAGGTCAAGAGATGATTGGTCTTTTGGGTACTGAACAGGCTGTAGCTGAAAGTGGTGGCTTATACCTATCTTTAGTTGGTGGGACAATCGTTCTCCTGGGCTTAATGACTAGTTTAGGGGCCTTGATTCGCGCTACCCACAATCCTCGACTTCCGCTTTATGTTAGTTTTTTTATCCAATGCTTTAAACATCCTTTTTTCAAGTGTCGCCATTTTTATCCTTAATATGGGGATAGCTGGCGTAGCTTGGGGGACTATTTTGTCTAGGTTGGTCGGGGTTGTAATTTTGTGGTCACAATTAAAACTTCCATATATGAGGCCGACGTTTGGACTGGATAAAGACCTGCTGACCTTGGCTTTTACCTGCAGCGGGAGAACGTCTCATGATGAGGGCTGGTGATGTAGTCATAATTGCCTTGGTTGTTTCCTTTGGGACGGAGGCAGTCGCGGGAAATGCTATCGGTGAAGTTTTGACTCAGTTCAACTATATGCCAGCCTTCGGTGTTGCGACAGCAACAGTCATGCAGGTGGCTCGAGCAGTTGGGGAGAATGATTGGGCAAGGGTGGACGACTTAAGTAAGCAAACTTTTTGGTTATCTTTCCTTCTCATGTTGCCTTTAACGCTTAGTATCTATGCTCTCGGGACACCACTAAGCTATCTCTACACCAGCGATTCTGTGGCTATCAAAGCCAGTGTTTTAGTGACTCTTTTTTCACTTTTAGGGACTCCTATGACAACGGGAACGGTCATTTATACAGCTGTCTGGCAAGGTTTGGGAAATGCCCGACTTCCCTTTTATGCGACAAGTATTGGAATGTGGTGCATCCGTATTGGAACAGGCTACCTGATGGGAATTGTTCTTGGTTGGGGATTGCCTGGTATCTGGGCTGGAACCTTATTGGACAATGGTTTTCGATGGTTTTTCCTTCGTTACCAATATAAGCGCTATATGATATTGAAAGGTTAAAAAATGAAAAGGGCTTTTATTTGGGATTTAGACGGGACCTTATTGGACTCCTATGAAGCTATTTTGTCAGGAATTGAGGAGACCTATGCACAGTTTTCCATTCCTTTTGACAAGGAAAAAGTTCGAGCTTTTATCTTGAAATACTCTGTCCAGGATTTACTAGTGCAAGTGGCAGAAGAAAGAGGCTTGGATGTTGATAGGCTCAATCAAGTTCGTGCTCAGAGCTTGGCTGAAAAGAATGCCCAGATCATCTTGATGCCGGGGGCGCATGAGGTTTTAGTCTGGGCAAATCAGCAAGGAATTCAACAATTTGTCTACACTCACAAAGGCGATAATGCCTTGACTATTTTACGGGATTTAGGACTAGATTCTTATTTCACAGAAATTTTGACTAGTCAAAGTGGTTTTGCTCGTAAGCCAAAATCCTCAAGCAGCTAGTTATTTATTAGAAAAGTATGGTTTAGACTCAATGCATACCTATTACATCAGGGGACCGCAGTTTGATATTGAATTTGCTCAAAAATAGTGGGATTCAAAGCATTAATTTCATGGAATATCCTGGCTCTTATAACCGCCAAATCACTCATTTGGAGGAGATTATCAGTCTGGTTATTTGAAAGTTTCATGAAAAGGATATGTCAACTAGATGACAAACATCTGACAAACTGTTTCAAGTGTTATTGATTATTACAAGGATTAGACAGTTTTGTTAAATAGCCTCAAAGAGGCTTTTTCTTTTTTCTTTGTGTTATGATAGACAGGTACTACATTTGAAAAGGAGTTTTAATAGTATGAAGAAAAGAATTATGTTAGCGTCAACGGTGGCTTTATCACTTGCCCCAGCCATGGCAGCTAATGCAGAAGAACTTTCATGGACGCCACGTAGCCTTGAACAGATTCAAAATGATATTTCTACTAGCAAAAACAAAACGAGCTATACTATCAAGTATGGAGATACTCTAAGCACCATTGCACAGGCTTTGGGAGTAGATATGCAGGCTCTTGCTAACTTGAATAAAATTAGCAATGTCAATTTGATTTTCCCAGAAACAGTTCTTACAACTACCATTAATGGTGTAACAGATTTGGCTGAAGTAGAAATCCAATCGCCTCAAGAAGCAGGTGGAGGGACTACAACAGCAACGGTAGATTTAACTACAAACCAAGTTACTGTGGAAGAACAAACCATAGAAGCTGAAGCAACACAAGAAACGACAGCGAAGTTCAAGCGCCTGCTGAGAAAGCAACGATAGAAGTTCAAGCGCCTGCAGAAGAAGTAACAACAGAAGCAGGACAGAAGTTGTAGCACCTAAAGAAGAGGTGGCTACAGAAGCAACACCTACAGTAGAAGCAACGGCAGAAACTACTACAATTGAGGAAACTACTGCAGCACCAGCTCCAGTAGTCGAAGAGCCAGTAACTGAGCCAGCAACTACTGTGACTGAGACAGAAGAAGTAACTTATCAAGCAGCCCCTGTTCAAGGAAACCCAAGAACTTATACTGCTCCAGCAGCCCCTGACTACGCAGGTCTTGCAGCGGCAAAATCTGAAAATGCAGGTCTTCAACCACAAACAGCTGCCTTTTAAAGAAGAAGTTGCTAGCTTGTTTGGTATTACATCCTTTAGTGGCTACCGTCCAGGAGATCCAGGTGACCACGGAAAAGGTCTAGCGATTGACTTTATGGTTCCAGTTAGCTCAGCTCTTGGAGATCAGGTTGCTGACTATGCTATCCAAAATATGGCTAGTCGAGGCATTAGCTACATCATTTGGAAACAACGTTTCTACGCACCATTCCCAAGCAAATATGGACCAGCCTATACTTTGGAATCCAATGCCAGACCGTGGAAGTATTACAGAGAACCACTACGACCATGTTCACGTATCTATGAACTAAAAATAATTTGAAGCTATACATTTAACAAGTATAGCTTCTTTTGTTGTCAATTGCTTATCCAATAGAAATCCTTTTACCAAGATAAAAATACGGGTAAGCACATGCTTTCCTAGAAAATAGAAAGGTTGAATAAAATGGGGATTGACTTTAAAAAAACAGGAAACGATATTTACCAAGTGAGTAAAAGATTTGCATCATCAATTTATTTTTATTATACTTGATAAATCAAGTATGAACAAGAGAATAGAAATGCTAGAAATAAATGAATTACTGTACCAGCTCCATTTAGTAGATCAGACAATCACTCAACTTTTTGAGAAACAATTGGGAATTAGTTTGACACGCTATCAAATCCTACAATTTTTATTGCAAAAGTCACCTTGTAATCAAATTGCTGTTCAGAAGAGGTTACAGATTGACCAGGCTGCTTTTGACCCGGCATTTCAAGATTTTGGAGTCAGAGGGTTATGTTAGTCGTAAGCGGAATCCAGCCAATCAAAGAGAGCTCTTAGTTGAGTTGACTGCTTTTTGCCAAGGATCAACTCTTGGTTAATCCGCCAAAAACATCACTTGAATGTGAAGGATCAGATGGAGAATATACTGTCAGTTGCTGAACAGAAAGAGTTGACAACTTTACTGACAAAACTAGTCTCAGGATTAGAAAAAAATAGATATTTAAGGAGATAAGAATATGTCAATTATTACCATTATTTTAGCTACTATTGTTGCTTTGGAGCATCTTTATATTTTTTTATTTAGAAAGTGTGGTGACTACATCTGATACTACCAGTCGTGTCTTTAATATGGATAAGACGGAATTAGCCCGACCTTCTGTCACATCTCTTTTTAAGAATCAAGGGATTTACAATGCCTTGATTGGGATATTTCTTATCTATGGGATTTATTTCTCAAATAGCATAGAAATTGTAACAATCTTTGTGTATTTGTCATTGGTGCAGCACTCTATGGTACCCTAACAGCAAATAAAAAGATTATTCTCACACAAGGTGGACCAGCTATTTTGACGCTTTTGAGCATCCTTTTATTAAAAATAAAAAGAACCAGCCCTTTTTAGAAGGCGCTGGTTTTTAATTTATGCTTTTCGTCGTTTGAGATGGAGTAAGGTTTTGTAAAAGAAAAAATCTGACTACTATAAACATAAGGATAAATGGAGATGCTAGCAATTCCAAAAGCTAAGCCAAATGAGAAAAATACCAAGGAAGAAGTTGTAAATCAAGGACGAAAACGTTGGAACTTGTAGCCTTTCATAAGGAAGCGACTGGTTTTCAGGATTTGACTCGGTTTTTGGTAAACCAATTCCTAGAGTGTCACCCTAGCAGAAGTTCTACCTGAGAGTAGGCATAGTATTGAGGGATATAGAGAACGTTCCCCAAGACCATGAGTAGGATACTACCAAAAAGTAGAGGGCAAAAGTTAGAAGAAAGCGTTCGGTATCTAGATTGGTCAAGTCCACATTTGGAAATTCGGGATGCAGCTCCACAAATTTTCGCGCCATGATACTACTATAAAAAGAGATAATAAACCCCCCATCCAACTGGGGATGCTCCATAAGAAGAGATAGAAACGCTTGAGTAAGAGGGTCAAGAAAGTCTGAGTAAAGAATTCACTTTTTAAGATGGATAAGGTATTCTTGAGGGAAAGCTCAACATCAGGATCTCTTAGTAGATTCAAAGTTGTAAAAAGGGCACCCGTTAAGATGATGGAGCTGGTAAATCCAAGGGCTATAGGAAAGAGAGTTGATTGGAAGAGCGCTCTGAGAAAACTCAGGAAAGACTGTTCAAAGACTTTTTCATTGAGCAGGGAGAGCGGTCTTATAAAAACTAGACAAAAAATTAAGAGGAGGCTTGGTAATAAAAAGACGATCAGGAGCTTAGGGATATTCATTTTGAAATTGTCTGGCCTGCTGACGAACTTCTTTTAAATCAATCTTTTGGGTGTTTCATTCTTTCATTATACCATAGTTCGTGACAGTTCCTGTTTTTGATAGAATCATACAGTATGCCCTTGGGCAAAAAGTAAGAACTGGGACTGTTTTTCTCAGCTTCGGAGGTAAAAAATGTCAGATTCACCAATCAAATATCGATTAATTAAGAAAGAAAAACATACTGGAGCTCGTCTGGGAGAGATTATCACACCCCACGGAACCTTCCCTGACCCCCATGTTTATGCCAGTTGGTACACAAGCCACTGTCAAGACTCAGTCACCAGAAGAATTAAAAGAGATGGGTTCAGGAATTATCCTATCTAACACCTATCACTTATGGCTTCGTCCGGGAGATGAGTTGATTGCTCGAGCCGGAGGACTCCACAAATTCATGAATTGGGACCAGCCTATCTTGACAGATAGTGGAGGTTTCCAGGTTTATTCTCTAGCGGATAGTCGGAACATCACTGAAGAAGGAGTGACTTTTAAGAACCACCTCAATGGTTCAAAGATGTTTCTATCACCTGAAAAAGGCTATTTCTATCCAAAACAATCTGGGCTCAGACATCATGATGTCTTTTGATGAGTGTCCGCAGTTTTATCAACCTTACGACTACGTTAAGAAATCAATTGAGCGTACCAGCCGTTGGGCTGAGCGTGGATTAAAAAGCCCATAGTCGCCCACATGACCAAGGCTTGTTTGGGATTGTGCAGGGGGCAGGATTTGAGGATCTTCGCCGTCAGTCAGCTCAAGACCTAGTGAGTATGGATTTTCCAGGCTACTCTATCGGTGGCTTGGCAGTAGGAGAGACTCACGAAGAGATGAATGCAGTCTTGGACTTTACTACTCAACTTTTACCTGAGAACAAACCTCGCTATTTGATGGGGGTTGGAGCGCCAGATAGCTTGATTGATGGAGTTATCCGTGGTGTGGATATGTTTGACTGTGTATTGCCAACCCGTATCGCTCGTAATGGTACCTGTATGACCAGCCAAGGGCGTTTGGTTATCAAGAATGCCCAGTTTGCGGAAGACTTTACACCACTCGATCATGAGTGTGATTGCTACACATGTAAGAATTATACACGTGCTTATCTTCGCCATTTGCTCAAGGCAGATGAGACCTTTGGTATCCGTTTGACAAGCTACCATAACCTATACTTCTTGCTAAATCTTATGAAACAGATTCGTCAAGCAATTATGGACGATAATCTCTTGGAATTCCGTGAACATTTTTGTTGAAAAAAATATGGCTACAACAAGTCAGGACGTAATTTCTAACATTTATTGATAATAAAGCTGAAAATCCTAAGTTTTCTCTTAGGATTTTTTTCTTCTTTTTGATAAAATAAATGTATTATGGAATGAAAAATTAGATGGTTTTACATCTAATATATGGAGAATAAACTCGTATGCGTATTAAATGGTTTTCCTTGATTAGGATAACAGGCTTGTTCTTGGTACTCTTGTACCATTTCTTTCAGCCAGTCTTCCCTGGAGGATTTTTCGGTGTTGACGTCTTTTTTCACCTTCTCAGGTTTTTTTGATTACTTCTCTCTTATTAGAGGAATTTGGTCAGAAGAAGGAAATTGACATCTTAGGATTTTTTAAGAGACGCTTTTATCGGATTTTTCCACCAGTGGTTTTTGATGATTTTGGTAACCATGCCTTTTACTTTCTTAGTGCGGAAAGATTATGTTGCTGGGATTGGAGGTCAGATAGCTGGAGTTATTGGTTTTATGACCAACTTTTACGAGATGTTAACAGGGGGAACCTACGAATCTCAGTTTATCCCTCATCTTTTTGTTCACAATTGGAGCCTAGCGGTTGAGGTCCATTACTATATCTTGTGGGGTTTGGCAGTTTGGTTCTTGTCTAAGCGTGTCAAGACAGGTGGACAGTTACGAGGAATAGTCTTCCTTTTGTCATCTGCGAGTTTTATCATTAGCTTCCTCTCTATGTTTATTGGTAGCTTTATCGTTAGCTCCTACTCTAGCATTTACTTTTCAAGTTTGACCCATGTTTACCCATTCTTTTTGGGTAGTGTCCTTGCTACTTTAGTGGGGGTTCGTCAGACAACACCTCTGCTCAAACGTTTGAATCAGGCTCTGGACATAAAACAAGCTTCGTTGATTTTTGCGGGAGGATTAGGTCTTCTCCTTATACTAACCTTCTTTGTTAAGTTTACGTCTCTCTTTGCTTATTTACTTGGTTTCTTGTTGGCAAGTTTGGCAACAGTTTTTATGATTCTTGCGACACGAATTTTGCACGAAAAAACACCAACAATCGAAGAACCAACAGTGATCAGCTTTTTGGCAGATACAAGTTATGCAGTTTATCTTTTTCACTGGCCATTCTACATTATCTTCACTCAGTTAATGGATAATCTGCCAGCAGTTATTTTTAACAATTCTATTGTCTTATCTCTTTGCGACTTTGTCCTTCTATGTTATCGAGCCAATGATAGCTGGAAAGACTAGCTGGCTTTTGCAAAAAGCAGAAGGGGTTCCTTTTATCAGACAAATCTTTGCAGGTAGTTTCGGAGTCCTTGCCTTGATTTCAGTCATTATTGTCATGATAGCTCCACAAGTTGGTGCTTTTGAAACGGACTTAATAGAAACGGGACTCAAGCAAGCTCAGGCAGGTCTTGTTCGGACAAAGACCATGGCTGAACAGGCAGAGGCTAGTCGCTACAATATAGCTGATGGGGTATCCATTATTGGTGATTCGGTAACCTTGCGTGCGATTTCTGGTTTGCAAGAGGTATTGCCAGATGCTCAGACAGATGGACAAGTAAGTCGAAACACCAAGCATGCAACGGCAATTATGCTCAATAATAGCCAAAATAAAGCCTTGCCTAAAATTGTAGTTGTTGCTACAGGAGTTAATAATCCAGAGGACTACAAGGCTGATATTGATTCCTTGGTGACAAATCTACCTAAAGGACATCAACTTGTTCTTTTGACTCCGTACGAGGGTGATACAACTCAGGAAACACAACCTTATGTAGAGCAGTACGCAAGCTATGCAAGAGAAGTAGCGCAGAAGTATCCATATATTGAACTTGCCGATTGGAACCAAGTAGCCAAGGACAATCCTGACATCTGGAAAGGGACGGACCAGGTACACTTTGGTAGTGACAGTGCAAAACAAGAAGAAGGAGCTAAACTTTATGCAGAAACAATTGCTGCTGCTATCAAGGCTCTTGCTGATAAAACCAGTTAAATCAAGATAAACCCTAACAAACAAAAAGCAGAGATATCCAATCTGCTTTTTTTATCTAGCTAGATAGCTGCTAGGAAGTAGGAAATGGAGAAAAACTTGCCAAAATTGTCAGAATTATGAGAAAAATAGAGGATATTTATCAGGTGGAGGAACTGCTATGAGAGATGATATCAAGATTAATGACCGTGCTCTAGCCTTGGAAAATCAGATTATTGAAAAAAACTAGAAAAAGTATATGATACTGATGTAGAGCTAGATGTATACAATCTTGGATTGATTTATGAGATTAACTTAGACGAAAATGGACTTTGTACAATAGTCATGACATTTACAGATACTGCCTGTGATTGTGCAGAAAGCCTACCAATTGAGATTGTGGCAGGCTTAAAACAAATTGATGGTATTGAGGATGTCAAGGTGGAGGTTACCTGGTCACCTGCCTGGAAGATTACACGCATCAGCCGCTACGGTCGTATAGCTCTAGGACTACCTCCACGATAGTTATCTATTTTGAAACAGACAAAAAGCAAGCCATTTTGAGGCTTGCTTTTGATTTACTTATTTTTACCCGATTGTTTCATATTCCAGAAATCTGTAACGGCTCCACGTGATGCAGACGATACGGTATGGGCATACTTACCAAGGACACCACGGCTATAGAGTGGTGGCAAGGTTGTTTCTGCTTTTCGTTTTTCAAGTTCTTCATCGGAAACGTCCATGGAAATTTCTTTAGTATCTTGGTCAACCGTAACAATATCGCCTGTACGGAGGTAGGCGATTGGTCCACCATCCTGAGCTTCAGGAGCGATATGTCCAACAACCAGACCATAAGTACCACCAGAGAAGCGTCCGTCTGTTAAGAGAGCAACCTTGTCTCCTTGACCTTTACCAACAATCATTGATGAAAGTGATAGCATCTCAGGCATACCAGGACCACCCTTAGGTCCAACGAAACGAACAACGACTACGTCGCCATCAACGATTTCATCTGACAAGACAGCTTGGATAGCATCTTCTTCAGAGTCAAAGACCTTGGCTGGACCAACGTGACGACGAACCTTAACACCTGACACCTTGGCAACTGCACCGTCAGGAGCAAGATTACCGTTCAAGATGATAAGCGGACCGTCCGCACGTTTAGGATTTTCAAGTGGCATGATGACTTTTTGACCTGGAGTAAGATCTGCAAAGTCAGCTAAGTTTTCAGCGACAGTCTTACCAGTACATGTGATACGGTCTCCATGAAGGAATCCATTTGCCAACAAGTACTTCATAACTGCAGGCACACCACCAACCTCGTAAAGATCTTGGAAGACATATTGACCAGAAGGTTTCAAAGTCAGCTAAGTGAGGCACACGTTCTTGGATTGTATTGAAGTCCTCAAGTGACAAGTCAACGTTAGCTGCGTGGGCAATAGCAAGCAAGTGAAGAGTGGCGTTAGTAGAACCACCTAGAGCCATTGTCACTGTAATGGCATCTTCAAAGGCTTCACGAGTCAAGATATCAGACGGTTTGAGACCGAGCTCCAGCATCTTAACAACAGCACGACCGGCTGCTTCGATGTCTTCTTTCTTATCAGCAGATTCGGCTGGGTGCGAAGAAGAACCTGGCAAACTCAACCCCAAAACTTCGATAGCAGTCGCCATAGTATTGGCAGTATACATACCACCACAACCACCAGGGCCAGGGCAGGCATTACATTCGAGACGTTTCACATCCTCAGCAGTCATATCACCGTGGTTCCACTTACCGATTCCTTCAAATACAGAAACCAAATCAATATCTTTGCCATCAAGATTTCCCGGTGCAATGGTTCCACCATAGGCGAAAATAGCTGGGATATCCATATTGGCAATGGCAATCATAGAACCAGGCATGTTCTTGTCACAACCACCGATAGCGACGAAGGCATCGACGTTATGACCACCCATAGCTGCTTCGATAGAGTCCGCGATGATATCACGAGACGTTAAGGAGAAGCGCATACCCGGCGTTCCCATGGCAATACCGTCGGCTACGGTAATGGTTCCAAACTGCACAGGCCAAGCACCAGCAGATTTGACACCTTCTTTAGCCAATTTCCCAAAGTCATGCAAGTGGATGTTACATGGTGTGTTTTTCAGCCCAAGTCGAAATGACTCCCACAATCGGTGTTTCAAAAGTCCTTGTCTGTCATACCAGTCGCGCGAAGCATGGCACGGTTTGGTGATTTTAACCATACTGTCATAGACACTGCTGCGGTGCCGTTTATCTAATTCTGTCATTATATTCCCTCTCATATCAGTTTTTACCATTATAGCATATATTTGACAAGATTTACAGGGCAAAAATTTTTAAATTTTCAGACAATTTATTACATTGACATCTTCTTAAAATTTTTGCATATTTTTGTTGACATTTAAAAATTAAAGTGATATCATTTAGATATCAAATAGCAGGAGGTCATTCTGATGACTGAAAAACTTTACACTCAAAACCAAATGGTGTTTTGGCTTTGATTCTCATTGAGTCAGTACTTGTACTTGGTGTTTTTATATTTATAATGGGTGCTAGTTCGGAAAAATATTTTTGGAATTATTATAGGTCTTCTTACCATTGTATTTGCAGTTTTTGCTCATGCTGGCTTGAAGATTGTGAAACCTCAGGAAGCTTTGGTTTTAACCCTCTTTGGTAACTATACTGGGACCATCAAAGAACCTGGTTTTTACTTTGTCAATCCCTTTAGCATAGCAGTCAATCCTGCAATCCACACTCGACTCGGACAAAGTGGTGATGTTAGCACAAAATCTCCTTTTTCAGGGATAAAATCATCCAATGGCAATGATGTAAATCTTGAAATTGGCAAGAAACAGATTTCCCTCAAAGTCATGACCTTGAGCAATTCTCGTCAAAAGATTAACGATTGTTTAGGTAACCCTGTTGAAATCGGAATCGCGGTTACTTGGAGAGTTGTCGATACAGCCAAAGCAGTCTTCAACGTGGATAACTATAAAGAATACCTTTCATTGCAGTGTGATAGTGCCCTCCGTAATATTGTCCGCATCTATCCTTACGATGTGTCTCCTAATGTGGATACTACAGGTGACGGGCAAGCAGATGAAGGAAGCCTCCGTGGCTCTAGTGAGATTGTAGCTAAACGTATTCGTGAAGAAATCCAAAGTCGTGTAGAAGATGCTGGCTTGGAAATCCTTGAAGCACGTATTACTTACCTAGCTTACGCTCCAGAAATTGCAGCTGTTATGCTTCAACGCCAACAAGCATCTGCTATTATCGATGCACGTAAGATGATTGTCGATGGCGCTGTAGGAATGGTTGAAATGGCACTAGAACGTCTCAATGAAGGAGAATTAGTAGAACTTGACGAAGAACGAAAAGCTGCTATGGTTTCAAATCTCCTTGTCGTTCTTTGTGGCAATCATGATGCACAACCAATTGTCAATACAGGAAGCCTTTATTAAAAATGGCAGAAGCTAAAAAAAAGCAAATTCCCCTTCGACTTTCGGCAAAGTTATATGCTGCACTCGCATCATGGGCAGAAGATGACTTCCGATCGGTCAACGGGCAAATTGAATATCTTCTTACAGAATGTGTCAAACAACGGAAGAAAGACGGGAAATACGTCTCAGAAACCATTGATGAACCCTTCGAGATTGATATTTAATCTATTTTCCTATCCAGAATCTTGGATGGGAAAATTTTTATCTTTTTTTGTCAAGTAACTTTACTTTACAAAAAAAGTTTTGATATACTATTGAAAGTTGATGAAAAATCAAACCTAACTGAATTTATATCTTAAAAAGGAGAAAATCAAAATGGCAGTACCTGCGTCGCACTTCAAAAGCGAAGAAAAAAACAAACGTCGTACACACTACAAAGTAACAGCTCCATCTGTAAACTTTGACGAAACTACTGGAGATTACTCACGTTCACCGTGTATCACTTAAAGGATACTACAAAGGACGTAAGATCGCTAAAGCTGCATCAGCTGAATAATAGAAGGGAGATACCATGCGCGTAAATATTACACTTGAACACAAAGAATCTGGTGAACGCTTGTACCTTACTTCTAAAAACAAACGTAACACTCAGACCGTCTTCAATTGAAGAAATACTCACCAAAACTTCGCAAACACGTTGTGTTTACAGAAGTGAAGTAAGCATTCAATACGAATCAATACATAAGAAAAAAACGCTCTAGTCTTATTGTCTAGAGCGTTTTGTGTTGTTTTAAAAATAGACATTTTTATTAAAAGCATATATTCGTGAGCATATAATTTGTGTGCGCTCTCATATTATGATATACTGAATGCAATCAAAAGATATTTTGTGAATACAATAGACAGTCTTTTTGGTTAAAGAAAAGAAAGGAGGCCCGTTATGTTGTGGTCCATTATTGTAGGAGGCTTTATCGGTCTCGCTGCAGGAGCAATCACTAAAAAAGGTGGTTCAATGGGTATTATTGCAAATATTTTTGCCGGTTTAATTGGGTCATCCGTCGGTCAATCGCTTTTTGGGACATGGGGACCTTCTCTAGCGGGAATGTCAATTATTCCATCGATTGCTGGTGCGGTGATTGTTGTCGCTGTAGTATCATTCTTTTTGGGTAAAAAGGTTAACTTTTTACTCAATCATAAACTATAGATTTAAATTTTAGTATTGACGGGTAAACCTATAGTTTGGTGCTTTAATTGAAAAGGATTTTAGATGTCAAAAATCAAAGAAAATAGTATTACTTATTTTCTGTATTTTAATCTTGACAATTTTTCCTTCCTATTTTGATAGATTACCACCAGGTTAGTGATTTAGGATTCAATTGACTAGCTGGCGACAGACATCATTTGAATATTATATCGCTAGATATGTATTTTGGGGCTTCTAGGCCTGTCTATCTTCAGTTTTTATTATGGATGTTAGTAATCCTGTTTTATCCTAGACAATATCTGGAAATAAAACTTGGAACTAAAGACGATAAATTAAAACTAAAAAATTCAGCTATTGAAGGGTTTGTTCGATGTTTATTGGATGAACACAAGATGGTCAAAAATCCCAAAATTCAGGTACATACTCGGAAAAAGAAATGTTTCGTTTATGTAGAAGGTACAGCTGTTCTTTTCAGATAACATTGCTAACAAATTTGAAGTAGTTCAAAAACGAAATTACTCAAGGATTGAAAGAAATTCTTTGGTATTGATCGAGAGGTTAAACTGGAAGTTTCAGTGAAAGAATATGACCCTCAAAAAGCAGCTAAGAAAATTGTTAGTCGTGTAAAGTAAGGAAGTAAAAAATGGAATGGTTTAAAAAATATCAATACCCAATCCTAAGTGGTGTAGTAGGTGTTATTCTAGCACTATCATCCTGTCCTTCGGTTTCTTTAAGACATTGTTCGTTTTAATCTGTGGAGCCTATAGGAATTTGGTTGGGGATACTATGTTCAGAAAAATTATTTAAATAAAATAAATAAAGGAGTTTTATATGTCAAACGTGATGTAACTGAGATATGTTGTTGTTTCTAAAGATGTTCGTGGAGAATTAACTTACGAAGATAAAGTTATTCAAAAATTATCGGTCTTTCACTAGAAAAAGTCCCAGGACTATTACATGTTGACGGCGGATTCTTCTCAAATCTTACAGAAAAACTTGTTAATACTAACGATGTAACACACGGTGTTAAAGAGTTGAAGTTGGTAAAGAACAAGTAGCAGTTGACTTGAACGTTATCGTAGAGTACAGACGTTCCAACTCTATACAATGCAAAATCAAAAGATAGTTATCGCATCAGAAGTTGCGAAAATGACTAATCTAGAAGTAGTTGAAGTTAACGTTAATGTTGTTGATATTAAAACAAAAGAACAACATGAAAGCAGATTCAGATAAGTCTTCAAGATCGTGTAACTGACGTGGCAGAATCAACAGGCGAGTTCGCGTCAGAACAATTTTCTAGAGTGAAAGCTGGAATCGGTTCAGGTGTTGCAGTAGCACTAAGAAAAACTGGCGAGGGGCGCCCGAATTCGTTCAAGAAAAAGTTGGCTGAGCGTTGAAACTGTTAAAGATGCTGCAGTTCAGCTAAACCACGTGTACACATAATTACTAATTTAGAAAAATAAAAGGAGGACATACATATGTCTACAGAAGAAAAATTCAATCAAGCAGCAGGTGCTATCAAAGAAGGCGTTGGTAAATTGGTAGGCGACAAAGGCACTTGAAAGCGAAGGGGGCAACAGAAAAAGTTGCTTCTAAAGTGAAGAAGTTGCTGAAGATGCAAAAGATGCTGTAGAAGGTGCTGTTGAAGGTGTTAAAAACATCCTTCATAAAGACGATGCTAAATAATAAAATTTAGGTAATCTTGCTATTTTTCCTCGAAAACACTCCCAGTTAGGGGGTGTTTTTGTTATTCGTTTTTATCAATGCACGTTTTATAGAGAGAGAATACAGGACAAACAAATTCCTGTATTCTTAAAATAACAAGAACAGATATGATAATGATACGACTAACATGATTATAGCGCAAATTATTTTTACGATTTTTACATATGTTGTTTGAACAATTTATCAGAGAAAAGACTCAAAATAAGAGCAATCAAAACACGGTAGTTCTTAAAAATAAAAATAGTCATGGTATCATACTCCTTTCGTTAGTTGTTAATCCAGTAAATAAGTTGAATAGTAATTATCTAATTTTCAAACATATCCATCTGCCCTGGTAAAAGCCTTTGTTCTTTGATTATTAATCGGTATCTCTATCTATCTTTTATTATAGCACAAATATCATAGTTAAACCAATAAATATATTTATTGGTTTTGATATTTATACACTTTTGATAATGATGGTACCTACTCCAACTTACTTCTAAAAAGGTAGTGAGTTAGATTCTCCTGCTCTGTTCACTTTTTGAGAGCG
>BNJV01002779.1_pt1 | contig 24985 bp, 21 predicted proteins | sample 8540591 | NCBI WGS metagenome assembly BNJV01 (sample SAMD00202457, study PRJDB9452) | human saliva metagenome | host: Homo sapiens | reverse complement strand
ACGATTCAAGTGCTGACAGACATGACAGATGGGGAGCTGAAATCACATATGCCACAGACGGATTGAACAACTTGGACAGTGATTTTTGTTCTCTTTGACAGATAGTTAGAGGAGAGATATGAAGAAAAATAATTTAATAAGGACAATCAAGCAGGCGACTGCCGGATTGCTTGCAGGAGCTATGGTCCTTACAGGGGCTCCGATGGGCAATTTGACTGCGCAGGCGGCGGGACTGTTGCCGAATGAGGATTTACATCCGGAAATAACAGCACCGGCTACAGAGGCAAGTAATAAGTATGTTTCAAGAGTTAATGCAAACTTGACATATGGATCTTCAGATTCAACTGCATTTGCTTTTTGGACCGGCAGGTTCAAGCACTAACCATGTTGGTACAAATACATATGGCTCAGCAGCGGGTGGAGATACTTTCACATTTAACTTTGCCGGTATTACAGATTCTGCAGCAAGAGAAAATAAATCTCGCGGATATTATGATGATAATCAGGTGACATCACATGGTGATAGTGCTGATATAGCACCTACTATTCGTTCTGCGTATTCGAATAACTGGTGGCATGGATACTATGCTTTCGGTAAGCCGTATCGTATAGGCACTGATGTACAGAATAAAACGGGCGGTACACCATATGATGCGACAAATCCTCTTGATCCAATAGTGAATACTTGGACAGGAACATCAAATGATGAGCCGAATTCAGCTAGTTATACAAGTTCAAAAAAGGCATTACATACAGGTACTAATCATTATGATGGTGAAGTTCTTACTTTGACAGACGGAACAAATACTGTTCAGCTACGTCAGGAGATAAAACCTTCAGACGATGACCAATATATTATTGTTCAATACACTGCATATAATCCGGGTTCAAGTACTGTGGATTTTATGGTGGGTAATGAGACAGATACCATGGTTACATCTCAGGATGCGGTTCCTATTTTTGTTACACCTCATGGTGCAGGTGGAGCGTTTGAGGGGGTTCATTTCCAAAACTCTACAAGTGGACAGTATGGACTTACTATATTTGATATTTATACATCAGGTAAGGACGCAGGTGTTGTAAAAAGAGATGCAAATGACCCTTCAGAAAACCGTGTATGGGCAGGACATTGGTCATCAACAGCCGGTGTTGGTCATACCAACTGGGTTTTCTCACAGAGTAGATCAGGATTTATAAATCCGGGAGATTCAGCAGGTGCTTTTTCAACCTACTTTAACTTGCTTCCCGGAGAGACAAAGATTGCTACATTTGTAGCATCTATCAAACCTTCGGTTTACTATGTAAATAATGGTGCTGACGGTAGCGCTACATCAGCAGGTACAGCCGGATTCATGGGTAACCCTGTAGGAAGTATTGCTGATGCTGTAGCACGAATCGAGGCAAATGGTGCCAAGAAGGCATATATTTACCTTCAGTCGGATACTACTATGAATGGTACAGTGACTATTCCGGCAGGTACCGATATAACTATTCAAACTGCAGACTTTTCTGCATTACCGGCAGGTCAGAGCTATGGTGTAGGTTATAATCACGATAATACACCGCCTATAAAGACAGATATTGCTACTATAAAGAGAGCTGATAACTTTACAGGTCCTCTCTTTAAGGTAGAGAATGCAGGTTCTGCACTTAGTTTCCGTGATGTTACTGTAGACGGTAATAAGGCTTATTTCTCACAGACAACCGTGCCAACAAAGCCTACTGCACCTATTATAGAAGCAAGTGCAGGTACGGTATCATTAAAGGCCGGTTCTACATTTACAAATGCATATGTTGATGATGCGGCTGTAGGCAGCAATACACCATCTGTAATAGAGGTTAAAGATACAGCTGTTCTTGATTTGAACTCTCCGGGTGGTGTAGCCACAGTTACAGGAAACGAATCTATTAAGAACGGTCCTGCTATTAAGATTTCATCATCTGCAAATCCCAAGACTTAACGGTAATGTAAATATTACAAATAACCGTGTAATGGTAAATGATCCTGATCCTGCAAATGTTAAGGATTCTAATGTAACTCTTGGTAAAAAGCCGTTTTTGGTAAAGAAGAACAATGAAGTAGATTCAGCAACAAGTATCGGAGTTACATTAAGTGAAAACCTTCCTACAGCTACAGGAATGGGAACAGCACTTATCGACTTTGAAGACAGACCGACTACAGGCTTGGCAAATTATCCGTATTCTGTATCAAACTTTGCAGCAGATGCAAGTGGACAGCATATAGTAATGGGTGATGAGGCAAGTCAGGTAACAGGTGCGGCAACAACAGATGTACAGAATCAAACGTTGTTTATATCACAACAGATATGCATGACTTGGTTCTTACATATGTAGATGAGAACGGTTCAAGTATTGCATACAACAAGCTGGTGGTTCCTACAATACCGGGACCGACAGCGGGATCAACAGTACCTATTATAGATGCGAACCCATATCAGAAGTCATATGCGGTAGGTTCACAGATTGAGTTCCCTCTATCAGCACCTGCAGGATATACATTTGATGAGGTTGATACTTCAGGAGGAGCGCTTCCGGCAGGAGTGGCAGTTGATAATACAGGTAAAGCTTACTGCTACCGTACCGAATGAAGATTTAAATATTACAATTAAATTAAAGAGAAATGAAGTTCGTTACTCATTTGATACACAGGGTGGAAATGTAGTTACCGACTTGATAGAGTCTGTAAATCCCGGCGGAACTTCTGTACTTACAATGCCTACTCCGGTAAAGAGCGGATATGTATTTGACGCATGGCATAAATACACAGATACAAATAATAACGGAGTTCATGATACAGGCGAGCCTGATCTTGGAGCATTTACAGCATTCCCTGCACCTGCAACGGCAGGAGTAACAAAGCTTTATGCAACATGGACACCGGGGACAACACCTTATGCTGTAACTATTACACATAAGAATGCAAATCCTTCACTACCTGTTACATTTGAGACAAATGTACAAAACTATACAATAACACAACCTGTAACATCGGATCCGCTTGTACCTACACCGGGTATTCCGGGATATATTTATGACACAGCAACAAGATTACCTGCAAGTCAGGGTACTTTAAATCTTGCTACAGGTCATTATGATCTTCCAAGTATGCCTGCAATGGGAATAAGCGTAAATTATCGTTACAAAGTTGATGTTAATAGAACATTTAATTACACAGTGCGTCATCAGGATGCAATGGGTAATCCTTTGGCGGCAGGAATTACAGCAGCTCCAAAGAGAGCGGAGCAACAAATAAATGCCGCACCGAAGAATATCACAGGATATACATTTGATCACTTTGATATTACAACAGGTGATACACCAAACCCTGCAACATATGTTTTGGGATTGTCATCACCGGGATTCACATTAATTAACAATGCTACAACAGACGGAGTATTCTCCGCATATATGCCAAACCAGGATGTTGTCATCACATATGTATATAATGCCGATTCGGGATCAAATCTTATAAAGAGATATTATGACAGAATCACAGATACAATATTGGCAAGTGAGATAGAGCAGTTGTCACCAAGTGCAGCTATATCAGCAAGTGTACCGGCATTAGGAACAACAACAGGTGATAAGCTTTACGGATATACATGGGTAAGCGGTTCATCTACAATAGATATGAACCCTGCAGGACTTGTAACTGTAAATGCCGCAAACGGTAATGTTACAGGAACAATGCCAACACTTCCACCATCATCACCAACCAGAGTAGACTGGAAGCTTGATCATGATGCAGGTAAGTGGAAAAACGTAAACTTTGCAGTTTCAACAGTTTATAACAACGGTACATTGGTATCACCTGCAACACATGAGATACTTGTAAGTGATACAACAGCAGCAGGAGATGCGGCAGCATATACCTTTAACAGATTAAAGGCACTTAATTATGTACCGAATACAACGGCAAACCGTTACTATCAGTTTGACGGATGGTTTGAAGATGATGCATGTACAGTTCCTGTAAATGCAACAAGATTCTGGCATACAACAGATTCAAATCCTATAACACTTTATGCAAAATTTGGTGAGAACCCTAACGAGTGGTTTGATATCAACTTTGCGGCAGGAGCAACGGTTCAATATCAGCTCCTGCAACACTTCATGTACCATATGATTATACATGGAGTCAGGTAGCCGCATTACCGTCAGCATTATTGCCGACAGCACAGTTACCTACAGCTACACCTGTAGCAAACTACTTGTTTAAAGGCTGGAAGGATCCAAACGGTGCCTTCATGCAGGGAACAAATACACTTACAAATCATGCAACATATACAGCATTCTTTAGCCAGGATCCAAACGTATTCGGTACTATCGGATCTATCACACCTACAGGCCGTATAGGAAATGACGGAAGCGGTGAGATAGTAATAGACGGTACAACACCGGGTAATGTATATGTAATAAGTGATCCTGACGGAAATATCGTAGCGGTGGTACCGGGAGATTCAACAGGAAACAGAACCGTAGTTCCAAACCTTATACCGGGAGCACACTACAATGTACAGGAAGGAAGCCCTGATACAGTAGCAACTGTAGGTCAGCCGATTTCTTCTATAACAGGTACATCTGTTTCAACACCACAGGATGTATATGTTCCGACAGTAGATAATAACTACAACATAGGATATGATCCTGAAAATGACGGTATGGCACAGATCGTTATAAATCCGGCAGATCCTGACGCAGACTATGCGCTTATAGATGAGAACGGAAATGTAGTGCAGTACCCGGGAAGTGACAACGGATGGATGACTCCTGTAGGAAACAATCCTTCAACAGTTACTTTCAACAACTTAAATCCAAATGAGACCTACACTGTAGTGGCAAGAAAGAAGGGCGACAGCTCAATTCCTAATCCACTTACAAAGTTACCTGACGGAAATCAGATAATAGCAAATCCGGGAGATATGGCGGACGCACCTAAGTATGTAGTAGAAACAAAGGGCGGAAACGTAGTAACTGTAGGAACAACAAGTGTAGGAAATGACACATACGATCAGGCAAAAGCAGGAGAAGAAGTGGTAATCCATGCAGATCCTGTAGATGCAAACGGCAAGAACTTCCTTTACTGGAAGGTACTTGCAGGAAGAGCTGTAGGAGTCAGCGGAAATATAACACAGGCTGATTACTCATTTCACTCTTTCAAATTCAAACATTGTACTTAAGGCTGTATACGAACCTACAAAGGTAGCGGGAGATGATGCGGATCTTACAGAGACAATAAGAGGTGGTAGCGTAGGAGAGTTCGGATTGACCCCTGGTCAGATACCGGGACTTGCACATGATCTTACAACACCACTTGACAGATCACTTATCGGAGTGAACGGTGCAACAGTAGAATACAAGGTAGTATTTAACAAGAGAGATGCAAAACCGAATGAGAAAACAGCTGTAAAGCCTGTTTCAGTATCGGGAGTTGATCATCCGGATGCACATACAACAGCATACGGACTTGATATCCAGCTTGAAAGATATGTAAACGGAAGACTTGTAAATAACGGAATACTTGCAACAGCATCAAATGCGACAGTGGACGTTATAGCACAGCTTCCTGCAGAAGATGTAGATCAGCTTGACTATCAGTTATTTGATGTGACACCTGACAGCTTAGGTAATATCAATCCTGTAGATATAACAATTACAACAGATGTAGCAAACAATGCGGGACTTCTTAAGTTCACAGGTAACTTGCAGCATTCATATGTACTTGTTTATTCAAAGACATTTAAGGTAACCTTTGTAGATAATAAGCCTGTACTTGATCATTTACACTTAAATGATACAAGCAGAAACTTCTATAAGAAGTTTAAGGTAAGAAGAAAAGAGAATGTAGAGGATGCTTACTACTCAAGTGATTATGCGGTAGTTACGGCATATGCACAAAATGATGTAGCAAACGGACTTGTAACACCGTTTGAAGATATCTATGGTGTACAGTATGACTATGTTAACTGGTCAAAGAAGGAAGATAAGCTTTCAGTATATGATACAACAAGTCCTGTAACAAAGAGAACAATTGTTTATGCATACTATTCAGACAACAGAAAAGAAGTTGCAAAGGCAAGAGTAGATCTTGGTGATACTATAGAAGAGGCAAAGATCCTCACAGGAGACCCATACCTTAAGGTAGCAGAAGTTGCTGAAATAAATGAGGCTATAGCACATGCGCTTGAGACACTTAGACAGGCAAGAGATCTTGTATCTCCTGACGGAACTACATATCTCAGACAGGCAAACTATGCAGAGCTTCAGCAGGCAATAGATGCACTTAGAAGACTTATTGACAAGTATTCAAAGATAGCAGCCGACAGAGCCGGAGACAGAAACAGAAGAACCGGCGGTGCCAGCGGTGGCGGTAACTCTTCAAGTGGTAGAGGAAGTAAACTTTTGACACCTGGAGAGAAGTCACAGCAAAACACAGCTATCAATGAAAACAGTAATGTAAGAGCATTCGTACTTGGTGTAGACGGTGCTTGGGCAACAAATCCTGTAACAGGAGGATGGTCATTCGTACTTAACGGTGGAACACCACTTAATGATATGTGGGGAATGATTACATTCAACGACAATACAGGTAAGAAGGTATCACGTTGGTATTACTTTGACGGACGCTCAACAATGGCAACAGGTTGGGTATATGACTCAAAGAACGGCAACTGGTATTATATGAATACAACACCGGGACCTGAGCTTGGCCAGATGGTATTAGGTTGGGTAAAGGATGAAAAGACAAATAAGTGGTATTACATGAATGATAATACAGGTATCCTTAAGACAGGATGGCATAAAGATCCGCAGGATGGAAGATGGTACTATCTGAATTCAAACGGTGAGATGCTTGTCGGATGGCAAAAAGATTGACGGAAAGTGGTATTACTTTAATACCAATACTCCGCAAAATACTTATACATGGGATGCCAATGCTTTCAAGTGGAACTACTTGAGCAATAGTGGAAGACCATTTGGATCTATGTATGCGGGAGAGAAGACTCCTGACGGATATAATGTAGATGCAAACGGTGCTTGGTACTAAGTGACGTAGGAGAAAAAAATGAAAAAGAAAGACAATAAAAGCAAAATTGACTGCCGCATTGTCTGCGAGTATGGCTCTTGCCATGCTCGCACCGGCAACTGCCGGCATATGCAGCAACACCTGCTCCACAACCTAACGGTTTTAAGTTTGATTTTAGAACAAAGAATGAGTCAAAGGTGCCTTTTGTAAAGGATTTATATGTATCAGGTGGAACAGCCGGAAGTGCTATTACATCTGACTATAAGGGAATGCAACTGGATAGCAATCTTGGACTTATACTGCCATATTTTAATAAGCCGGGTACTGATATAGTTTTTGATGCCGCACAGGCTCCGACAGCAACTGTTGACACTAATACAGGAGCTGAAAGTACACAAGTTTGGAGTGGTGCAGGTTCACTTGGAATGGACGGATATATCATCACAGGATATACAGATGCGGCAAGTAACGGTAGAAATACATTAACTGTTAATCCTTCAAGATTCCCAACAACAGGTATGACATACTATGCGACATTGGGAGCGGATACAACTAAGACATTTGACTATTCTGTTAAGCATAAATATAAAGCCGGCACAAGTTATATTCCGGGCTTGGAAGACGGTGAAATAACGGATAATAATGCAAAGCCTGTACTTAGTCCTATCACCAATGCTATACCTAAGACCATACCGGGATATAAGGCATTGCCTTTGACAGGTACAAACGGTACAAACAGTGCAAAATTGGATGGAGATATACTTACTACAACCATCAATGCAAACAAAAAGTCAAATATATATGTTACAAGTGACAACCGTGTCACCGGTGTAACAACAAATAAACCTTTTTCAGTAGAATATTCTTATGAAAAAGATGATACTAAGAAAGTTCAATATAAGAGTATTTGATGCAAAGTATAAGAGTTCTACAGATCTTGCAAACGGAAATGCTGCTGAGACAACACAGCAAAGAACAGCTGCAAATATTTCACAGCCGGTACTTACCGATGTAGCAAGCGCTCCGTTCAATATATCTGCAAATACCGCTATTATAGGCGACGGGTCAAGTGCGGATCAGACAATGTATATACTTGATGCTACAACTCCTGTAACTATCACATATACAAAGGGTGAGCCTGCAACGGCGGCAGGAATGGATATTGCAAATAATGCTATCAAAGTTGGTCAGTTTACAACTGACGGAACAGGAAAAACAGCAGCTGCCGGAGGAACAGGTAAGGTTGTAACAACAATTATACCTGCAGCTGACGTACAAGATGCAGGCGGAAATACAGTGTATACAGCATTGAAGGCTGATACTACTTCAACAACAGGAGGAGCTCATCCTAGAAATACATATAAGATTAAAGGACAGCTTCCTAACCAGAATGTAACTATTACATACAATTATGTTCCAAACCCTGCTTTCTCAACAAATGTAAAAGTAATCTATGTTGATCAGCTTGGTAATAACATAACCGATAAGGTAGCTACAGCTATATCTGCTACAGCAGAGCCTGCAGGTGCAGGAGCTGTAAGAACCTTCTATAAGGAAATGTGGCAGTACCTACATATCTTTATGCAAAGGCTAATGCACTTCAGACAGGTGAAACATCGTATAACTTAGAGATACCTGTACCTGTATTGAATACATATGGAGGTAGCCCGTCAGCACCTACAAGTTTGTCTAATCCAAAGATTACAACAGACGATACTACAAGATGGGGTAACTCTTATACAACTGCACTTGATAATGCATTCCAGGCAACATGGTCACAGTCAAGTCCTAAGTTTACAGTTTCAACAACAGGACCGGTTGCAAGTCAAACAGTTTATGTAACATATGAACAGGATCCGGGAAGCATTGCTTATTTGGCATACAGTGCAGGTACAGGTGGAGATTTAAAGACAGTTGTAGCAGGAAATACAGTTGATTGGGATCCTACAGCACCTGGACAGTCTATACCAAGTGTTACAAAGCAAAATGTACAGCCGGATGGTAGCTATGATGTAGTAATTGACCCAAATGCTGCAACAGATCCTACAAAGATGCCTGATGCAGTGCCAAATCAAGGCTATAACAATGCAACATGGTATTATGGAACAACAGCTATCACATCTTTCCCTGCAACTATTCATGTAGCGGCTTCAGGTGGTAGTGTAAGCAGTACAGTAACTCTTAAAGCTGAGTTTACAAAGAATACATCAAACTGGAACAGATATAATCTTGCAGCGGGAAATAGTAATGTACAGCTTCTTTTAGGTACATCAGAGGATGTATTAAATATTGACAGCTTAGGAAATCCAAGAACAATTACTTTAGCAGATCTTGAGAACGCAGCACTTGGAAGTGGTGTAGCGGTAGATCCGGGCTTTACAGCAAAGTGGTATGATGAGAACTGGAATGAAATTTCATATGGAGATGATATTACAGGACTTGTTAATACTACATTGACAGTAGTCGGTGTTAACTCAACACCTGCAAGTGTTTATCAGCCAAATGTAACAGGATCACTTGATCCTCTAACAGCAAAGCCTGTACTTAGAGTGGATCCAGTGCACCTGCAGCTATAGATCCTACACTTCAGTATATAGTTACAGATCCTGCAACAGGAAATGTAGTAGCGGTAGTATCCGGAAGCCAGCTGATGGCAAACGGAGGGGAGATTACAGATCCTGCTCTTGAGCCGGGAAATACATATAATGTATCAGTAGCACCTGCAAGTGCAACAGGTATTGCGGTAGGAAGTCCTATTCCTTCAAGCGCCGGAGCAGGAACACCGGGAAGTGCACAGATTCCTGTAGCTTTGACACCACAGGTAGCTGAGGACAGTGCAAACCCGGGTAGAACAAGTATTACAATAAATCCTACATCTCTAATACAGACTATGCATTAGTAGATCCTTCAGGAAATGTGGTTTATCCGTTCACTACACCAAGTGCTCCGGGTGCCGCAGTAACATTTAACAACTTAGATCCAAATACAATTTATCGTGTAGTACCTCGTACAACAGGAACAAGTGCAACTCCGGCAAGCAGAATTGCAGACGGTGCGGTACTTCCTGTAGATACATCAAATGCAGGATTATCTGTAAATACATTTGATGTTACAGTATATGTACCTGCAGGAACAGTAGCTGATCCGACAACATTTAAGGTAAACGGAACTCCAAAGACTTCATTGAATGATTTGAAGAACCTTGCACCGGGAACAACAGTTGAGATATTGGCACAGCCTGCAGATTTAAGTGGAAATCTGTTTAAGGAGTGGCAGGGAATTACAGGAGTAAGTACTTCAAACTTTACATATCCTACAGGAGTGGCAAGCGGTAGAGTGGTATTTACTATGCCGAATAGACCTGTTACAATACAGCCACTTTATGATAACAATCAAAACTGGTCAACACAGTATAACGACAATATCGGATCAGGAAAGCAGATATCGGCAGGCTTCCCGTCAACTATTGCAGATACAGGAGACTTCCGTATTCTTATTGAAAAGGATAGCGTTCCTGGAGCAACAAAAGATGAGATAGCAATGATGTTGGCGGATGATACCTTTAGAGGTGTTTTCCAGATGAAGATAGTTGTTCAAAAGAAGGATGCTTCAGGAAACTGGCAGGACTATGTAGATCCAAGTGGAAATCCGATTCCACTTAGTACAGATATAGTAACAGGTTCTTTGATGACAGCTTCAAGAGAGTATAAGTTCTTTGAGGTAAGTACACTTGCAACACCTTCAAGTGCATCAGGTTCAATAGTAGCAACTGATATGAATGTATCTGATATAGAAGCAACAAATGCAGCTTCATACACAGGTCAGTTCAATAAGACTCTTGAGAGTGGAAAGACATATGTATTCGGTTATACAACAATAGTCGGTGCCTTTAAGGTAACAGTAAAAGATGCAAGAGATAACTCTATAGTAACAAGACTTACTCTTAGCAGTACAAATACAGTTAGTGATTTTGAATCACTTTATAGAAGCGCAATACAGTCAGACTATGTAGACAATGACGGTATTACATGGCATTATGAAGGATTAAGTAAGGACAGAGGAATGTATGATCCTTATGACCCGACTCTTCGTGTAACAGCGGATGAGACAATCTATGTTTACTATTCAAATGATAAGGCTGAGCGTAGAAAAGCTGAGGCTGATTTAAAGGCTGCTATCAAGAATGCAAACAATCAGTTAAACAGAATCAATGATCCGGCAAAGAGAGCAGCCCTTCAGGCGGCTATCAATGCGGCACAGGCTGTAATTGACAGAATGAACAGAAAGTCATCTACACCTGAGCTTATAGCAGCACTTCAGGCACTCAATGATGCAGTGGTTGATGCAGGCGGAAGAGTACCGAACGGTGGCGGCGGTCGTGGTGGCCGTGGCGGTTCAGGCGGCGGTTCAGGAAATGCAAGCAGAAGATCAAGCGGATATACATCAGGTCTTAGAGTAGGTTACGACGGTAACTGGGAGCTTACAAATCCTGTAGAAGCTACAGCAAATCCTGACAGCAGCAAGTGGGTATTCAACCTTGCAAATGGCGGAAGAGCTAAGGGTTGGGCATACTTAAGCTACACTTACGAAGGAAAGACAAAGTCTGAGTGGTATCACTTCGCTGAGGACGGCATCATGGATTCAGGATGGTTCTTAGACGGAAGTACATGGTATTATCTGTCAATGAATCATAACGGATTCTTTGGTGAGATGATTAAGGGATGGCATCATGACGGCCAGGACGGAAGATGGTATTACCTTGATTCTTCAAGCGGTGCTATGCATACAAACTGGAGCAAGATAGGAGGAGAGTACTACTTCTTGAATCCTACAGCACCTGCACAGACTTGGTTCTTTGATAATGCAACAGGCAGATGGAATTTTGGTAACATAAATTCAAGACCATACGGTTCAATGTATCAGAATGAAACTACACCTGACGGTTATCATGTAAATGAAAGCGGAGCTTGGGAGATAATCTATAGTTTAAAGACTTGTAGATTTACTCATTCCGAAATAATAATGGGGAGTCACACGAAAGTGTGGCTCCCCTATTTACATATATTGGAATAACATGTAATATAGTACCTGACTTCCGTCGTTTCTCTCAAAACCTAGTACTCTAGGTGTCCAAGAGCATGCAGTTTTGAAAGAAATTGTCGACTTCAGCTTTGGTTAAATAGAGGGCATCAAGGTTACTAAAACCAACCAGTTTTTTTAACCTTTTCGTTAATAGCCTGATCTCTTGATATATTGATATATGTATTATCACCTTTATTTACCACCCTAAAATCACGCATAAAGTTGATCAAGTCATAAGAGTTTATTTTATTCTTGAAGCACTTGATTTCCAATACTCTTAAAAGAAACAAGCTAAGGTAGCATATCAAAAAATGCCCATAGATTGTTTCTTTTTTCTGTAAATAAACAGGTCTTGCATCCAGGTATGATTTTGTAAGTTTAAAAGATTCCTCAATCTTCCATAAGCTATGGTATGTCTTATATACTTGTAAAGGCTCCATATCTATCTCAGATGTAACTAAAAGATTATATCCTGCATATTTAAGGTCTTCATCAATCTTAGATTTATTTAAATCTATTATAGGCTTTATTGTCTTGCCTGCACTATCTTTTGTTATGATGTCTACATATTTAGCACAATCTCCAAGTTCATCTTTAGCGATATTTTTGTACGTTGAAAACTTTGAAGCTTTATCAACCATCTTCATTATTTCAAGCCTTTGTTTTTTTGCAAGATTAGGATTATAAGAGACGATACGCTTTTCTTTTACAGAGAACCTTGTAACACTCTCTTTTCCTGTTTCCGGATCAATCTCTTTAAAACTGTAATCAAAGCTGTCAATACATGATTTAAGACGAAAAGATATATTACCTCTTTCATCAGTATAATTAGAAAAGACATTTGTATCATTCTCAAGTAGAACCCATTTCTTTTCCTTTTCACTTAGATTCTTACCATGTATTGACTTTGAAAATATATAGCCGTCATTAGCTTCTTTAACGGCAGAATAAATATTTCTTGCACAATTAAGGCCTTTATCAGCCACCTGAATAGTTTTACCTGATACGTTATGTCGTTGCTTCATTTCTTCAATAACTTTTCTGATATACGGCTTTTCCGATTCATTGCCGGGATACATTTGCATGGAGACAGGTACAAGATCAGCGTCTAAAAGCAAAGCTTGCCCTATTATCGGAGAGTGCCTATTCTCTTTTGAAGGTCCCTTTTGCTTGTCATCACTAGGGATATCAATTTCAAAGTAATAATTAGTACAATCGAAAAATACATTGCTTAAATCTCTTTTAAAAATACTTTTTCATAAGAGTGATTAAACAAATCAATATACTTTTTATAAGACTCTCCTATGAAAGAACACCCGTCATATACTTGGTCTTCAGAGATGGTTGAACTGCCATAAAGGTATGGAAATACATGAGAGGCTGTCTTTGACTTAGAGCATGGAGATATAACCCTTGCATAAATAAGTTGTGTAATTAAATCAAATACAGAAAACTGAAAACGCATTTGAGAAGCAAGTATATCAATAGTCTCCTTAACATCAAGCTCATCAATTATAGAGGATAGCAAAAAGTGTCCTATATTAAGTTCGACAGGGGAGGAAAATGCACGAGGACGTGACTCTTCAGAAAGAGCTTTTGTTCTATTCTCATTTTGCTCTTTTATGTAGTCGCTGTAAAATTTAATAGGATCCGGAATCTCATCTGAAATCAAATCTTCAACATAACCAAAAAGATTTTACATTTCTTGTTCTTGGTTGCTTTTTATCCTTATCCCAAAATGATTCATACATCTGAAGATAAGTCCCTTTTTTCTTCTTTTCTTTTCTCAAAAAATAAGCCATAACCACCTCTAAAAGTAAAGTACTATGAAGTACTATGATTATAACATACTTTAAAAATTTAATCAAATTTTTTTAAATATTTTTTGTGCAAGAAAAGCCTTTTAAAAATAAAGGGTTTAAAAGAATTGTGTAAAATTAAATAGGCTATTAGAAATTTAAAAACGTCGGAACTTTCATAGTACTTCGACGGAAGACGGGAAAGCGGAGCTTGGAGATAATCTATAGTTTAAAAAGACTTGTAGATTTACTCATTCCGAATAATAATGGGGAGTCACACGAAAGTGTGGCTCCCCTATTTACATATATTGGAATAACATGTAATATAGTAATATAAATACAGTACGTAGATAGTGTCAGAATACAATGTAGAAAAAAACAGTATTTTTTTAGACAAAAACATTAAATTTCAGGAGGGTTTATCATATGAGTAATTTTTGAACTTAAAGATTTTGAACAAAAAAATGAATGAATTACTTGACTTTGACGGCATTGTGCTTGCTGTATGGGGTATGAAGCCAAATCACAATAAAAGAAAAAGTTTGCTGTAAGTTTTGATATCGGCATAGATTTGATTTTTGATTTATTATCATTCACAGAGTATGATTTTGAAGAAAAAAACTTATGAGCCTAATGTAAGTGATATATTTATAATAAATACATTCTATGAATGCCTGATGAATTTTTTTCTGATATGACGGTAGAATATGTGGGTGAAAAATGAAATAAATATATATGTACCTGTGGGAGATGCATATGCGCAACTTGAGATAAGGGATATAGAGTATCTTACTGTGACTGTTACAAGTTATAAAAAAGTGGCATTTTGTAAAGGGGAAAAGCCGGTCAAGATAGGAATATATGATTTTGATGCAATGAGATATGAAAAGTTCCCTGAAAACTTTGTTAAGGGAGATTCTAAATTTTATTGTTTCGGATAGAAACAGAACAGAATAAAAAGGTAGCAAAAAGGCTTTTCTAAGCCTTTTTTTGCTACACTGTCTCTGATGATCAAGTTTCCGGTAATTAAAGTTTTTACCGATTTATTCTTTGGGTCTTTTTTTATTTTCAAGAGTTGTTCCACAGCAAGTTTTCCTATTTGCTTTCTTTGCACATGAACTGTAGTAAGAGCAGGCGAAGAAACTGCAGAATACGGTATATCATCAAAACCTATTATAGAGATATCTTTCGGTATTTTTACTCCCTTTTCTTTTAAGGCCTTTATAGCACCGAGAGCAAGAGTATCATTGTCAGCAAAGAAGCAGTCGGGAAGAGTATTTAAATCGCCAAGTTGTTCTAACATATCATTATAAGCACCGATCATAGTTGGAGAGATCATATAGGTATGCTCTTTTACATAATCCATTTCAAGCCTTTCCACACTCTCTGTGAAGCCTTTTTTCCTCAGTTGAAAATTTTCAGAATATATATTTCCACCGATGTATCCTATGCTTGTGTGTCCGCATTTTTTCAGATAATCAAGAGCAATATAGACATTCTCTTCATTATTCATACAAACACTGTTGCAGGTGGTATATGGGCAAACATTGTCTACGACCACATAGGGAATGGAGATGGAATCAAATAGTGGATACAGTTCCGGAGTAAACTCTGTACCTATCAGTATAATACCTTCATACTGACTAAGATCCGTTTCTGACAGAAATTTTTCAAAGCTTTCCTTATGTACTCTCAGGACCATATTTAAATTTTCTTTTTGAAGTCTGCTCTATTGCGTCCAGTATTCCGGCTATAAACCCTTGATTTTCTTCAACAAAAACACCGCTTCTGTAATATTTGAGAACCAGTACATTTTTATTTTCTGTAATTCTTTTTCTTTGCTGAGGGTAATAATTATATTCCTTCATTGCCGCCAACACTTTTTCTCTTGTTTCCTCACTGACGCCTTTTTTTTCATTTATTACTATGGAAATAGTGGCAGGAGAAACATTTATCAGTTTTGATAACTCTCTAATGGTCATAGTATTCTCCAAAGAAATATTGTTCACTAAACAATAATTGTTTTTCAGTAATCATAATACTATTTCAAAAATATTGTCAAATCGGAATATATAAAAACTGAACATGAGATGTGTAGAACAGTGCATGAAAAAAATTTGTCTTTGGTGATTATATACTATAAAAAAACATTATTTTTTTGTTTATAAAAAAACATGTTAAACGGTTTGAATTTAAGTTTATTAAACAATAAAAAGAGTTTTAAAACGACTGCTATACAATATGTATAAAAATATTATAATAATATATGCAGAAGATAGAAATAATCAGATTGTATTGACATTTAAAACATAATAATATTATTGTTTATATAAACGATAGTTCTTGATTTGTTAAATATTTAGTAAACAAGGAGGATGATATGAGAAAGGTCAAGAAATTAGTTAGTGCGTTGTTAATCGGTGCAATGGTTAGTGCTCCACTGATCGGATGTGGCGGAGGAGCTACAAAGAGTGCAGATACTACTACTGCAACTGTAGCGGACTCTAAGGCTGAGGAGAGCAAGACAACTGACGGAAGCAATCCTGTAGCGGGCAAGAAGGTAGCGTATATTATGATTATGCCTTCAGCTACTATCTTCCAGATGTGGAAGGATTCATGTAAGAAGCTTTGTGATGAGCTTGGAGTACAGTTTGATTTCTTCTTCTGTGACGGTGATTTTAATAAGTGGCAGGACACTATAAGAACATGTGCATCTGCAGGCTATGACGGACTTATAGTAAGTCATGGAAACCAGGACGGTTCATATGTATTCTTAAAGGGCATCCTGGATGAGTACAAGGATTTAAAGATTGTTACATTCGATACACAGTTCTACGCGGACGGTGAATACAAGAAGCTTGACGGTGTTACTCAGATGTTCCAGCAGGATAAATCTTTGGTAACCGTTCTTCTTGATGAGATGGTAGCTAAGTATGGTGAAGGTGTAAGACTTGTAAAGGTATGGAGAGGCCCTAACTACAACAGCCCGTTTGACAGAAGAGAAGAAGGTTGGCAGGAGTATGAGAAGGCAGGAAAAATCGTAACTGTAGGTGAGGTACAGCCTTTACAGGATTCTGTAGACTCTGCAAACACTGTAACAGCAGCTTATCTTCAAAGTGTAAAGAGAGAAGATGTTGACGGTATTATCGCATACTACGATATGTACGGACAGGGTGTATATAATGCAATTATCGAAAATGACAATTTGAACGGTAAGAACGGTGATGCACTTCCTATGGCATCGGTAGATATCGACCCTGTTGATATTACAAATATGCAGACAAGACCTGATATATGGACAGCGGCAGGAACAACAGACTGGACATTAAACGGTGAGATCGCTATGAGACTTCTTTTACTTGAGATGGCAGGAGAGTATGACAAGATCTATGATCCGGCAACAGGAGAAATGGGAGTTGATGTTGTAGAGGTTCCGGGTACAGCTATTAAGGCATCAGATTTAAAGACAGATTCAAATGTAGAGAATCTTGGAAATGTAGCAGGAGAAACTTACGGTAACCTTAACTATCTCTCAGAAGCGGATTGGATGCCGAAGGATCTTTTACACAAATAATAGGGATGTAAATATAAGGCTGCTAAACGGTAGCGACTTATAAAAATTAATGAATGAGGTGAGTTTATCAGATACATTTACTTTTTATTTTTTTAAAAAGTCATTGAAATTTTGATGACTCACCCGTTTTAGATTGGATAATTATGGACAGAATAAAGTTAAGCACAAAAAAATGTGTCGATAGAATTCCCGGGAGTAAAGGCCTTAGAGGATATAAACTTTGAGGTAAGTACAGGGAGAGATAAGGGCTGTTGTAGGAGCAAATGGTGCCGGAAAGTCCACACTTATGAAGGTATTATCAGGTGCCAATCCTACATACACCGGAGAAGTATTATTAAATGATAAAGATGTGGAGCTTAGAACTCCTGTAGATGCAAAAAAATGTGGTGTTCAGATAGTGTATCAGGAAGTAGATACTGCGCTGTTTCCAAACCTCACCGTAGCAGAGAATATTATTCAGGGTGATTTAGTCATGGATAAGGGAAATGCCATCTTAAACTGGGGTGAGGTCTATAAAGAGGGCAGAAAGGCTCTTGACAGACTTCATATCAGTAAGGAAAGGATAAATGAAAGGGATCTGGTTTCAAAGCTTTCACTTGCAGATAAGCAGATGGTACTTATAGCAAAGGCAATCAGGAGAAAGTGTAATTTCCTGATACTTGATGAGCCGACGGCTCCGCTTAGTAATCAGGAGACAAAAGAGCTTTTTGAGGTTGTTGAGCATTTACACAAAACGGAGAATATAGCAATACTGTTTATTTCACATAGATTAAACGAGATACTTGAGATATGTGAAAGTTATACGGTAATGAGAAACGGAAAGTTGATCGGTACATATCCTATAGTCGAGTCAACTACTACAAAGGAAATAGTAGAGCTTATGCTTGGAAGAACATTTGAAGAAGCATACAAAAGAGAAGAAATTTCTATAGGTGACACTATTTTTAAAACAGAGAATTTGAGCGAGATCAACGGAAGAATCAATGATATAAATTTACATGTCAGAAAAGGTGAAATACTTGGCATAGCAGGGCTTGTCGGAGCCGGTAAGTCCGAACTTTGTAAAACTCTTTTCGGAGCATATAAGAGTACCGGAAAAATCATTTTAAACGGTAAAGAACTGAATCTAAAAAATCCTGCACTTGCAGTTAAAAATAAAATAGCATTGGTACCTGAGGAGAGAAGAAAAGAAGGTGTACTTGTAGAAGAGAGTGTAAGCTTTAATTTATCTGCGGCATCCTTGGAAAAATTTTTGTAAATTGTCTTTCATAGACAAGAAAAAAAGGTAACAGATAATGCAAAAAGTTATATACAGAGCCTTAATGTATCAACACCGAGTCCAAGACAGCTTGTCAAGAAACTTTCAGGTGGAAATCAGCAAAAGGTTGCTGTAGGAAAATGGTTGGCTGCAGATTGTGAGCTTTATATATTTGATGAGCCAACAAAGGGAGTTGATGTAGGTGCAAAGCAGGATATTTTTGATCTTATCCATGAGATAGCAAAAAAAGGAAATGCAGTTATATATGCAACTTGTGAGAACCAGGAGCTTTTGGCCCTCACAGACAGAATTTATGTAATGTACAATGGCGGTATAAGTGCGGAACTTGTTACAAAAAATACAAATGAAGATGAAATAATGTTTTACAGCGTAGGTGGTAAGCAAAGTCAAGAGGAGGTAGTTTGATGGAACGCAAAAAATTAATAAAGTTTGGTATAGATTGGGCTGCTATCCTGGCACTTGCTCTATGTTTTATAGCATTTACAGCAATTAAGGGCAGTGCATTCATGTCACAGAGCAATATGGTAAATATTCTCAGAGCAATGGCAATAACCACGGTATTCGGTATTGCGGCTACAATTACCATGGCACCTGACGGATTTGATATGTCGGCCGGTACTTTGGGAAGCTGTTCAGCTTACGCATTTGTATCATCATACCTTTGGTTTGGACAGTCACTGTTTATGTCGGTAGTAATAACTATAGTGACAACTTTGGTTTTATATCAGCTTACCATGTTTCTTATTCTGGTATGTAAGATACCGGATATGCTCGCAACTTGTGCTTTGATGTTTGTTCATCAGGGACTTGGACAGTGGTATATAGGAGGCGGTGCGGTATCCACAGGTATGAGAACACCATGGAATGCGGAACCTCTTAGAATAGCTCTTTCAGATTCTTTCTCAGCAATAGGAAGAGCACCTTGGATAATTATTATTATGCTTGGCTGTGTGCTTGCCGCATATATCTTCCTTGATTTTACAAAGTTCGGAAGATATTTGTATGCAATGGGCGGAAATAAGGAAGCCGCAAAACTTTCAGGTATTGATATTAAGAAATACAGATATGTAGCAGGTATGATAACTGCAGTATTTATAGCAATCGGCGGTATTTTGGTTTCATCAAGAGGAAGTTCTGCACAGGTTATGTGTTGTGACAACTATTTGATGCCTTCACTTGCAGCAGTTTTTGTTGGAAGAACTGTAGGAGGTGCTGAAAAACCTAATGCTCTTGGAACAATGATAGGCTCAATGCTTGTATCTACACTCGAAAACGGACTTACTATCTGTGCAGTACCTTTCTTTGTATTGCCGGCGGTAAAGGGTGCGGTACTTGCGTTGGCACTTATAGCGGCATATGCATATAAGAGAGAATAATATAAAAGGGAGTCAGTATGAGCAGATTTGACACATATTTCCAAATGGAAGAAAAAGATATAGTTGAGTATACTTTATTAAAGCTACATCTATAGATTGGGATAAGGACAGCATGAAGGTAATTATACCAAAGGAGCATGGTAATCTTAACTATGTTTATAGAGTAACGGATGATAAGGGACATTCAATTTATATAAAGCAGGCAGGTACAGAAACAAGAATTTCAAAGGATATGAAGCCTTCAAGAGACAGAAACAGGCTTGAATCGGAGATTTTGATGTTACAGGAAAGATTTGCAAAAGGGATGGTACCATATATTTATTTTTTTATGACACTGTGATGTGTGCCTGCGGTATGGAGGATTGTTCAGACTTTTCGGTAATGAGACAGGCAATGCTTGAGCATAAAATATATCCCCATTTTGCAGAAAAGATAACAGATTTTTTGATAGATACATTATTAAAAAGCAGTGATGTGGTAATAGACCATAAAGAGAAGAAGGTAATCGGGGGGAAGCTCGTTTCACCTGATCTTTGTGATATTACGGAAAAGCTGGTTTTTATGGAGCCATACAATGACCTCAATCATAGAAATAATGTTTTTCCTCCAAATGCAGACTTTGTAAAGAAGGAGCTTTATGAGGATAAGGCATTACATTTTGAAGTTGCAAAGCTGAAATTCAATTTCATGACAAATGCACAGGCATTGATACACGGTGATTTGCATACAGGCTCTATCTTTATAAAAGAGGACGGTTTAAAAGTATTTGATCCTGAGTTCGGTATACTTGGACCTTGCGGATATGATATCGGAAACGTTATTGCAAATCTTATTTTTGCCTATGACAACGGACTTGCTTACGGAAAGAAAGAGTTCACTGACTGGATTCTTAAATCAGTGGAAGAGGTCATAGATTTATTCATAGAAAAGTATAATAAATATTATGACGAGTGGGTAAGTGAGCCGATGGCAATGGTAGAAGGTTTTTAAGGAATATTATTTAAACGGTATTCTTAGAGATACGGCAGGATTTACCGGAACGGAGCTTCACAGAAGAACTGTAGGAATGGCCAATGTTACTGATGTAACCACAATTGTAGATGAGAAAAAAAGCGACTTATAGCTGAAAGAATAAATATTTTGTCAGGTAAGGAGTTTATACTGAAAGCGGACAGCTTTAAATGCGGTAAAGATTATGTAGACACTATACTAAAGTGCAAAAGCATTGGCAGAGGAGTTATAATGGGTATTGAAGAATTTTTTGACAATATAATCTCAGTAAAGATGACGGAAGGTGGAGAACTGAATATCATTGACCAAACCCTTTTGCCCGGAGAGATAAAGAGAATTAACTTAAATACAAAGGAAGAAATATGGGAAGCTATAAAAAAGCTTAGAGTACGTGGAGCTCCTGCAATAGGAGTGTGTGCGGCATATGGTATTGCAAAGACGGCTTCACAGATAAAGGCGGTAAACTATAGTGATTTTTGAAAAGGAATTTTTGGAATTAAAAGAGTATTTTTGCCTCTTCCAGACCTACAGCGGTAAAACCTGTTTTGGGCACTTAACAGAATGGAAGATGCCCTGAAAGCGAACAAAGAAAAAAAGCATTGATGAGATAAAGGAAGCTTTATTTAAAGAAGCCGAAGATATCAGAAATGAGGATGTTGAAATAAGCCGTGGAATAGGAGCTCTTGGCTTTAAGCTTTTGAAAAAGCTTAAAAGAAACGGTAAAGAGATCGGTATAATGACTCATTGCAATGCCGGAACATTGGCAACGGCAAAGTACGGTACGGCGACAGCACCGATGTATATGGCGCTTGAAAACGGATTTAACGGTGATGATATGCATGTGTACTGTGATGAGACCAGACCTCTCTTGCAGGGTGCAAGACTTACAGCATTTGAGCTCAGCAATGCCGGAATAAAGACTACACTACAATGTGACAATATGGCATCTATTTTAATGAAATCGGGTAAGATAGATATTATATTTGTAGGTTGTGACAGAGTGGCAAGAAACGGTGATGCGGCAAACAAGATCGGAACATCCGGACTCGCTATTATAGCAAAGCATTACGGTATTCCCTTCTATGTATGTGCACCTACATCAACTATTGATATGAAGGCTGAAAGTGATAAGGACATACCTATAGAGATAAGAGACGGGGAAGAGATTACAGATATGTGGTATAAAGAGAGGATGGCACCTGAGAATATAGGTGTATATAATCCGGCATTTGATGTTACCGATCACTCTCTTATAACAGGTATTATTACCGAAAAAGGTATTTGTAAATATCCTTTTGATAAGGCGTTTAAGGAATTGGGACTTTAGTACAGATAGGAGAAAATATGAAGAAGATAATCAATGTTCCTGAGAATTATACAGATGATATGCTAAAAGGCATTTATAGTGCACATAAGCAGGTTAAATATGTGGCAGACGACCTCAGATGCTATTGTATAGCAGATAAGAAACCGGGAAAGGTGGCAATAGTCACAGGCGGAGGTACAGGACATTTACCTCTATTCCTCGGATATGTAGGTGAAAACTTACTTGACGGATGTGGTGTGGGAAGCGTTTTCCAGTCACCTTCGGCAGAGCAGATATATGAGATATCAAAGGAAGTGGAAGCGGGAAGCGGAATACTCTATCTATACGGAAATTATACAGGAGATATAATGAACTTTGATATGGCGGCTGAAATGCTTGAGATGGATGATATCAAGACCAGAAGCATTGTAGGTGCCGATGATGTACTGTCAAATAAGCTTCCTGAAACCAGAAGAGGTGTTGCAGGCATATTCTTTATGTATAAGTATGCAGGTGCGGCAGCGGCAAATATGGGAAGCCTTGATGAAGTATATGAGGCGGCAAATACAGCTAAACAAAATACAAGAACTGTAGGATTTGCATTGACACCATGTGTTATACCTGAGCTTGGACATGCCAATTTCTCTTTGGCAGAGAATGAGATGGCATTCGGCATGGGTATACATGGAGAGCCGGGAGTATGGAACGGTGATATAAAGAGCGCAAAAGAACTTGCAGATGAGGCGGTTGGAGAAATCCTTGATGATATGGAAATCGGAAGCGGTGATGAAGTTGCAGTACTTATAAACGGACTTGGTGCAAGCAGCATTGAGGAGCTTTATATACTTTCAGGAGAAGTGAGTGAAATATTGGCCTCAAAAGGTATAAAGATCTATAGAACATTTGTAGGTGAGTATGCAACAAGTATGGAGATGGCAGGTGCATCCATATCTGTTTGCAAGATAAACAGTGACAAGGAAAAGGCTTGGCTTGATATGGAAGTAAAGACTCCATTTATCAGATTGTAGGAGCAGTTATGACAGAGATTAGAATAGAGGATCTTCCGGAATTATTTGAGTTCATAGCTAAGGTGTTTGTCGAAAAAAAAGATGAGCTATGTGCAATGGATGCAAATATGGGCGACGGTGATCTTGGGCTTACTATGAGTAAGGGCTATAGTGCAATGCCTGATCTTATCAGAGAAAATACGGTAGAAAATAATGTGGGAAAGACATTGTTTAAGGCAGGCATGAAGATGGCTTCAGTGGTACCGTCCACTATGGGCACATTGATGGCAAGCGGTATAATGGAAGCCGGAAGGTCATTAAATGAAAAGGATAAAATAGATGCCAAAGATTTGGCATTGTATTTTGAAAGCTTTGCAGCAGGAATCAAAAAAAGAGGAAAATGCGAAGCGGGAGACAGAACAATATACGATGCACTTGTAGTGGCAGGTGAGAGAGCAAAAGAAGCAGCGGATGGAAGTTTACTTGATGTAGCAAGCGCAGCACTAAAGGGTGCAAATGAAGGTGTTGAAGCTACAAAAGATATGCTGCCTAAGTTTGGCAAGGCTGCGGTATTTTTCCGCTAAAAGCAAAGGGCATTGCAGATCAGGGTGCTGTAGCAGGATATCTGATGGTAAAGGGAGTGTGTTTATTTTTAGAAAGTAAGAGTTGATAATGAAGGTACTTAATTTCGGTTCACTAAATCTGGATTATGTATATGATGTAGATCATTTCGTGAGAGAGGGAGAGACTATATCCTCAACAGACATGAATGTATTTTGTGGTGGAAAAGGGCTCAACCAGTCTGTGGCATTGGCAAAGGCAGGTGTTAAAGTATACCATGCCGGAGCGGTGGGAAGTGCGGACGGATCTATGCTTTTGGAGGCACTTTCAGATGTAGGAGTCGATATATCTTACGTAAAAAGGTATGATATGTCATCGGGACATGCTATTATACAAAAAAACAGAGCAGGCAATAATTGCATACTTTTATATGGTGGAGCAAACCAAAATATAGGCATTGACTTTATCAAAGAGGTATTAGAGGATTTTGATAAAGGAGATATACTTTTACTTCAAAACGAGGTGAGCAATCTTGCATTTATTATAGATGAGGGGGCTGCTAAGGGAATGAGCATTATTTTAAATCCCTCACCTCTCAATGAAAAGATATTTGAATGTGACTTGGAAAAGGTGGATTATCTGATACTCAATGAGATAGAAGCTTCCGATATACTCGGAGATGCTTGCACAGATGAGGATGAACTTGTAGAGAAATTGACAAAAAGATTTCCAAACACAAAGATAGTGCTCACATTGGGAGAAAAGGGCTCTGTATATGTGGACAAGACACAGAAGATAAGACAGGAAATATACAAGGCTGATGTTGTTGACACTACGGCAGCAGGTGATACTTTCACAGGTTATTTTATAGCAGGGACTGGTTGCAGGTACAGATGTATCAGGAGCACTCAAACAGGCTGCAAAGGCTGCAAGTATAACAGT
>BNJV01001082.1_pt1 | contig 24985 bp, 41 predicted proteins | sample 8540591 | NCBI WGS metagenome assembly BNJV01 (sample SAMD00202457, study PRJDB9452) | human saliva metagenome | host: Homo sapiens | reverse complement strand
AGCAAGCCTGATGCAGATAGGGTGGCAGGGAGGATGAAGGCTCTGATAGACAGGTTACTTGAAAATGAAGCCTACAGCAGTAGAAAGACAGCTGTCCTGCTTATCGCCCCTCCTAAACTTGACTTTTTTACAGGTGACAGGTACTATGAAAAGTTTAGTACCTTGGATGGAGGCTTATCTAAGGCTCTTCATAGGGTGGCGGAGGAAGAGGGAGTACATTTTTGCTGATGTAGGCAGCCTTGACTTGCCACTTGAAAAAGGATGGAATCCACCTAACTATAGAGGCTGAGGAGCCTGTAGCTAAGTATTTGTTAGAGGTATTTAGAGAATTGAAAGTGAATAAAGATTAGCTTACAAGGAAGACGGTATACAGGCACTCTTACATTTTTTTATGATACTGCTAACAGCAGGCAGTTAAAAAGAATGTCTTATGGGATGTAAAAAGTAAGGATATTTCTAGTGTTAAAGTGGCAATTATGAAAAACTATTTTTAATGACTATATTGACTATACTATAGCGCATATACTTAGACTGTAACAAATTATCCTGTAAAGACAAAGTGGATGTTAAAATAGCTGGATTTCCAAGGTAAGTGTGAAACCATGTTACATTTAAGTTGAAAAACTATAACTATAAATAGTCAAACATGATAAACCAAACTCATGTTTTGACTATTTTTACATTTGATGCTAAACTAAGCCTAAAAAACAGACAAGGAGAGCGGCAATGTTTATAGGGCGTGAAAGTGAATTAACTTTGTTAAATAAATTATATGAATGATTAGTTTATGACATTTTCCGAAATTAATGCAACTAAAAATGCGGAAAATGTTATGGGCTTTTTGAATATAAATGCTATCATATAACCATATTTAAGTAATATTCAATCGCGGATAAAAGTGTAAATGGGAGGGTGATATGATAGAATCAATAAACAAAAACCAAATACCTGCCTTTGGAATCAATGTTTTACTGCTTGCGGTCGAGACAGTGTCAATGGTTAAAAGGTACTACATATATATAAAAAGCCGATAGAAGTGTGGTATAATGTTGTAAGCATATAATTATATTTTTAATTGGAGGTTTTGTATGAATAAGTCATCTTTGTATTTGTATTTCTTCACTTTCCGGTGTATTTCTACAGGTGAAGAATGATGTACTAATTACATAGGATTTGCATTGGCATGCGATATCAATTATAAGCGGTGTGATGGTGATAAGAGAAGAGATTAAGAAAAAGCGCAGTAGCAAGAATGATGCGTGAGTAGAATATTATGGTAGATAAACTTATATCATCAGGTGTTTTTGTACTTGTATTTGTGGTTATTTTAAATGCTATGTATAGAAACAGAAAATTTTTGGAGGACAACTATGTTAACAGGTTTAATAAAAACGACAAAAATAATCATCTATATAATATCGCTAGTTGCAATTATGATAATTTTAGTTTCTATTCATAATACAGATATTCCTGCGGCACTTTTACGCAGCATTAAAAAGCTGTTTGCTGGGCTATAAATGCGAGTTTACTATTTTTATCTGCCGTGAAAAAGGAAGACTAGTGTTCCTGCCTGTAATTGACAGTTTTAAGGGGGAAAATATGGAGACAATGGAATTGATGAATACCATAAAAATATATTGTAAGTATATTATAGCCTTTTATTCTATATATAGGGCTGTTGCTGATAGGTGCCATTGGTGGAGGAACCAGACCTAGTAAAGATATATGGATGACTTTTTGGAACGCACAATAAACTCAAGAAACAGAATGATTAAGTCATATACGGTGAAGGTATGTATAGGCTTATTTCTTTTATGTCAAATTATTAATATTGTGATGTTGAAGTCAAAAGTATATGTCGTTTTAGACTTTTTGATAAAGATGACATTTTAAGGAAAATCTATGAATAATTCTCGTAAAATGTCATGGTGTTTACTTCTGCTTAGTGGTAAGATATAGGTACTTGATCAAGTATTAGGAGAGAATTACATAGAAAGTTGTTGCTCTTTGATTGTAACTAATAACAAACATATAATATAATGAGTACAAATTTAGAAAGGAAAAATATGGATAATACAGTATTGGAAGTAAGTATGTTAAAGGATAAAAAGCAAATATAAAACTGTCTTATCATAAGTATATTATCAATTATAAGTGCGTTATTAATTGCGCTTGTAGGAGATATATTGGCAGTAGTTGGGATAATATTCTCAATATTAAAAAAAGAAATGATTATAACACAAAAATTGTCACTTGTTTTGAGCGTGATAGGTCTAATCTTGGCTATAGCTAATAATATTTTTGGGAGTAATGATATTAAATGGAACAATTCAACTATAAATCTAAGAATTAACTAAATATCTGTCTAAAAGTCATATACTGAGAAAGCTTGGTATATGACTTTTCTAATATGCATTTAGAGGAATTACTATTACTTTTAAATAAGATATATCCGATGTATACTAAAAAGGATTGAATTTGTTAGATAAGTAAGAGATACATTGAGAGGTAAAGATGAACAATAGTAAATGCCAATATACGGATAATCCAAGCTATATACTTAAGAATATAAGGGAAGCCCTTGGAATGTCTGCAAAAAGAAATAGATGAAGGCTTATGTTGCAGAAGTACATACGACAGGTATGAAAGTGGAGAAAATGAGATTAGCTTACCAGGTTGTTCTTTTTATTAGAAAGAATGGGTGTGTCAAATGAAAGATTTGAAGTAATGATACCTGACTATGTATACGAGTTTTATCAATGGTATGAAAACTGTATGAAGCTTGTCGAAAAAGAGACTGGGAAGGACTTGTCGGTGAGAGTAAGCGGTTTTGATGAGTTGGTGCTTGAAGATGAGGATATCCAGCTTGCTTACAGGGATTATATTGAATATATCATAGCGAGGTATGTTGAAAAAAAGATAATAATAAGGCATATAGCCTGATTTTTGAAAGCTCTAAACCATACTGTAAAGGATGTGGAGGCTATAGTAGAAGAAAAGAAGAGACTTAGTGTATTTGAATGGAATCTGTTTATCAATCTATATGACCTCAACTATGAGATGAATCCTGATAAAAATGCTGATATCACGGATATTTTATATGATGTCTATAACTATTACAGAGTAAATGTGACAGATAAATTCATTATATATAAAACACTGCCTCGGCTTGCACTGACAATGTTGCTGAATGACGGAGGCAGCCTTATATCACAGAAGAGGATTGAATTAGAAGAAGAAAGCCTGAAAGTCCTAACCAAGTACTATTGCTGGGTGGGATTGCCTGAGGTACTTAGGCTTTTGAGTAAAGATGTAAAGACCTTGCATGCGAGGACTGTATACGCTAAGCATAGGGAGGCACTTGTAAGCATATTGAATAAATATGGTTTTTCAGAAGACTTCAGAATAGAAGTGTTTAGAGAATCTTATCCTCTGTCTATGCTGCTAAGTGATAACTTAAAGGCATATAGGCAAAAGATGGGACTTACTATGGAAGAGGTAAGTGATGATATATGTGCTTTTGAGTCGTATTCAAGGTATGAAAGGGGAATCAAATATCCTAAAAGAAAGAAACTGGAAAAAAATTAGCTGAAAGACTGGGTATGGAGTGGTTCTTAATACGGGCAGAAATAGATGTAGATGATTATGAAAGCTTACTGCTTGCCACAGAATGTAGACGCCTAGGTGCAACTCAGGAGATAGATGCTTTTAATGTTAGAATTAAAGAATTGGAAGGGAAAATAGGTACCAAAAGCCATAGGAATAAACTTGCCATTGGTCTTTATGAGTTGCTTACAAAGGCTGAAAAATGAAGTAACAGTTGAAGAGCTTGAAGCGTTGCTGCCTAAAAATGGTAGTGAATTTGGAGACGGATTGTTTTATTCAAGGATGGAAATTGATGTGATGAATTACATAGCCATAAATAAAGGTGAAGAGGATGCAGTGGCTGGAATTAGTCTAACTGAAAGTATGTTAGATAACGAAAAGAAAAAGAAGATGCAAGATTGGCGTTATACTTCAGTATCAGAAAAGAATCTCGCCTTTTATATGAATAATAGAAATTACCTTGAATGTAGCAATATGTGTGAAGTTATTATTAATAAAGCTCTGGCTGAAGACAGTATGATGATGAACTTACTTGCTTACTCAGTCGAGTCAGTTGAGAATGCAGGAAATATAGAACAGGCAATGGAAATTTGCAAGCTACTGTTCTATATCTCCGAACTATATCAAAGATATGATAGTGAAAATGATTAGAAATTTCTACGAAAAATATGATGAGGGTATGAAATGGTATTAGCTTCTGGCACATCTTACATCAATTCTATCTTGTTTAAATATGTTTTCACAGATTTGATTCTGTGTAGTCTTGATATTTGCCTGCTTTTGGCAAAAAGTAATGTACCCTAATGAAAGGGTAGTAATGAATAGAAAAATATACAATGCCCTTTTTGAAAAGTAATTGGTATTCATATTAGTAACTCCTTTTTCTCTGTTTGTTAAGTTTAATTTACTATATATTAAAGATGTTGCGTAGTAGTAATACCATGACATTTTCCGAAATTAATGCGACTAAAAATGTGCGGAAAAATGTTATGGGATTTTTGAATACAAATGCTATCATATAACCATTATTAAAGGGAGACTAGTTTCCCTGCCTGTAAAATGCTCATTTTGTTTTATTAATATAGAAGGTCTTTTTAATTTTTGTGCATTTTGTATATTTAAATTCAAAAATTTTGTGCATTTTAGCTGATTACAAAATCCGAGAAAATAATATATAATAGTTCTTGTAGATTTTACTTGGCGCCAATCTAAGATGTATTTATTAATTCAAAAAGAAATATTCAGGCTGTTAAATCCAAAGATTTGACTTTCAATTTTCTGTTGTTTTTAGAAAGGGGGACAATTGGGAGAGAAGGATATTTTAGAGAAAAACTCCTTATGTTTAATGACGTATTTGCAGACTTTATGAATGGAATTATGTTTGATGGGAAGGATATAGTTAAAGAAGATGAACTTGTTGATCTTTTTCCGGCTGGAGCCACTATAAGGGTGACGACAGTAAACATAGGTTTCAGGACAGAGATGTCGTAAAGCTATGGAAGAAAAGAAAAATGTGGTTATATCACTAATAGGCATTGAAAATCAGGATATACCTGATAAAAACATGGTATTTAGAGTGCTTTCGTACGATGGGGCTTCTTATAGAAGCCAACTTGTGGAAGAGGAAAGCAGGAAGCGAAAGAAAAATGCTGGTATTGATGGGGAATTTCAGGACATATTCCCTGTAATAACTTTTGTTATCTACTATGGCGAAGAAGAATGGAGACACGAGACAACCCTGCACAAAAGGCTTAACCTTGATTCTGAACTCAAACACTATGTAAGCGATTACAGTATCAATCTGATAGACTTGAAAAAGCTAAGTGAAGATGATATAAATAAGTTTAAGAAGGATTTTAAGCTAATAGCGGATTACATGGTAAAAGGGAAGCAAACATAAGGCAGACCATATAGACTTAAACCACCCTGAGGAAGTAAGTGAACTCATCCTAAGGTTAACGGGTGAGGAGCTGCCTTTCGAGGTAGAATGTGAAGAAGGAGGAAAGAACATGGAGAAATTTTTTGAACCAATGTTTGAGAGGGCAGAAGCAAGAGGAGAAGCAAGAGGAGAGAACTGCCTTGCCAGACTAATCAGCCTCTTAATGAGCGAAGGTAAAAATGACAAAATCAAGGATGTAGTAGAGAATGAAGAGATAAGACATGGGCTGTATAAGGAGTATGGTATACGCTAACTACAGCTGATTTCCCCACAATGACATACCCCCTACTTGCCAATTTCTGTAAATAATATATAATAATTACAGAAATGTTACGAAATTATTAAAACACCTAGGGGGACAATGAGAATCAAGATAATAACATTTGGATGTATCCTGCTTGCAGGAATGATGATTGGTAGTGGAGTTAAGACTGTAAAGGCTGAAGAAACAGTAGCAACAGACTCTGCTATTGAAGCTGTAGTTGATGAAGTAAAGAGTGAAAAAGGTAGAGATACTGCCTGAGAATAAGCTTTGAAGAAGTAGAGGTAGAAGAGGCTGAAGAGGAAATCGAAGCAGAGGAAGATGAGACTCTCTGGAAGCGCTGATGATAAAAAAAGCCTCAGTCAAAGAAAAAGACTACAAAGAATAGCTCTAAGAAGACGGTAAAAAGCTTGAAAAAGACGGAGAAGACTGAGAAAGCTGCAAATGCCACGAAAACAGTCTAAGGATGTAATTAAGTATACAGACGAAGAGTTTAAGATTCTTGTTTGTGTAACCTTCCTTGAGGCGGGCAAACCAGTCCCACAAGGGTAAGCTTGCTACAGCAAATGCTGTCATAAACAGAGTACTTAACAAGAGGTTTCCAAATACAATCAAGGGTGTAATCTACCAGAAGTATGCAGGACGCTACCAGTTCGCACCTGTGCTCGGGTGGAAAGCTTGACCAGGCTATGAAGAACTATGGAAAGAATACAGGCTGGAGGGCAGCTTATGAAAAAGCCTGCATCAAAAGTGGTTAAGGATGCACTGGCTGGCAAGACTGCTACTGACAGGAGATATCATTTCTTTAGACTTCACTACAAGGGCATTGAGAACTGGAAGTCTGACGGTGTAAAAATTGACGATACTTATTATTACAATTACTAAGACATAATATAGCATTATTGCTAAGTTTAAGATTTTATAATCTTCAGAATGACCTAACGGGGAACCGTAAGTGTATATTCTGAAGATTTTTAACAGAAAAATTATTCCAAAAATAGTAATTAAAAATTCCAAAAACGTAGCTTCTCTGTAGAAGAAAAGTTAAAATGACAGTATCCTGTGTACTTTTTATGAAAAAGCACAGAATTATTGGTGGTAAACCCATTTTTATGGTAGTATAGTTAGGATATGTATATTGAATGGAGGCTTCTTTATGGAAGAGAATACAGAGAGAGTATCAAAGAATTTTATTGAGGATATTATTGATAAGGACATAGTTGAGGGCAGGACTAAGAAGGTAATAACCAGATTTCCGCCTGAACCCAACGGATATTTACATATAGGACATGCTAAGTCAATTCTTCTTAACTACGGTCTTGCTAAGGAGTATGGCGGACATTTCAATCTTAGATTTGATGACACCAATCCTACCAAGGAAAAGACTGAGTTTGTTGAGTCTATCAAGGCTGATGTAGAGTGGCTGGGTGCAGACTTTGGTGATAGATGCTTTTTTGCGTCCAAATTACTTTGAAAAAGATGTATGAGGCAGCGATTAAGCTTTTATAAAGAAGGGAAAGGCCTTTGTATGCGATTTGTCTGCTGATGAAATCAGAGAATACAGAGGTACTCTTACAGAGCCTGGCAAGAACTCACCATATAGAGAGAGAAGCATAGAAGAGAATCTTGACTTGTTTGAGAGAATGAAAAATGGTGAATTCCCTGATGGAAGCAAGGTTCTAAGAGCAAAGATAGACATGAGCTCTCCTAATATGAACATGAGGGATCCTGTCATTTACAGGATTGCGAGGATGACACACCATAATACTGGTGATGACTGGTGCATTTATCCTATGTATGATTTTTGCGCACTCCAATCGAAGATGCGGTAGAGGGAATTACACATTCCATCTGTACCCTTTGAATTTGAAGACCATAGGCCTTTGTATGACTGGGTAGTAAGAGAGCTTGAATATGAGAATCCTCCTAAGCAGATAGAGTTTGCAAAGCTCTACCTTACCAATGTGGTAACGGGAAAGAGATATATAAAGAAGCTTGTAGACAATGGAATAGTTGATGGTTGGGATGATCCAAGACTTGTTACCATAAGCGCACTTAGGAGAAGAGGCTACACCCTGAATCAATTAAGCTATTTATGGAGCTTTCAGGTGTAACCAAGAGCAATGCATCTTCTGACTATGCTATGCTTGAGTACTGTATAAGGGAGACTCTTAAGCTAGAAAAGAAGCGTGTTATGGCTGTGCTTGATCCGGTGAAGCTGGTAATAACTAATTACCCTGAGGGTGAGACAGAGTGGCTTTGATGCACCTAACAACCTTGAGAATGAGGCTCTTGGCAGCAGAAAGCTGGCATTTACAAGGGAGCCTCTACATTGAGCGTGAGGACTTTATGATAGATCCTCCAAAGAAGTATTTCAGACTCTTCCCTGGCAATGAAGTAAGACTTATGAATGCTTACTATGTTACCTGTACAGGTTATGATGTAGATGAAAACGGAAATGTTACAGAGATAAGATGTACCTAGTGATCCTGAGACCAAGAGCGGAAGTGGAAAAAGAGGTTAGAAGGTAAAGGGTACAATTCACTGCAAGTGCTTCTCACGCTGTACCTTGTGAAGTGAGATTGTATGAGAATATAGTGGATGAGGAAAAGGGAGTTTACAATGAAGATGGTGAGCTCAACTTAAACCCTAATTCATTAACAGTTATTAAAAATGCGTTTGTTGAAGAGAGTCTTAAAGGTACTACTGAAGTAGAACAGTACCAGTTTGTAAGAAATGGATTTTTCTGTCTTGATTCTAAGGATTCAAAGCCGGAAATGCCTGTATTTAACAGAATAGTATCACTTAAGAGCTCTTATAATCCGAATAAGGCTTAACCAATATATTGGTTAGGGCTTAAAGGGTGGATATAGGAGGTATAATTTTGGAAGTATCAGAAGAATCGATTCTTTTTGACAAAACTTATACTTGTCCGTGCTGTGCTACAAAGTTTAAGGCAAAAAGCCGTAAGGGTGGGGAGGAAACACCTTGGTACGGCTTGATGATGATTTACGCCCCATATATAAATATGTGGATGCGACCAAGTACGATGCAATTATCTGCACTAAGTGTGGATATGCAGGACTTATCAAGAACTTTGATGCAATAAGTGATAGACATGTAAAAGATATCAGAGAGAAAATTACAGCCAAATTCAAGGGAATAGATGAAACAAAGACATCTTATACTTATGAAGAGGCTATAGAAAGAACGCAGCTTGCCCTGCTTTCAACAATTATCAAATGTGCAAAAACCAGCGATAAGGCGTACATCTGCCTTAAGCTTGCCTGGCTTACAAGGGGGATGAAAGAGACTCTGGATAAGGAGTCTGCTGATTATAAGAAAAAGTATGATGAGCTTGACAAAACTGAAATGAATTACCTAAAAAATGCCTATGACGGTTTTTCGGAAGCCTACATGAATGAGAAGTTCCCTATCTGTAGTATGGATGAAAATACCCTATGTATAATTATGGCAGAGACAGGAAGAAAACTGGGCAAGAACCATGATGCTTTAAGATATGCTGAAACTGTTATTCTGTCAAGGAATGCTACAGACAGAATGAAGGAAATGGCCAGGGCTATTCGTGCTAAGTGTAAAGAAGAATAATGCATATGATACAAGTGTTAAATCCCCACTGTAATCAGTGGGGATTTTTGCAGTATGCCTTGCGGCGCACGTTTCTAAAGGGTGAAAGTCCCTAATCCGCCCTAGTAGTGGGAAGGATATAGCCGAAGACAAGGGTGTCCATCGTGAGGTGGAATCTGAAGGAAGTCGGATGGCAAATCTCCGGTCTGACGAATAGAAATCACATCAGGCTATGGCTAAGGATAAGGTTGCTGCACAAACTGAAGTCCAATAACTACTCGGAATTAGCTATGGTAAATGTGGCAGATAGGTGGGGAGAAAGAAACGTGTGGTACCGAGGGAGGTCTTGCCAGTGGTGGAAACAGAGTAAGAAGCCATAGTAACAACGAATGGCAAGAAGTCAGCAAAAGTCATAGTACCATTACGGTTGCAAACATAATGGGAAGGACTGAACTTTAGGAGGTGTTAGTAAATGAATGTAACCAATGATGGAGTTAAGGACAGACAACTTCATATAGAGGACTATCTGCAAATGGTATCTGCGGAACAGAAAGAGTATGCAGAAGTGTCCGACCATCAGAGGATTACTGAAAGAAACGACACCATCACAGATTTTCAGACGGACAAACTGATGGAAGAGATTTTATCAAACGATAACCTTAACAAAGCGTACAAAAAGGTAAAATCGAATAAAGGAGCAGGCGGAGTGGATGGGATGAACGTAGATGAACTTCTAGCGTTTCTCAGAAACAACGGAAAGCGACTTAAACAGCAGTTGATGGAAGGGAAATATAAACCCAATCCTGTCCGAAGGGTGGAAATACCGAAAAGAAACAAAGGGTGAGTTTAGAAAACTGGGAGTGCCAACGGTTGTTGACAGAGTTTTTTTCAGCAGGCAATCGCACAGGTGCTAACTCCTATTTACGAGAAACAGTTTTTCAGAAGACAGCTACGGATTTCGTCCAAACAGAAGGGCACACGATGCACTAAAGAGGTGTCAGACAAACGTAAATGATGGATATGTATATGTGGTAGATATGGATTTAGAGAAGTTCTTTGACACAGTATGCCAAAGTAAGCTTATTGAAGTACTATCACGAACCATCAGAGACGGAAGGGTTATATCTCTTATTCACAAGTATCTCAATGCAGGAGTGATAAGCAGAGGAGTATTTGAAAGGACCGAGGTAGGAGTACCGCAAGGTGGTCCACTTAGCCCGTTGCTTAGCAACATAATGCTAAAATGAGCTAGATAAGGAATTGGTGCAGAAGGACACAGATATGTCAGATATGCAGATGACTGTATGATATTTTGTAGAAGCAGAAAAGAGTGCAGAGAGAACCTTACGCAATATCACGCCATATAGAAGGTAAACTGTTTCTTAAAGTAAACAAGGAGAAAACCTGCGTGGAACATATCAGCAAGGTCAAATACCTAGGGTACAGCTTTTATAGGTACAAGGGGGAATGCAGACTGAGGATACACCCAAAGTCAGTAGCTAAGATGAAAGACAGAATAAGGGAACTGACAAAAAGAAGTAACGGATGGAGTAATTCATACAGGGCAATGAAACTTACGCTTTATATACGTGGATTTGTCAATTACTTTGGGCTTGCAGATATAAAGAGTATCCTTCTTAGAACTGACGAATGGCTGAGACATAAAAATAAGGACAATCTACTGAAACAATGGAAGAAAGTAAAGACTAAATTCAAAGAACTAAAGAAGTTAGGGTGTAGATGAAGAGAAAGCGTGGATATGCGCAAATATGCGAAATGGAAACTGGTATTGTGGTGGATACTTGCATTACTAGACTGCATTTAACAATAAGAAACTCCGTGAACTCGGCTATCCGACATTCACAGAGTACTATATGAAAATATGTGAAAACTAAAGAACCGCCGTGTACCGAACGGTACGCACGGTGGTGTGGGAGGTCGGTAGATAAAATAATTATCTACCTCCCACCCGATTCTTTCAATAAGCCATTTTAGCGAAAATCAGTGCTTTGCGGAGAAAAGTATAGCTCTAATGATTATTTTACTTTGCAGGTTTCTTAAAAGTATGTTATAAGCATAATTAGTCCTGATAGGAATACAAGACCTACTATACAGACAGCGGAAAGCATAAAAAACTTTTCCGGTAAAAATAAGATAATTGGATCTTTTTGTAGTCAAATATCCATAAGTCATTGTTAAAAAGCAATCTTATGAAAGGTAATAAATACCTTGTTAAAGTTAGGTATATAAACAGAGCGATTGCAGATGGAAGGAATATGGTAAAGATTCCACCAATAAGCCTGTATTCATAGGATTTATAGAGCTTTTTGTAGAGTGGTATAAGCACTAAAAGTAAGATTATTCCTATAACCAGTACAACCTGAAAGGAAAGGAAGATGGCCTTTACCTCTTCAAAATGGGTAAGGGCATTTTTCTGATGAAGGTAAATGTGGGAAGCTTTAACTTGTCTGGGCCTAAGAATGAGTTGTAGTCTATGAGGGCATCATAGTTTTCCTTTATTTCGGTATAAGTTAGGTTCAATTTACCTGTAAAATCTCCAATCATGCTGTAATACAGAGGTCTCAGTACAACACTGCTGTCGTGGCAAAGGCTATAGATACTAGCATCATAAGCAGTGAAATAAAAATCGAAATTATCGGCTTAAAAAAGGTTTTCATCTATACTTCTCCTTGCAAAACTTCATAATTATGGTAAACTAGATATTATTACTGTAAATGATTTTAACATATTTTTAAAAAGAGTAAAAAGAGATGACAGAAAGGATATTATAGATGAGTAGAAGTATTAAAAAGCATAGATGAAATCGTTATTCCCTGAGCAGTACGAGCTTATATCCGCTAAGGAGCTTAAGGATATCAAGGCTCTTGGAATATACTTAAAGCATAAAAAGAGCGGGGCAAGACTTGCCCTTATTTCAAATGAGGATGAGAATAAGGTATTTTGCATAGGCTTTAGAACTCCACCTGAGGATTCTACAGGAGTAGCCCATATAGTAGAGCATACTGTGCTCTGTGGCTCCCAAAAAGTATCCATCAAAAGATCCTTTTATTGAGATGGCAAAAGGGCTCGCTTAATACCTTCCTAAATGCAATGACCTATCCGGATAAGACGATTTATCCTGTGGCAAGCTGCAATGACAAAGACTTTAAGAACCTTATGAGTGTGTACCTGGATGCAGTATTTTATCCGAATCTATATACCAACAAAGCCATATTTGAGCAGGAGGGCTGGCATTATGAGCTTGACGAGGAGAGCGGTGAACTCATAATCAACGGTGTGGTTTATAATGAGATGAAGGGTGCTTTCTCATCTCCTGACGAGGTTGAGGACTTGCGTGTAAGAGAGGCTCTTTATCCTGATTCACCTTATGGAATTGAGTCAGGTGGAGATCCTGAGGTTATCCCTAAGCTTACCTACGAGAACTATGTGGCATTTCACAAGCGTTTTTATCATCCGTCAAATTCATACATCATCTTGCACGGAAATTTTGACATTGAAGAGAGGCTTGAATTCCTTGATAAGGAGTAGCTTAAAAAGACTTTGATAAGATTGATCCAAGGTCTGATATCCCTCTCCAAAAGCCTGTGGGCGGTGATTTGTCCGATAGTTATTCTCTTGCGGAAAGCGAAGCATGAAAGAAAAACCTTCCTTTCCTACAATGTAGTTACAGGTGTGGTTACGGATACCTTCACTATTGGTGCACTACAGCTTTTGAGATTTGTACTTATGGATGCACCTGGAGCACCTGTTAAAAAGGCGCTTATAGAGGCAGGTATTGGCAAGGAAATCTCTTCAAGCCTTTCAAACCATATGCTTCAGCCTACATTTTCTATTCATCGACAGGAACTGAGGCAGATAAGAAGGATGAATTTGTAAGGATAATAGAGACTGAGCTTAGAAAGATTGTAAATGAAGGAATAGATGAAAAGAAGCTTACCTCTGCAATCAACTATTCTGAGTTTAAGTACCGTGAACAGGATTCAGGAAGGTATCCTGCAGGCCTTATCCTAGGTATAAATATGTATACCAGTTGGCTTTATGATGACAATCTTGTATTTGAACTGGCAGATGCAGGCAAGAACTATGACCTGCTTAGAAGCAAGATTGGTACAGGCTACTTCGAAGAACTTGTTAAAAAGTACCTGCTTGATAATGAGCACAAGGTCATATTTACTCTGGTTCCTGAGAAAAATAAAAATGACAGGCTTGAGGAAGAGTTAAAAGAAAAAGCTTGCAAAAATACAAGGAAAAGCCTTACTGAAGACGATATAAATGCCCTTAAAAAGAGCAGTGAGAAGCTAAGAGCCTTTCAGGAGGAGCCTTCTTCTCCTGAAGATATAGCAAAGCTTCCGTCTCTTGAAAGAAGTGACATTTCACCTGAGATAAAGCCTCTTAAGAACATAGAAAAAGAGATAAATGGCAGCCCGTTAATCTGGCACAAGGTAAATACAAACGGTATTATGTATCTCAGGCTTAATTTTGATATCAGCGATATGAAGGCTGATGAACTACAGTATTTTGGGCTGCTTACAGATCTTTTGGGACTCATTGATACTAAAAAAAGAGGTTATTCTGACTTTGTATCTGAAACCCTTATGTATACTGGCGGTGTTCATACCAATATTGAAGTATATACAGATAAGGCTGATAGAAACAAGGTGCTTACCAACTATTCAGTTAGCTTTAAATCGCTTGTTTCACAGGCTGAGAAGGGGCTTAATCTTATTCCTGAGATGCTCTATGAGTCAAGGCTTGATTCGCACAGTGATAAGAGAATAGTCGAGATACTAAGAGAAAAATATATCAGGTATGGAAATGGACTTTGAGACAAGTGGAGATAGGGTATCTGCTCTGCTTGCAAAATCATACTTTTCAGTTAATGGAAGGATGGGTGAGAGACTTTCAGGTCTTAGCTTCTACAAGTTTATAAAAGACTTGGCGGAGAATTTTGAAACAAAGAAAGAAGAGCTCTATACTAAGCTAAATTCTCTCATTAAAAATACTTTGTAAAAGAGCGTCTTATTGTAAGTCTTACTGTAGATGATGAAAACTATGATGCTTCTTGTGATAAGCTAACTGGCATAGTTAAAGAGCTTCCTGGAGGTGAGAAGACAGGAGATGACCTCCTTTGCGATAAAGATAAGGCTTGAAATCGAGGAATTTAAGGCAAATAGAAAAGAAGGCTTATATGCGAAAGGGTATACTGCCTCAGGTCAGGGTACAGTATGTAACCAGGTCAGGTAACTGTGGCTTCAGGTCTTCCTTATACAGGTGTCCTAAGCGTCTTAAATGTGCTTCTTAGCTATGAATACCTCTGGGTAAAATGTCAGGGTTAAGGGCGGAGCTTACGGCTGTTACAGCAAGTTTGACAGAAATGGGGATTCTGCTTTTTCATCCTACAGAGATCCAAAGCTTATGGAGACAAATGAAGTATATGAGAGCGTTGTCGGATTTGTAGAGAATTTTAACGCCGATGAAAAAGAGGTAACCAAGTATGTAATTGAGCTGTGGGAAGTGCTGATATTCCTCTGACTCCTTTTGCAGATGGAGAGAGGTCATTCAATGCTTATTTGAGCGGTATCACTGAAGACGATATAAGAAAGACCAGAAAAGAAATGATAGGCACAACAGCCGAAGATTTAAGGAATATGGCTAAATATGTGAAGGCTGTACTTGATGAGAAGATTATGGTAGTGATAGGCTCAGAGGCTAAAAATAAAGGAAAACTCTGATAAGTTTGATGAAGTATCAAGTCTATTGTCGTAATTAGAAACAAGGAGAATGAATGGGAAAATTTAAGTCAGGTTTTGTAACCCTTATAGGCAGGCCCAATGTAGGCAAGTCAACTCTTATGAATAATCTTATCGGCCAGAAGATAGCAATAACCTCTTCTAAGCCGCAAACCACAAGAAACAGGATTCAGACAGTGTATACTGATGAGGCGGGGCAGATTATCTTCCTTGATACACCAGGGTATCCACAAGGCTCAGAATAAACTTGGTGAATATATGGACTCTGTAGCTGAGAGGACTCTTTCAGAGGTAGATGTGGTACTTTTGGTTGGTGGAGCCTACTACCTTTATCGGTAAGGGAGAGCAACATATAGCTAAGCTGCTTGAAACTACCAAGACTCCGGTAATACTTGTGGTAAATAAAATAGATACCGTAGAAAAGGGAGAACTCCTACCTGTCATTGACAAGTACAAAGACATAGTGGACTTTAAGGCCTGCATACCTGTATCTGCGGTTACGGGAGAGAATAAAGAAGACCTTCTTAAAACTGTATTTGACTTACTTCCTGAAGGGCCTATGTATTATGATGAAGATGTGGTTACTGATCAGGCTGAGAGGCAGATTACAGCTGAACTTATAAGAGAGCAGACTCTTAGGAGACTGAAGGATGAGGTACCACATGGAGTAGCCGTTATGGTTGAGAGCATGAAGGAAGAAAAAGGATACTTCAGTCAGACACAGCCATAAGAATATAATGAACATTGAGGCAACCATTTTTTGCGAGAGAGATTCTCATAAGGGCATCATCATTGGGAAGAAGGGTGCTATGCTGAAGGAAATCGGTACCAATGCAAGGCATCAGATATCTGACCTTCTAGGTATGAAGGTAAATCTCAATCTTTTGGGTTAAGGTTAAGAAGGATTGGAGAAATTCAGATTCCCTTTATGAAGAACTTCGGGTATAAAGAGGAGTAATCTTTGACAGATGAAATAGAGGTTTCGGGAGTTGTCGTTTCCTGTATGCCAATAGGTGAATATGATAAGCGCCTTGTGATAATAACTGCAGAGCTTGGCAAGATTCATGCTTTTTGCAAGGGTGCAAGAAGAACCAACAGCAAGCTGCTTGCGGGCACTGATCCTCTTACTTTTCGGCAGGTTCAAACTTGTTTCAGGTAAGAATGCATATACTTTGCTTGAGGTAAAGATAGTCAATTACTTTAACGAATTGAAGATGGACATAGACAGGGTTTATTATGGTTTCTATTTTTAGAGCTTGCATCCTACTTTTCAAGGGAAAAACATAGGAGGCAAGAATATTGTAAACCTTATATATATGGCGCTTAAAGCCCTTGAAGCAAAGGTGGAGGAGTTAACTCCTGACTTTGTAAAGGCAATATTTGAGTGGAAAAATATTTGAGATTGAGGGTATAATGCCTAGTATAGATGAAGGGCGATTTTTGGGAAGACAGCTAGACCTTCAACAATTTATGCACTAAGAGTAGTCTCGGTAACTGATGTGACCAAGTTATTTTCTTTTTAACCTGGAAGCTGAATCAAAAAGGAATTTATTGAGCTTGCCGAAGAGTACAGGGATTTAAACACAGATGTGAGGTTTAAATCCTTAGAAATGATAAGAGAGGTATGAGAATGAAGAAGAACACTCTTTTAGCTTTTGGAATGGTAATTACCACAGTTTTACTTTCCTCCTGCAATGGAATGCCGAAGGAAATAAAAGGCGGATGAGGTTAAAGAAGAGACGATATACATGAGGTCAGACGCAGCAGCCAGGTAGCCTATGTAGAAGATTTTAGCGAAAAATATCTAAATCTTGACGAACTAAAGGGCTATATTTCCTCTGAGCTAGCAGCTATAATAAGAAATACGGCGACAAGGCCGCAGTCCTAAGCGAGATTGAACTTAAAAGCGGTAAGGTAAAGGCTGTGCTTACCTTTAAGAGTTCAGAAATCTATGAGGCATTTAACAGTAAAAAAGGGGAGAACAATGCCAGATTCCTTAAGGCAGATAAGGCTCTGTCTGAGTTTGGAGAGCAAAGCTTTACAGAGGCAGACTCTGATGCGGGAGAAAAGAAGGCTGCGGACGAGGTGCTTTCAGATGAATACAATATTGCAGTAGTAAAGGGGCCGGTGCTTTTCCAGACCGGAGACAAGATTAAATACTATTCCGGAGGGAATCTTTACGATTCGCACCATATTAGGGTTGACGAGGGAATGAAGCCGTGGTAGTATATTCTAAATGATTGTTAAGATATTGACAATAAAGTGAATCAAAGAAAGAGAGGTAGACTTATGGAAAAACTATGGAAAAAGATTGTAGCATTGGCTAAGGCAAGAGGTTTTGTGTATCCCTGGCTCGGAGATCTATGGGGGCTTGCCAATACTTGGGATTACGGTAATTTAGGTGTAGAGCTTAAGAACAATGTTAAGAAAGCCTGGTGGAAAAAGTTTATCCAGGAAAGCCCTTACAATGTAGGTGTTGACTGTGCCATCCTTATGAATCCCCAAACTTGGATAGCATCAGGACATCTTGGAAGCTTCTCTGATCCTCTTATGGACTGCAAGTGCTGTCACGAGAGATTTAGAGCAGACAAGCTCATTGAAGATTTTGCGAAAGAAAAGGACATAGCCTTAAGATGTTCTGTAGACGGTTGGAGCAATGAAGAGATGAAGAGCTTTGTGGACGAGCACGAAATACCTTGTCCTAGCTGTGGAAAGATGATGATTTCACTGATATCCGTCAGTTCAACCTCTATGTTTAAGACCTTCCAGGGAATTACAGAGGATAGCAAAGCTGTTGTTTACCTCTGTCCTGAGACAGCTCAGGGTATCTTTGTTAACTTTAAGAATGTGCAGCGTACCTCAAGGAAGAAGATTCCTTTTGGTATAGGACAGATAGGAAAGTCATTTAGAAATGAGATTACACCAGGTAACTTCACCTTCCGTACCAGAGAGTTTGAGCAGATGGAGCTTGAGTTCTTCTGTGAACCGGGACAGATATGGAATGGTTCCACTACTGGAGACAGTTTTGTAAAAGACTGGCTTATCTCACTTGCATGAAAGAAGAAGAGATGCGTCCCTCGTGACCACTGATCCCTGAGGAGCTTTCTTTCTACTCAAAGGGAACCACTGATATCGAGTTCTTATTCCCATTTGGCTGGGAGAGCTTTTGGGGCATAGCAGACAGAACTGACTATGACCTAGGAAGACACATCAGGAAGTATCAGGTGAGCCTATGGAGTATTTTGATGATGAAAAAGAAAGAAAAATACATTCCTTATGTAGTAGAGCCTTCTCTTGGTGCAGACAGAGTAACTCTTTGCCTTCCTTTGTGGAGCTTATGATGAGGAAGAGCTTGAGGGTGGTGATGTGCGTACTGTGCTTTGTTTCCATCCATTCCTTGCACCTGTTAAGGTAGTAGTGCCTGCTTTCCAAGAAGCTTTGCTGAGGGTGCTGAAAAGGTATATGCTGAGCTTTCAAAGGACTGGAACTGCGAGTATGATGACAGAGGTGCCATCGGTAGAGATATAGAAGACAGGATGAGATAGGGAACTCCATTCTGTATTACCTCACGACTTGACTCAGAGACAGACGGTAGGGTTACAGTCAGAGACAGAGACAAGATGGAGCAGGAGAGAGTGGCTATATTCTGAGCTAAGAGAGTTATTTTTAGGAATAAATTTGAATTTTAATTACAGAATTTGAAATTAAAGGCAAGCATTGGTTTTTATAACTTATTTTTAAGCAAAGGATATTATATGAAAAAGAGAAGAGGGATAAAAGCTTAATTATCAGTATAGTGCTCGGATGTGGAAAGGCCCATTTATGAATTCTAACAATCCTGTGTTTTTGTAGATGGATATTAGCGCTTGCTGTAAGTCTGGTTTTTAGCTAAAAAGTCCCATATGAAGAACTGATACTTAAGAAAAAGGAACTTATGTCGCAAAAAGAATATGAAGAGTTTGATTTAGGCTCTAAATTTAGCGATAATTCAGTTACTTGTACTGATGTGTTTATCTGTATCCTATTTATTATTAGTATTAGTATCAAAACAAAATGTGATAATTACAGCAATTTGCTATATTTTTAATGCTTATAACGATTTTAATGGGAGCGTATGAAATTGTTATGAGATGTAAAAAGTAGAGCCACGAATAAGAACTAGTAATAATAAACGAGGGCTGGAATCCTTTACACCGGATTTTTGCCCTCGCTTTTATAAACAACTGCTAAGATAATATGATGCGGGTGTCACAAGTATTTAACACCTCGTTGATACAGGATTGCTACAGCTGCGCTTAGCAGAGTCCCTTGCAAAAATTTACTTAATATTGGTAAAATGAAATTATTTATATCTTCTGAGGCCCCTTATCAAAAGAATACCCGGAGTCCTTAGGGGATATTTAACTCTCTTCATAGTACTCAAGGGTCATCCTCGTGAAGAGGATTCTTAAGAAGCTGAAACTCCTGGGCAGGCAGGTATCCCTCAGCAAGAGATATGCCTTTTACCCTTAGAATTTTTACAGATATCTGCAATCATAACCCGATGCCCCGGGCTTCGCCCCTTACAAATATATCTCCAACCCGAGCTTCAGACAGCTTTATCTTCTTTGAGGAATAGTCCATATTCAAAGTACCTGAGTAGGCAAAAACTATCCTCATAAATCGCTTAAAAGAGTCGTAACTGCTGTCATTCTTTGAGGAGTAAACCCTAAGCAATCTTATTGCCGCTTACACTAATTGAATATCCCCTACTCCATTTATCAAAATCAGCTATAAAGCCATTTCCCAGAGGGAAGGTGATTTTATCATATGCTTTTTTGCCATAATAATATTCACCGTAAACCCTCATAATGGAATCTGCACACTGCTGGAGGTCTTCATTTTCTATAGGGAGCTTAAAGACGCTATATGGGCAGACTGATTCCCTTTTTCACGCCCATCATATAAAAAGTACAGGAGAACCGTCAGGCATTAATTTATAGTTTCTAAGAAATGCTTCAAAGCTTCCCTTTTAGCCTTTATTCTCTATAGCCCTTAGAGTAAGTATTCGTTTTACCAGAGTCTTACCTGAAGGATTTACAAAGGACTGCGTTTCTTCCTCATTTTTACCGGTACTTGCCACAATAGAGGGATTGTTAGCTGTATTACTCTGCGAAGCTGAATCAGCAATGCTGTCTGACTTTGACTCTGCTAAGGATGGCTCAGCCTGTGATGAAGCATTGGAAACAGCAGTTCCTTTTACATCCATAGAGAATAAGTGCAAATGCACAAAGTGCGATAATTTTTCTTAATCATAACAACCTCCTTTTAGAAGGATAACATAAGATAAGGGAAATATTATTAATAATTTGATGTCTACTGCTTGAAATAGAGTATTATTTGTAAATTTTAAGTTGTCGAGTTATATAATCTAACCTAGTGACGCTCTGAATGATAACATTTCAGACTCGCTCCGGCATCCGCTTCGCTCCGCCTAATGCGCTCGCTTAGAATTTATCATTCGAAGCTGATACTCAAATTTATACAAATAATAACTAGAATACCAAATGAAAGACAGCCACTCCCACCTGCCCCTTGTGGCTGATGTGTTTGTTTGTGACGACTTATCAATCAAACAGCCTGAGCTGATAATACCGCATGTTACACCAATTGTTTACAGCTCTCATATAAATATGGCTATTCACTTAGATTTCAGTTCAACAGCCGGAACTAATAATGCCTATGAGCGCATTAGGTTTTTCGTCAACAGAACTATTCTAAAACAGCTTCGTTCAGAAAAACCGAGCGAGTCTGGACATTTATTAGTGAAGGCGTCACTTTATTGGCTAATCTAAATATTATGTACTTATATTTATTAGCAAGAGATTAACTGGCATACTATCAGTGAAGGCGTGACTTAGTAAGTCAAACAACACATCAGCCCTACAAATTAGAATTTGTTAACAGAATACTTAAGATTATCATCTATAATCAAAAAAATCATTAGAGAAACACCTCCATCCTGTTGTAATATTGGGCTTAAACTGCTATAATCAAACTTATGTTTGGTATCTGCTAGAGATAATATATGTATTTAGGAGACAGTTTAATGCGAAGCTTTTAGAAAAATAAAGAATAACCTGCTCATTCTGGTTTCCGTGATTGGACTTGCATTTGCAGGATGTAACATAAGTGACCTTGACCTGTTTGGTACTTGAAAATGTAAAAGTTTATGATAAAAATGATAGAAGTATCCCTGTTAATATCAAGGATGTGCCAAAGTACAGAGGCATTCCTTATGTTGAAATAAATAACAATAAGCCTTCATTTTCAGATAAGGATAAAGACAGAGTTGAGGAATACAGTAAGCTTGATAAGCTAGGCAGATGCGGCCCTGCATTTGCCAATGTAGGCAAGGAGTTAATGCCTACCAGCCCAAGAGAGTCAATTAGAGATGTGCGCCCAAGTGGTTGGCATACAGTGAAGTATGATGATATACTTGAAGACAGATATTTGTATAATAGATGCCACCTGATTGCCTTTATGCTTGCAGGAGAAAATGCAAATGAAAGAAACCTGATAACTGGAACAAGATATTTAAATGTAGAAGGAATGCTGCCTTTTGAGATTCAGGTTGCAGACTATGTGAAGTCTACAGGCAATCATGTTCTATATAGAGTAAGGCCTATATTTAAGGGGAATGATTTAGTTGCCCGTGGTGTACAGATGGAAGCGCAGTCCGTAGAGGATGGAGGCAAGGGAATTTCGTTCAATGTATATTGTTACAATGTTCAACCCGGCATAAGGATTAATTACAAAAGACGGCAGCAGCCAGCCTGAAAGTAAGGTACAGAAGAATAAGAATAAAAACAAGAATAAAAAGCCATACAAGTCTAATAAGACAAAAAAGGCAAGAAAGAAGTATGGTATGAATGTGTTTCAAAAGGACTGGTACATTACAGAACTTGATGACTATGATATAAGCTTTTTAGATGGTAATAGTACATCAAAAATAAAAGAAATGTGAAATCACCTTTGTAAACATTTGCTAAAAATTAAAAATTATATTGAAAAATAACCTTGAATTTCAGCCCTAAAAGTAGTACTATAGCCGTTATATCGATAAAAAGATAAATGTTCGCCTGGGAAAGACAGGCGAAGGACAAGGAGATAGATATGGAAAAATTAAAAGTTGGTGTGCTTGGCGCAACAGGTATGGTAGGCCAGAGATTTCTTTCTCTGCTGGAGAATCACGAGTGGTTTGATGTAGTTCGCGTGGCAGCTTCTCCAAGAAGTGCTGGAAGACTATGAAGAAGCAGTTGGAGACAGATGGAAGCTTGATACTCCAATGCCTGAGAAGGTAAAGAAGTTAATTGTTGAAAATGTAAATGACGTAGAGAAGGTTAGTACTCAGGTTGACTTCGTATTTAGTGCTGTAGATATGACAAAGGACGAGATTAAGGCTATAGAGGAGGCTTATGCAAAGACTGAGACTCCTGTAGTATCCAATAACTCTGCTCACAGATGGACACCTGATGTACCTATGGTTGTGCCAGAGCTTAACCCTGAGCACCTTGAGGTAATAAAGTTCCAGCAGCAAAGACTTGGTACTAAGAGAGGCTTTATTGCAGTTAAGCCAAATTGCTCAATCCAGAGCTATGCACCAGCACTCCATGCCCTAAAAGGAGTTTAATCCTGTAGAGTAGTAGCTACTACCTATCAGGCAATCTCAGGTGCCGGCAAGAACTTTAGTGACTGGCCTGAAATGATTGGCAATATCATTCCTTATATCGGAGGAGAAGAAGAAAAGAGTGAACAGGAACCTCTTCGTATCTGGGGTAAGATTGAAAATGGTGTCATAGTTAAGGCTGAGGCTCCACTTATTACTACCCAGTGTATAAGAGTGCCTGTACTTAACGGTCATACAGCTGCAGTATTTGTAGATTTTGAGAAGAAGCCTTCTAAAGAAGAAATGATAGCAAAGTGGAAAAGCTTCAAGGGACTTCCACAGGAGCTTGAGCTTCCAAGTGCGCCTAAGCATTTTATCCAGTATCTTGAGGAGGACAACCGTCCTCAGGTATCTCTTGATGTAAACTATGAGAGAGGAATGGGTATTTCTATTGGAAGGCTGCGTGAAGACAGCCTCTTCCAGTACAAGTTTGTAGGACTTTCCCACAATACCTTAAGAGGAGCAGCAGGTGGAGCGGTACTTATAGCTGAACTCCTTGTAAAGCAGGGTAGAATAGCAAAGAAATAATATATTTATTATCCCCCAATCGGCAAGTGATATGTTATCAAAGGCCTTAGTTGGGGATATTTTTACAATGCTGTCACAAGCCTTATATATAATGTCTGCCACATCTTTTGAAGGAAGCATAAAATCACTTTCAATCCAGCCAATAATCGCACTGAGACTGCCCTGCATCATAAAAAGAATATAGCAGGAGGTCTCTTTTCGCTGGAATTTAGCGTAGGAACAATAGTCCTTACTATTCTTGTACCTTTTCCATAATTGCTTTTTGAAATGAAGCATTTTCAGGATGGCACAGTAAGATGCTAAAGGTTGCACTATTATCCCTGACATAGTCAAGAAAATGCTCTATTGGTCTTGCTGTATTCAAGTTAGCACCAAGATTTTTAGATTCTCAAAAGTCTTGTAAAGGACTTCTTCTTCAATATCATTTAGAAGTTCATACTGATCACGATAATGAAGATAAAATGTAGAACGGCTCATTTCAGACAGTTCACATATTTCCTTTATGGTGATGCGGGTTATGGGCTTATCCTGCATAAGCTGCAACAATGAATCTTTTAATATCTTTTTAGTGATAAGAGTTCTACGGTTATTTTTAGTTGCCATAATATTATTCCCCGCTAATTTATTTAACATTGTACTAAATTGAAATATTTTATGATGACAATGTATCGTTTACGACATTCTTAAAAATATTGTAAGTTGTAAACGATACACAGTGTCTATATTATTGTATTATAACATTGTAAGTTAAAGATGTACATTACTTAATTTTGATAAGGGATACTAATTCTCTTTGTAACTAAACATTTGGACTATGAAAGCATTGCATAAAGTTCATAATCAAAAACTTAAAACCAAAGTATAGGAGGCGGATAAGAGTGGATAAACCAATAGTTCTTTAACCGGTGGAACCGGAGGGATGGGAATGGAGTCATTGAAGGCATTGCTGTCTGACTTGGACAAGCTTTACGTTAAGAGTTTTAGCTAGAAAAATCAGATAAAAACCAAAAAGCTTCTAAAGGAATATGAAGGAATGAATGGAATGGAAATCTGCTGGGGCGATTTAAGTGATGAAGACTGCCTTTATAAATATGTAAAAGATGTGGATATCATCCTTCACATTGCTGCCTTTGTATCTCCTCAGGCAGATTACTACCCTAAGAAGGCTATGGAAGCCAATTTTGGCGGTACAAGGAACCTAATAAAAAGCAATCTATAGATTAAATCAGCAGGATACAACAAGATTTGTTTACATTGGGACGGTAGCACAAACGGGTGACAGAATGCCGCCTATACATTGGGGGAGGGTTGGTGATCCGATTAAGCCTTCAATGTTTGATTATTATGCAGTCAGCAAGGTGGCAGCTGAGCGTTATGTAATTGAGTCAGGACTTAAATACTGGGTATCACTAAGGCAGACAGGGATAATTGGGCCTGCAATGGCAAAGGTTCGTGATAGCATACAATTCCATAACTGTCTGGATAATGTACTTGAATACGTATCAGACAGAGATAGCGGAAGAAGGGCTATGAGAAATCTCTGTGCATTTCAGTTTGATGGAAGCCTTGATAAAAATGCTCAT
>BNJV01002093.1_pt1 | contig 25027 bp, 23 predicted proteins | sample 8540591 | NCBI WGS metagenome assembly BNJV01 (sample SAMD00202457, study PRJDB9452) | human saliva metagenome | host: Homo sapiens | reverse complement strand
AAAATCATGTTCAAATCAATATTTGTTTTATTATTTAATTCAAGTTCTCGTATATTAATTTTTACTTAAAAACATACAATATCTTTAGAATTTTGTTCAACTTCAACATCATTAAATTGTTCATTTTAGAATTTCTTTATTAAAAATTTCAATTTTTAATATTTAGAGTACTCAAATTTTTATTAACATTATTTGCATAATTTTCAGAGACTCTTGTAGCTTCATTTACATAGCTTTTTATCATATTTTTGCTTAACACTTGATAAAGTTGTAGCTTTATTTAAAAAATTTAACTGTATCATATTTTTTGTCTCCTATCTGTAATTTTTATCAAAAATTATAAATTATTGAAAAATTTTTATGCAAAAATGAAGATTTTCTTTATTTTAATTGAATAATAACGACTAATGTTGTAATCTCGCTTACCACATTTTTCGAAGAAAATGTTAGCGAGTAAGGGGAAAAATCCTTAACCCCTTATTTGTTGCTACATTGAGTGATTTTTAAATTTACAGTCGATTTTTATTAATTAGTTTTTGTACGATAGATGTTTAACCGTGATTAAATAGATTTATAACTTAAATAGCAATAATTTATAGCTAATTAATCTAAGAGAAGAAATTTTTTTGATTTTTTATAAAAATATATGAACTTTTTCATAGTTGTTTTAACAACTATTCTGTATTAATTTTATTAAGTCTCATTTTTCAATTTTATCATTCTATTTTTAGGTAAATTTATAAATATTTTAGGATTCTTTTTTCACTACATCTTTTATAAAAATTTTCAATAAATTTTTAGAGATTTTTACTCACTGAATTACATCAAAGTTTACTCCTAATATTTGATTATAAATTTTCTTCTATTATTTTTATAAACCGAATACATATATTCCTATCTTTTATTTTATAAAAACAGATAGATTTGAGAAAATGGATTTTAAGTTTGGTATGTCAAAAAATATAATAAAAAGTGAACTTATTCGATAAACATTTTTATAAAATTTATTTAGGTAAAAAGTTATTTTAAATTATACAAAATATAAAAATAATCGCTATCTTTATACAACGATTATTTGAAAAATAAAGAAATATACATCATATTTTGAATTTATTTTTGAAGAAAATCTATTTTCTGTTTAATTATCCCAAATTTTAGATATCGATTTTTAAATTTTTATTTATCTAAAAATGGACAAATATAAATCTAGTCTTTGATTTAAATATCTAGTAAATAAATCTGACATCGCTGATATATTGTGCTTTGTATGATATTCATCAAAAGCTTCATAATATTTCAATCGATCAGTAAACTTGATGTCTATCGGTGGATATCCTTCTTTCATAAGTTCCAAATTTATTAATAACCTTCCAGTTCTTCCATTTCCATCAATAAAAGGATGAATACCTTCAAATTCTATATGGAAACGGGCAAGTTTAGTCACAATATCTTCCTTGCTATTTTTGTATTGTTCTAATAATTCTTCCATTTTTGGAATAATTAAATATGGTTGTATAGGTTCATGATTTGCACCCATGATTCTAACAGGAACTCTCCTATATATTCCTCTATCTTCTTTCTTATCAGCCAATACCAAATAATGAATATCCTTAATTACTTTTTCAGATATTTCAACATTTTCACTAACAAGTTTTCTTACATATTCAAATGCTTCTTTGTGTCCAATTACTTCCAAATGCTCCTTTAATGATTTTTGGTCAATGGTAAGCCCTCTAAGAACCATGTCCGTTTCACGCAAAGTTAAAGTATTCCCCTCGATTGCATTTGAATTATAGGTATATTCTGTAAGGAATTCTTCATTTAGTCTTTCCAATTCGCCTTCTGTTAAAGGTCTTCTTGCTTTAAGATCGACTAATTTTTTTTCTAATACGGGAATAAGCGATTTTGTAGTTTTATATCTTTTATCAGTTGGCTTCGTTGCATCATACGGTATTTTCCAAGCTCTTCCTTCTTGATATGCACCAGGTATTTTCCCTTCAAAGCATAAAATTCTTACTCTTCTATCAGATATACCCCATTTTTCAGCAGCCTGTTTAACTGTAATGTACATAAATTATCCTTCCAATCTTTCATAGTATACTATTTTATCGGAATAATATCAACGCTATCGGAATAAAATATATTAATTATTGGAACAATACTTTTCTTTTAAAAATATCAAAAATTTTTAAGTTAAGGATTTGATTTGTTCTTCAATATCTCTATTTTTCACACCTTGCTTTTAAACCTCTATTTATAAGCAACTTTCAATTTTTCTGTTTAGATTACTAAATATTTCTATAACTATATTTTAACAGACAGATAGCCATAATAAAAACCTCAAATATTATATAGTTGTTTTTACCATATATTATATTTTTGAATTTACACAAAATTATTCTTTTTGATTTTTATTTTAAAAATAGAACCTATTTTATTATACCTTTTTATATATATACTCTTTTTTATACTTTTTAGGTACTCTGCAAACCCCATTTTTACTGATATACAAGATTAATAAAAAGTACCAAAGTAACAATTAAAAAGTACTAAAACAACAAAAAAATATAACTAATAAAAAGTACCAAAATAACAATTAAACAGTACCAAAAACAACATTTAAAAAGTACTAAAATAACATAAAATCATATATTTTAAAGTACTAGTACTTGTAATTTTTGTTTTTGGATGTATAATTAAACAAATTATTTAATAATAAATTTTGATATAATTTGGAGGTTTTTATAGCTAATGAAGTTGTAAAAATTTAATAACGATATGAATACAGTTGCATTGGGAAATTTAATTCTGCAAATTAATTTATTAATGTCAATTTGTAGTAGAGTTAGAGATCAAGATTTAAAATATGTTGAATTTGATTTTAATTATTTAAAACTTTAATTAAATACCCTTATAATGATATAAACTCTTTTGTAAATACACTAGATGAGTGCCTACAATAAACTTTTGAAATGTAATATTCGCATGAAACGATATTAAATGGACACGATTTGTTTTATTTACTAAATATACAATTGATGTTGAAAACCAAACTGTTACTATTGGAGTAAATGAAGAATTTAAATATGTTTTGAATGAATTAACATCAAATTTTACAAGATTTGAATTAAGAAGAATTTGTAGATTTTAAGTCTACTTATACAAAAGAATTTTATCGAAGAATGAAACAGTTTAAATACACAGGGGTTTGGATTGTTAGTATTGAAGAATTTAAAAATTTTTCTAGATATTCCACAAAACTATAAAATTGATACAATTGATAAAAAGTTTTTAAACCTATAATGAATGAACTAGGAAAAGAATTTAATTTAAAAATTATCAAAAAAATATAAAAACTCAAGGACGTGGAAGAAGTCGTGTTTCAGGATTTGAATTTAGATTTAAAAATCTGGTAAAAAGAAAACCAAAAAGAATTTAGGGAGATTTGTGGAAATATTCTAGAAAAAGAATTTAAAGTAAATAATCCTGAAAAAGCTATTAATTATATAAATCGAAAAAAATAAAAATGAAAGATAAAAGTATTTGAGAGATATAATTATTTGAATATCATTAATTTTAAAGAAATTAATGAGGAATTAGTGTAACTGTTAAAAATGTAGATGATAACCATTTACAAAATTTTAAATTTAGTAATTTTCAGCATTTTGAAAATTGGTTTTAGGAAGTATGAAAATTTAATATTATTTTTGAAAATAGAAACTATATAATAACTTTAGACATTCAATATAATTTTGATAAATAAAAATTGCAGAAATAAGACTCTTTTCTTTAAGTAGAGTGTGTAAAAAACAGGATAATAAAACTACCATCCTGTACCATATATCTGGACACTCTCCATAAATCTCCAAATACTATATAGTTTAGAGGTTTACGCAAAAATTTTTACACCTCTAGTTACTTTTTAAATCAGTTTTACTGTATCTGAAAAATTAAGAACTTTAGTTAAATGTAATCGTAGCAGTAGCTCTTCCAGAACTTTTTTTCCTTCTCTTCTATAAGAATGAAATTTTTCATCAAATGTATCTTCATTTGTTGTGATCAAATTTTTCTTCTTTTTATTCCAAGTTTTAATACCATTATTTCATAAAAATTTTTACTGCATTCCAATTTTTTTAGTCCCGTTAGTACATTTTTCAACTTTTTGTTCCATAATTTTTTTCCATTTCCAATAATCCAGATTTCATAATTTCTTTAAACATTTCAGACCATCCTGAATGCCAGACTCCAATAACTTAATTTTTACTTTTTGTCAAAAATCCATCAATGTATTCGTCTTTTTCATAATAACATTTCGTTGTATCTTCACTAATAATTTTCACATTGTTAGAATGCGTCTAAAATGCCATTACTTCCTGTTTATCCATTAAATTAAGTTCTTTTCCAGCAACTTTTTCACGATTTTTTTCTGTATTCCCTTTACCTGATTTTCAACTTGGCAATAGTCAGATATATTTCAGCAATTTTTTTCTATAAATCGCTGTGAGACCGTATTTTTTTAAACTCTTCAATATAAAAAGTAATTCTCTTTTTCTATAAACATTTCTGCTCCTTTTTCCCATTTTTTTATCTTTTTACAAAAATATCATTATAATATACCCTGAAATTATAGAAAAAATCCAAAGCATAATACCAAACAAAAGATTTTTCCCCATCATTTTTTTAATAGTCTGTACATTTAATGAAGTTCCAATCATATAAAGTGCAAGGGATAATAGCATTTTCCCTATTTGAGTAAGTAAACTGTAAATTGCTGGTAAATTTATTATTGTTGCAACAATTGAAGCTAAAATGAAAAATAATATAAAAATCGGAAATTTAATCTTCTTATTTTCAGATTTATTTAAAATGCTAAGAATGATAACTATTGGAATAATCCAAAGAGTTCTGGTAAGTTTCATAATTGTAGCTATTCTCAAAGCTTCTGTGCTGTGAAAAGCTGCAGCTGATACTACCGAACTTGTATCATGAATGCTTAGTGCAGTCCATATTCCAGTTTGTTCAGCATTTAACTTAAAATAATTTATAAAAAATGCAAAAAGAAATAATGCAACTGTATTTAAAATAAATACTATCCCCGTAGACAAGGCAATATCTTCATCAGAAGCTTCAATTACTGGAGAAGTTGCCGCAATAGCACTTCCACCACAAATTGCAGTCCCAAACACAATTAATTGTGATAACTTCTTTTCCATTTTAAAAATTTTTGCAAAAAATAACCCGATACTTATAACTACAATCAAACTAATTGCCGTCTGAAAAATCCCTTTACTTCCAACAGCAACAACCTTACTTATGCTAAGTCCAAATCCAAAAAATACGACAGCTGAATTTAGTGTAAGTTTTTCTATTTTCCCTAAATTTTTTGGAACTAGAATTAAACTGAAACTCGCCATAATAATTCCCATAAGAAGAGATATTCCCGAAGCAAAAGCGTGAACACTTTTAATTAATGGAAGTATTAACGCAATTACACATCCCACATAAAATATTATTTTTTTATTCATTTTATCACTCCTAACTTTCAAAATATTTTTATTATTTTTTCCTATGTGAACTACTCCCGCTTTTAGAAGCGGGAGCTTCTTGGGAAGTACCTGCTTTTGCTAGCCAAATATATTTACCAAGCTCTTCGGGTAGTTCCTACCCTGTCTTTTTATTTCCTAATATTCCAACATCAATTTCCCAATGTTTTTTATATTCAGTGCCGCATTATAATCCCTATCAATCCCAATTCCACAGCACTCACATTTATAACTTCTTTCTGATAATTTCAGCTCCTCTTTAATATTTCCACATTTACTGCAAGTTTTCGACGATGGAAACCACTTATCTATCTTCAAAAATTGTTTCCCTAAAAACATCAGTTTATACTCAAGCATTCTCAAAAACATTCCCCACCCATTATCTCCTACACTTTTCCCAAAATTTAATGCCTGGCTCATTCCTTTTATATTCAAATCCTCAACGACTACAGCATTATACGCTGCAGACAATTTTTTCGATAATTTATGTAGAAAATCTCTTCGACAATTTTTGATATATTCATGCAATTTTGATATTTTCATTTTTGTTTATACCAATTTTTAGAAAATTTCACTTTTCTTGACAATGATTTTTGTAATTTTTTCAATTTTTCTTCCAACATCCTAAAATATCTTGGATAATCAGCTCTTTGGTTTTCAGAACTAATAAATAATTCAGACATTGAAAAATCAAGTCCAATTACTTTATCATTACTAGCTACCTTTTGAATTTCCTTTCCAAATTCCGTCAAAATAGAAACATAGTAATTTCCATTACTGTTTGTCAATGTTACTGACTTTATTTTATAATCCTCTGGTATTTCTCTATGATATTTCAATTTTACTTTTTTCAATTTTGGCAAAACCAAATATTTGTTTTCTTCAATTCTTATTGAATTATTCACACAATTTGTCGTGTAACTTTTAACACTAGTCTTTTTAGATTTGAACCTTGGAAATTTTGCCCTCTTCTGAAAAAAATTCGTAAACGATCGTTTTACATTCAATTGAGCATTTGAAAGTGCCAGACTGTCTACTTCTTTCAAAAATTGATTTTCACTTTTCAAACTGGCAGGTGTAATTATTTTATTTTTCCCAGTTTCTTCATAAAATTTATTTGCAGTATACAAAATCGTATTGTAAACAAAACGAACACATCTATAAATATAGTTATGCTCATTGTGATATTTTTTTATCATCTTTTTCAAAATTACTTCCTTCTTTTCTTTATTTCCAATTTTTGAACTTCTTTTAAAAAATATTGCTCTTCTAGGCGAAACATAATAATTAGAATTTTTACTTTTATCGTATTCTCTAAGTTTCCATAATCTAGTTTTCATTTCTGAGTAATTTTATGTTAGTATGATTTATCTTATTGTATTTTATCGGAATAATACTTTCTTTAAAAATATCAAAAATTTTAAGTTAAAGATTTAATTTGCTCCTCAATATCTCTAATTTCTTCTCTTATCTTTTTATCAAGTGTTTGCCTTTTTACTTTTTCTCTCGTTAAAAATTCTTCTTTCTTCCACATCTGATAACTTTACTGCTTCTTTCTGTTCTTCAATTTCTTTTAATTTTTAAACTTGGATTATCTGATTTTATTACTTCTATAATTTCAGTTTCTTGAAAGTTTTCTTTTTATGCCCTGTTAAAGTTTTTACAGTTCTGTTAGGTAATGTTAAAACCTTCTCTGGTTCTTCAAGTCCCTTAGCTTGATATTCTAAATATAATGAATATTTTTCTTATTGCTACATTTGCACTGTCTCTATCTATACCTAATTTTTCTATCCATTTTTCCAAAATGACCCATTTCCTTTATTTGAAAAATTTGATTGGCTTCAAATATTGCTTTTGAATATTTAAAAATATGTTCCATTGACTTTTCTTTATGGAATGTTATGTCATTTTCATATTTTATAAGCTCTTCTTTTCTGTTCCTGATATATCAAGTTCTTCATAATCTATATTATAAATACTTTCAATCTTTGCTACTACAGGAACTTTCTTGCTATTAATTTTACTAAGATCTAAATTAAATTTTTTTGCTCATTTTATCCCCTCTTTTTATCATTTCTTTTGCTAAGCTACTATAATCTTTTGCTCCATTTGCATTTTTGAATAATCAAATATTGATTGATGTGTAACAATACATTCCGATAAAAGCCACATTTTTCTTATTATACTTTTTAGTAAATAATCTTTATATTCTTCTTTCAACTGTTCCTGTATTTGTTCCGACAATGCTGTTTTTTTCTTTTTCTAATTAATATAATTCCCGATATATCTTTTTCCCAATCCTTTTGTAAAAATTAATCCTAGCATTAAGTCCTAAAAGTTCATTTATTCAGGTAATATTACAGGATAAACACTTGAAGTATAAATTGCTGAAGTCGTATACGCATTAAATGCTGGAGCGGTATCAAATATTATAACATCATAATTTTCTGATAGATTTTCTAAAAAATTATTCAACAGTTGATAATAATATGGTCCTTGATTTCTTAATTCTTCCATATCTTTTTCTGCTTCAGTCCCAGCACTTATTAAATATAAATTTTTATTTAATTTTTTTCGGGTTGAAAGTCATTTTGTTCTTTCAAGTAAATAATCTCCTAACGAAAAATTTAATTCATTAACATTTACTCCGAAATTTGTAGAAAGATTTAACTGCGGATCAGTATCGATTGCCAAAGTTTTTTTAATCCCTGCTTTGAAAAAAATAATGTGCCAAATTAAAAACCGTTGTTGTTTTACCACAACCACCTTTATTATTAACTATTGCTATTTTTCATAACATCCTCCCTAAAAATAAATTTTTATCACTTTTAGTATAACATTATTTATAAAAATCAATTTTTAATTTGTCAGTCATGACTGACAAACTGATTTTTATTTCTGAATGTATCAAAGAAAATCATAAATTATCTTCAGTTTTTCCCCTACTTATTTTAAAATACTATCTAAATTTACAAGTTTTGCTATTGATATCTGAAAAACTCAAGTTAGCATAAATTAAAGTATTGTTTATATTTTTATGACCAAGAACTTTCTTTAATTCTGCTAATGATAATCCAGCGTTTAGTAAATGTACTGCTCGACTGTGACGGAATACATGCGTATGTGCAAACTTCTTATCAATTCCTAACTTTTCAAATAAACGTTTCATGTATCTATTTGTGTGATTTTCATCAGCTCTTCCTTTTCTAGAATTTCGTGCAATATAGTCTTTACTTGTTAATCCCAAATGTAGCTGCTGTTCTAGTAATAGAGCATAAAGTTCTGATGACATAACAATTTCCTTGTAATCCTTAAATTTTTGTTTTGAGTTATTGATTTTTGCCACTGTTAGATTTTTCCCCCTGTAATTAATTTTCTGTATATCACTATACTTTAAGTTAACTACTTCATTAATTCTTGCTCCTAATTCATATAGTAATGAAAATACTACTTTGTAATTAAGACTTGCATTTTCAATAATTTTTTTTATATCTGATTCACTAAGATATTTAACCTTTTCTTCTTTTTCATCTTTTTCATCATCTATAAGAATTATATCGTTTTCTATTTTTGTATAAAAAAATATCCTTCATTTTAGTTCCTTTCTATAAGGAATATCTCATACCTTATTAATAATAATTATATAATATAAATTATCAAAAAACAATATCAATTTTAGAACTTAAAACAACAAGGTGTGGAAATAATTCATTTCCACACCTTACTAAACCTCTATTTATAAGCAACTTTCACTTCTTCTGTTCAGATTATTAAATATATAACTATATTTTAACAGAAAGATTTTTTTAGCTATAACAAAAACCTCCAAATATTATATAGTTATTTTACCATATATTATTTAGAGGTTTACACAAAAATTCTGGACACTCTCCCAAAAGGAATTCCACCAATTAATTCTCTTCTTTGAGATTTTTGTGAACCAGAAGCTAATACATTACCTAAAGTATCCTTATATTGTATTAAAATAGTTATATTTACATTATAACCTATTCCACGAGAGTTTTTAATTTTAGTAACTTTACCATATGAAGTGTGTTCCCTATATGTGCTTTTTATTCTTTGTTGATGACATGAAGTCTTTTGCTTCTCGATTCATTTTTGTAGTTTATTTTGTTTTATTCCCTTTCCTGAAAAAAATTTTTGATTTCTTCAAAAATCTTCTAGTTCCTTTATAGTTGTTCTTTTTATTATCTTAAAATACATCTGTTCATCTAATGATTTTGGTAATTTCAATTCTTCATATATACCGTATCTTTGTATGTATTTCTGATTTTTCTCTCAAAGTACAGAACTCTATCTTTATTTTTTTCTTGTCTTTTTATTATATAAATATTTTTTGATAATCTATTTTAAAATAATAATCTGAATTATCGACAATATAATATCTATCTTCATAGTAATATCTTCTTTCATTGCTAAGAAAAACACTGCCTTACTTTCTTATTTTTTTAATTCCCAGAGACCATACGGTCTTCCCTTATAATACATCCCTGTAAAGTTTTCCCCTATTAATGGTATTATTTTTCTTTTATGTCACATGTAAAGATCTCATTTTTGAATTATATTTATATATTTTTCAGTTATATTAGAAAAATAGAAAAATAGAAGTTAATAAATATATTAATATTATCTTTTTCATTTTCTTCCCTCTTATTATTCAATTTCTTCTTCTTTTATTTCTAGCTTATTGTACTTAAAAATCTTCACTTTTTCTATATCCTCTTAATTTATAGGACTTTTGGTACTTGCAAAATAACTCCTCCTATTCTTTCAAATTTATCATCAAAAACTATAACATTTCCTTCAGGGTTTATATACTGATATAGTTCATTTCCATATTTAAAAATTTCATCATTAAATTTAAAATTTTTGAGATAAAGACCGTCTTCTTTTCTTAAATAAACTTTATATTCATCTTTTTAAGAAACAATATCTTATACCGTCTTCTTTTGGAAAAATTTAATTCTCCATAAAAATTCTCCTTTTTTCATTTATATGTCCTACAAAAATCCTTTCCTTTTTATTTTTTTATTACTTTTTCATCCCCAACATCGCAGCTGTAACTTGTATTTTCTATTTTTAATATTTCTTTTTCATATTCTGTTAAAGAAAATATATTAATAGCAGTTATTAAATACAATATCTTTTTATCATTTCTTTTTCTCCTTTTTTTCAAAATTATTAAGCTCTTCCATATTATCAAATATTTTCACTTTATCTTTTTAAAAAATGAAGAGTATAGAAATCTTTTTATTATATTTACTATTACCGTTGTATTTTCTATTTGTTAATTCTTCAATTAAAACAGAATTTACTTCATTATTAAAATTTTTATCTGACCAAAAATGGTTGTAATAAGATTTTCGTTTTTCCACTTGAATCTTTTACTTTTTATATGTTGGTCAGAAAGATATATATCATCGTCTTCATCATATATTTTAGCATCTTCTTTTATTAAATAATTTGTATGATTTTTCGTTATATTTACAAAAATCATAAGGATGCGCTATTAGTTCATGGTTTTCAGTTGGTTTTCTATTCACATACTGTGTTTCTAATACTTCTTTTGTATCAATATCTATTCCGTATATGTATTTTCCTAAAGGTTGATTAAAAATCATAATATACTAAGTCTAAAAGATCTTCTACTGAAGAAGCAGCATCTTGAGGAGTAAAAATTAATAGCTTTAAAAAATGTTGTCCCATTTTTTTATCTAAATATTTATCTCCTGAGTTCAATTTGGGAGGAGTTTGATAAGAAATTGAAATATTACTTTTTATTATATCACGTACAGCAAGAGTTTTAAATTTTATTAATTCATCAACATCATCATCAATTTTTATTTTCTTTAACTCTCTTTATTACTTTTTGAACCATCTTTTAGTATTTCTGTTCCTAATTCGTCTACGTTATCTTCACTAAAAAAACTCTTAAAATTTCTTCCTGTTCTTTATCGGTAAGTTCTTTATATGGAAGAATTTTTCCATTTCTAAACAGATTTTCAATTTCTTGTAACTTATCTTCATATTGAAAAGCATCTTTCCCAGCTGATTGTCTTACTATTTCTATATAATTAGCTATTGCTGATCCTCTGTTAACATCACTTTTTCTTTTTCCATTTTTGTCAGGAGCTTCATATAAAATCGCAACATCTCCCACATTCTCTCCAAAATCAACATTGGAATAATCCTTCCCATCTGACTGAATACTGATAGCTGGATTGTCATCCTTGTATTTTTCAGAAAAGTACTCATTTGAAGCCCTTCCTGTACTCTCAAGCCCTTTTTCATCTGTTCCTGTCTTTCTCTGTCTACCTTCAACTTTTCCTATTACATGGCTTCCCTCTTCAACTATTGTTCCAATAAGTCCAGCCTTTGTTGCATTTTTTGGATCTTCTCCATTGATTATTATTGTCTTGATTTTCTTTCCATTTTCATCACGTACATAAGCCGTCCCTGTTTTTGGTTTTCCTTTTTCATCTAATAATTGTGGAGAATTTTTAGGATCTGAAAATATGATGTTTATGTCATATCCTAAATCTTTGTAGGCATCCTTAAAAATACCTGCTATTTCAGTATCTACTGTCTTACCTATCAATCTTTCTCCTGTTATATTTTCAAGACTCTTATTCAACCTTACTTCTGATAACTGTCCAAAGAAGTTTCTGTTGTCATCTCCTCTATCGTGAATTGACTCTTTTATTGCCCACTTTATGTCATTTATTTCCTCTTTGGTTTTCCCAATATCCTCTTTCAGTTTACCAGGATTAGTAGCATATTCAATTGTCTGGCTCTCAACATTAATATTTGTGCTTCTATGAGTGTCCTTTGTTACTTCATTGGCTTTACTTATGTCAGTATTTATAGGTGCTCCTTCAGCTCTTCCTATTTCAGGATTTCCTATGACAGTGTTTCTTGTTATACCTTGCTTATCCCTGCTGTCCTGATTAAATCCAACATTGGTAATCTTTGGTTTCCCTCCAAGTGAAGCTCCTATTGAACCTCCTGTTGTTGTCATTGTATCATAATTTTGTATATCTTTTCCAACATAAGTGTCAATCTTGAATGTAGAGTTTCCTTCTTTGCCTATTACAGCTCCTGTATTTTCAACTGTTCCAACATGAAGGTTGCTTCCTTCTCCAACAACGAATGTACTTTGATTGTCTACAAATGTCCTGTTTCCATTTGTTCTACTTGCATTTACATTTACTGATGTTGGAATTCCTTGAGAACTTACTCCTACGCTCATTCCTTTACTACTTCCAGTAGTTGTACTTGTATTCTGTCTTGAAATAACTTCAACTTTTCCAATGTTTCCTGTAACTTTTCCACCTTCCTGATTAAATCCTGAAAGTGTCATTGTTCCAGTATTATTGTGAACTTCATTTACATTGGTAAAACTTCCATTTGCATGAATCGTTTCATCTGTATTCTGGTTGTTTCTGCTAACTGAAATGCTTCCACCATTTCCAGTAGTCTGTATTTTATGTCCATAGCCAATTGTAGCTCCTGCATTTATTCCTCTGCTTGAACTGCTTGATGTATAACTGTTATGAAGTTCCACAGCTTCCTTCTGAATATTTGCCACATTATTGTAGATGAATGTTCCACCTTGTGCCTGTGTTCCCTGATACGTTATGTTATTTACGTTATTATACGTAATACTTGAATTTTCATCAGCAGGTTTCATAGTTGTCACAACAGCATTTTCTGTGTGTGAATTTGAAGTACTCTTAGATTTAGAGATTCCAGCATTTACTCCAATATTGGCATAAAAATTATTGTTGGCTGAAGCATTTTTTACTCCTTGTTTTCCGACACTTCCATTAGCATCATAGTTTGTCTGTCTTGTCCCCTGATTATCTGCTAATCCTTTAATTGTACCAGTCGCAGCATTTATCGCCTCCATTGCTCCGCCAGCAGTATCGCCGTTCTTAACCTGCTCTACAGCTCTTGCAACCTGTTTTGCCCTGTCTAATATTGGGCTGTTTATTCCTGCTGAAATTCCGAAACTACTGCTTTTACTTTCCGTATGCACATCCCTTGTGTCAATTCTTGCTCCATATTTTACAGTGCCATTATTGATTTGAATATTTCCGTATTCAAAGTTTGTGGCAGTAATTTCTGCACCTTTATTCAATACAGAACCGTCTCCAATTTGTAAGTTAGAGCCAGCATTTATCGTACTCTTCTCATCGTATGAATTTTGTGATTTTCCATAACTTAATGATGCTGTTCCGTGACTTATTCCACCTGAGAATCCTTTTTTCTTGTTCTCTTCAAAATAGCTATTGTGTAGCTGTTGTGCATCTGTTGTAAGTTTTCCACCAATATATGTATTATCTCCAAACACAACGTTACTTCCAATTGAATTTACATCGCCTAATATTACAGCATTTTCTCCAAGCATTAGGTTACTTGCTGAATTTTCTTCAGCATGTGAATTTTTGTAGCTGCTTTTTGATGACATGAAACCTTTGCTTGTGTTTTTTGATTCATTTTCATAACTGTTTACTGCCGACTCTACTTTTATATTTCCTGTTACTGTAAGTCCTGTCGTATCTTTTGCTATAAATGATGAACCTTTTAAGTTCATGTCTCCAACTGTTCCTGAAGCTGAATTTGCTGATACTCCTGCTCCTAAATGTGTTGTTTCAGCATATCTACTGAAATTGCTTCCTCCTGAACCAAACTTGTCTTCTCCTGAAAGAGATAAGGCATTCAAGTTTACTTTGTTCACATCTAAAGCCAGATGATCTGCACTTAACATTCCGCCTGTCGATTCATAGCTATTTGCTTTAACAAATACAGTTCCATTTGAAGAAATTGTTCCCAAAGATTTCACTTCTTCATGCTTAGTTCTGTCAAATTCGCTATTGTAATAGCCAACACTTCTCTTCGTTGTATCATTTATCACTTTTCCATTGTCAGAAATTAAGACAACTGCTTCATTACCACTGATTTTTCCACCGATATTTTCGATATTTCCTACTGACTGAATGAAAGTTTTGTCTCCAGTAATTTCTGAAAGTAAATTTGTTGCAGTTTCATTTTTTACAGTATTTGCCTGAACATAAGTAACTCCCCCATTACCAATTTTCATTCCATTATTTACAAAATTATCGGTTTTGATGTATGTCCCATTAACTCCACCAATTTTATTACGACCATCTGCAGTTATTGTAGCCAAAGTATCTTTGCTTAAGTAAATTTTTGGAACTAATACTTCAACACCATTGACATTTTGAGTAACATACCATATTAAATCTTTAGACAGTCCACTAATCTGCTCAGGTGTCAGCTCTTTTCCAACCTGCAATCCCAATCTAGAACTTTCCATTCCTGCGTTATCCATCAATGATTTTATCAAATCTTCATTAGATTTACCATTGATAAATGCTGTCCCTAATTGTTCTGTCAATGCCCTAGTTATCAACTGATTTTCATAATATGCATCTCCAAGTCTTCTAACTCTGTTCCAGCTAGGCGTGTATCCTAATCTTGATAAAAAGTAGTCACTTCCATAATATTTATTCAAGTCGACATATTTACTTCTAGTTTCCAGCAAATATTTTGAACTAGGATTCATATTCTGAGTAAACATTGCACTAGTCAATAAAGGATTTACAGAAATTGTCCCAGTATTCAAAATTGCCTGAACAGATGACATATTATTCACAATTTGAATATTTGGATTCGCCAAATTTACATTAACTGCACCATTTGTTGAAGAAATTCCTTTACCAATCGCATTTGTAAATAAGCTTCCAGCAACTCCATGTGTTACACTTCCATTATTGATTTTTCCATTTGCTTCAGTAATTGGAGATGTAATAACAGGAGCATTTATATTTACTACTGAACCTTCTATAATGCTTGGCTGTCCAGCTTCATATCCTATTTTTCCTTTTAGTAAATTTCCCTTATCATCAGTTAAAGTTCTTTTAAAAAATGTATCAGCAGACACTTTATTATGCCCTCTATGAAAAGCTACATAAACTTCTTCTCTTCCATTAGAAAGTTGAACTGCATTTCCTAATGTTACAGAATTTTCAAGACTTGAAGCATTGATATTTACAATACCTCCACCTGAAATTATACTATCCTTATTTTTTACATTTCCTGAATTTATTGTAATATTCCCATTAGCTAACACTTTACCATATTTTGTTGTAGCATTACTTTTCATTTTTCCTTCTAATGCTATTTTGGGAAACTTTACTGTTCCAGTTTTCATATCATTATGATTTCCTTCTTCCCCTATTTTCTCTTCGATCAAATCATAATGATTTGTAAATAAATATGATTTATATCCATTTATTAAATTTGAATTTTTTTAATTTCTCTAACCAATTACGCTGTGGAATTAAAACATCATTACTATGTTTACCCTTCGACATCTGCTTTCCTGTTTTATATATCCATCCATTATTTACTTCATTTTCGCTTAATTTTATTCCATCCCAAGTCTCATAATATTTCTCATACTTATCAAGGTTGCTGACTCTCCCAACATTCTGAAAATCACTAGAAGTAATCAAAATATCTCCTGTAGCCTGAATCGTCCCAACATTGTTCACGATCTTTCCAGCATTCAGATCCATGTTTCCACCTAGAATTTCTCCCTCATCATTTAATATATCATTTCCTTTGATAATTAATGTCTGTCCACCGTAAATCGTCTTATCCTTGTTGTTTTGAACTTTGTTTTGGGCATTAATTTCAAGATATTTCTCAAATGCAATCAAATCATTGTTTGTAATATCATTTCCACTAATTTTTCCATTATCTCCAGTAATTATTGCATTGTTCACAATATTTCCTTGCCCATTAATAATAACTGTATCTGAAGAAATATCACGGTTATTTGTAAAGTCATTTGATGTAATCTGAATAAGCCCTGTACCCGTTGTATTTCCATTGTTTGTGATGTTTCTTCCTGAGATAATTAACCTTTGCTGTCCGTGAAGATTTCCATCTAAATTAATATCCTGCGTTGTTGTCAACACAGTGTTATTAGCTAATTGTCCCAGTATTATCAAACTTCTGAGCATTCTGCATTGATATATCGCCTGATAGTATCTCTCCTGTATTCGTAATCTTTGAATTATCAAGTAAAATTTTGTTGTTAGATGCGATTTTACCATTATTCATAACATCTGCATTCGCTGAATTCACATCATTCACAGCCAAAATTTCCCCTGTATTTGTAAGTTTTTGAGTATCAAGATCTACATCTCTACTTGAATGAATCTGTCCACTATTTGTAGATTCATTTACTTTAGCCTTAACGTTGCCAGCACTAATTTTACCAGCATTTCTTAACTCAAATCCTTTAACTTCAACATTTTTCCCCTCAATATTTCCACCATTATGATTCACAAGTGAATCTGTAGCTGAAATATCAGAGTTAGTAGCAACTGTTCCTGAATTTTCCAATCTCTTAGATGAAATTTTGTCTCCTGACGCAATTTTTCCTGAATTTTTTACATTTTTAGCTGTTAATCTACCATTTGTAAGTATTTTACCGCCATTATCCACATCGTCTGCAGAAATTTTTCCTGACGCCAAGACTTTTCCAGTATTCGTTACATTTTTTGATTTAAAGTCTTTGGTATTAATTTTTCCTGAATTTTTCACATTATCAGTACTGATATTTTCCGCTTGAACTTCACCTGAATTTTCTGCATTTTTTCCTGACAAGTTACCATTTGCTAAGACTTTCCGCTTGTTTTTAATATCTTTTGAAACAGCTATATCGCTTCCTGTCTCTACATTTCCACTGTTTTCAAAGATTTCCATTGACTGTAATTTTTCCATTTGACCTAACATCTCTGAAGTTTCCAAATCATCTGTTGAAATTTTACCTACAGCTGCAATTTCTTTTGCATTTTTCACTTTTTTTGCTTTAAAATTGCTTGCAGCAATGATTTTACCATTATTTGAAAACATTATCTACCTGAATATTTTTCCCGAAACTTTTCAGATGATACAATATTTTTAGCTGTAAAATCATCATTTGTCGATATCTCTCCAGTATTTTTTACATCTTTTGTGACCGTAACCTTATTAACTGAAGCCACTGACCCGCTATTATTTAATTTCCCTGAAATCTGTGTCGTTTTTGAAACTTGAATTTTTTTCCTGAATTTGTTAAATCTTTTGTTTTCAAATTTCCATTTGCAAATATTTTCAGAATCATTTTCAACATCCGCATTCAAAGTTAATATTACCATTAGCCTGTGTTTGACCTGCTAATTTTACAGTATTTGCTGTAATATTAATATCCTTGTCAGAACTGGCTATCTCTGATTGCGAATAATCAGAACCTTTAATTTCAATACCATTTCCCTTAATTTTAGCAACATTAATTTTACCATCAGCTGTAATTTCCAGCTTTTCATCTTTCGAATAAATTAATGCCCTTGAATTTACTCCAGCACCTTTATCTGTACTGATTATTCTAACCTGTCCAGCATACATTGACCCAAGATTACTTGCGTCTATAGCCACTGAATTTATCCACCTTTTGAAGTCACTGCTCCACTATTATCTACAAAAATTTTCTCCCAAAGTTACGTCAACCTTGTTTCCGACAAGATTTCCCTGCATTTCCAAAGCTTTTGCGATAACATTAACATAGTCAGTATTTGTCGCATCAAATCCATTTGCTCCAATTACGACTCTCCCTTTTTCCACATCAATTCCTACAACATCTCCATCTTTCAGCTTAACTCTTCCTGTTGTTGGTATAAAATTCCTTATATTTATTGTTCCTGCCCCATTTAAGTAAATTCCATTTTCATTAGACAGAATCACATTTACCTTATCACGGCTCAATGCTTCAATATATCCCTCAATTTGTGAACGGTTAGCACCGTTTACCTGCAACAAGATTAAATTTGCAGCCTGATTTGGACCTAAATTCGGATTTGCATTAATTAGTCCAGCAAGATGGCTTCGTCCCAAATTATCAGCGTTATTAAGCACTTGACCTTCATGTCCAACATTATATTCCAAAAATTCATTAATACTTACACCCCGATTATTCGGAGTAGAAATATTAATAATTGGCGTTCCATTTGCTGAAGTGTCCAGTTTCGTATTGTGCTGAGAATTAGGGTCCAACACTAAATTTGCCGCGAAAATGTTCATATTCATTGATACCAAAAGCAAAAATGCTACTGATTTTTTTAAAATTTTATTCTTCAAAAATACACCTCCTTCTTTTCTGTTATCCTTAGTTTTTTTATCAATCTTTCAATCAAAAAGAAATTTTCAATGCCGTATTAAAATATATTTCCTGCTTTTTCGGATTCAAATATTCTGAGTGTGAAATTGGCTTTGCATACCCAAAATTAAAATCTAGATACTTTGTATCCAATCTAATCCCTGCCGTAGCACCTGTCATATATCCTTTCCCGTATTTTGAACTATCATTGTTGACTCTCACATATCCATAACTGTACCCAAAATATGGTGATACAATTGCTATTTTTTTTATAGGAATATTGTAAGATATTTCATTTCCAATCTCTATTGCTTTATCCCTGAAATTGTACTCCTATGATAACCTCCTACACTTCCAACACCTCCTATAGACTGTCTCTCGCTCCCATAGAGCGTGTCATTTGAAAAAGTTGAATAAATGTTCGCCCTATATACAAAATGCTCTGTCACGGGCTTGTAATAGCTCATATCAAGCGTATACTTATCAAATTGTGCCTTAGGAGTTGTGCTAAGCTTCCCATCATCTATCTCTGCTCCAAAAATTTTAAGCCCTTTCTCATAACTCTAAATTTACTCCAAAAAGTCCCTTAAACAGAGATGTCGTATAACTAATGTTAGCTGTACCTATTGCCAGCTTTCTATTAGATAAAACTGCTCCTTCCAAGTAATTATCATTATGCTTTCTTTTAATTCCAATTCCAGCTGTCAACTTACTTTTCTGATTTCTAAAGAGTATTTTATCTAAATTCATAGAAAGCGTATGACTGGAAGTATACAGGTCATAAACTGTATTAGATGCATAAAAACTGCTTTCCTGAATACTTTTACTCGAACCTAGTTTCATTGTATAGTCTCTGAATTTCATCGTGTATCCAAAATTAAACATATCCATACGCCTTTTATACGGCAGCCAGTCTCCCTTTGATGGATCATACCCAATTGGTCCAATTGGCAATATTTCTCCAGGTTTTAGTTGTTCTGCTCTTTTCTTCCAGCTTCTGTCAGGCATTTTCTTAGGAACAGTCAAATATGTAAAATATACATTGTCTCCTATCCCTAAAGGACTATCAATATTAAGGCTGACACCTTTTCTCCAAATACCATCCTGCTTGTTATCTCCGTAATTATTTGAAATTAAACTAACAGAATATTTATTTTTAAGAATATTTTTCACTTGAATTTTTGAAGTATTTTCTTTCTTTCCAGGTAATACCTCCATTGTCATGTTATTTGCCTGTATTGAATTAAAATTTTCTGTAGCCGTATCTAAATCTCTTATATTGAAGATTTCCCCTTATTTTTCTTAAAACATGAAAAAAACTCCTTTAATTTATCAAGACCATTTTTCCGAATTAATTTTAATCTCCTCTATTTTTCCCTGGAATAACTGCCAAATTTAATTTTCCCTGTTGTCAGGTCATTATTAGACATAACTGTTACCGTCGAAGTTGTATATCCTTTTACAATTAATTTATTTGTGAATTCTGTTAAAAGATTTGTGATGTCCGCTGAACTTAATTCTAGATCCTTGTACTTGTCAATGATTCTTGATTTGTCTTTCTTTGACAGTAATCTATTATTGTCTCTTAAATTAATTTCAGTAATTAAAAAAATTTTTAGAATTGTCAGAAGAAACTATTCCTTTTAGCTTCAACATTTGAGCCTTTATCAAATTGCGTATTTTCAAACTCTGATTGTTTTTGCTTTTGTTCTATTCTAAGCCTTTCCTGTTCCAACTGTCTTTCTTGGTTATCTAAAAATCTTTCTAGCTTCATTTTCAGGAGCTGACATACTTATAACAGAAATTAATACTGCTAAAATTACAATAATTTTGTTCATCGTTTGCACCTCCTTTCAAAAACCTGACTTAGAATAATAACGGATTATACAGGAATTTTTAAAAAAATGTCAAGCTTTTTGAAAAATAGAAAAGAATTATATCAAAATTTTTAATTTTTAATACAGAACTCCCTTTCAGATATGCTCTATATCCTTCAAAAAGCGGTCAGATTTAACGAAAAAAATAGATTTTTGGTATAAATCCTTGGGTAATGGTAAAAAGAATGCGTCTATGAGCTTTATTTTGCCAAATTTTGATTATTGATATAAGTCTTTTTGAGAATAAAGGGAACTTTTTATAATAAAAAATATTAAAAACTACATTTTGGGAATTAAAGACTACAAGATTCATATGATGTAGTTTTTTATTTATTTTAAATTTTTATTTTTTTATATAGAGGGCTTTTTATATACCATTTTTATATATTACTCTTTTTAAGTATACCTTTTTAGATGGTCGTAAACACTTGTAAATACTGGTATTGAATATATTAAAAAAACAAGAAAATCAGTAATTAAAAACAAGCACTTGTTGGGAATTATAATATTGATTAAATATCGTAAAAAAATATAATGATATTTAATATATCTATTCTTTTAAAAAAAGTTTTAAAATTTTTTTATATTTTAAAACTTTTTAAAGATTTTCCCCTGCGAAAAGCATTATAAAATGGGACTTTTTCACTTATTTTGAAGTAACAAATTATCTTCATTAAGTAACAAATTATCTTCATTAAATAACAAAATATCTTCAATAAAGTATCAAATTATCTCCATTAAGTAACAAAATATCTCTAATAAAGTAACAAATTATCTTTAATTAAAGTATCGTTATTAAGTACTATGTGCTTTACCAATAATTTTTATGTGATATAATTAAATAAAAAAATAAGATTGGAGACGTTCTATGGAGAAATTAGTAGTTTATCATAATGATTTAAATTCTATAAAAATTAGGTCAGTTTAGAGCTGTTGAAGTTGATATTTTTTTGCAATACTTTATAAATTAAAAAAATAATTCTGAAAATAAAGTTGTTTTAACATTTGATGAATTAAAGAAAATATCAAATTATAAAAATGACAGCAGATAGTAAATTTATTTATAATTTACGAGAAATAAATAAAAAGTTATTATCATTAAATTTTGAAAAAGAAATAGAAAATGGAATTTTTGTAGGAGCTACTTTTTAACTACTATATGATTAATCAGGAGAAAAGAACTCTTACACTTTCAATTAATGAAATGTTGATTTATTTAATCAATGATTTAAAAAAATACTTTTACTCAATTTGAATTAAAAAGATTAGTTCAAATGGAAAGTAAATATTCAAAAATAATATTCCGTTTTTAAAAGCAATTTGATAATAAAAATAAAAACTTGTTATTGGGATGTTAGTCTAGATGAATTTAAAAATTTATTGAAAATTCCCATTAGTTATAAAATGTCAAATATTGATAATAGAGTTCTTGCTCCTGCATTAACAGAATTATCCCCATTTTTTTCATAATTTAAAAGTTACAAAAAGAAAAAAAGGTCGAAATATTGATCGTTTTAAGATTTGAATGGAATACAGAAACTGTTGAAATGAAAAAAAAGAAGGAAAATGAACCAAAAAAATCAGAAGTTGAATCAAAAAGAAAATACAAAATCATAGAAAATACTCCTAAAGTGAAAGGAAAAGAAAAATCTTTAAGTGAACAAATCAAAGAAGAACTTGAGGCGGAACAAGAGGCTTTAAACAGAAGTACCACTTTATTAGGAGCATATATTGCTGGATTAAAAGATATAACGAATAACTCGATTATAATCGATTCTAAAAGGCGTATAAACTTGAGAAAAGAGAAAATTGAAAAATTGGAACAATTTTCTAATTTGGCTGATGACGAAATTGATGAGAGTTTGGAAAAAGTGATACAGAAGGTATTGGAGATGGAGATTAAGTAGTATTTTTTGTGTGTTTGAGGGAATTAAAAATAGGATGATAAAACTACCATCCTGTACCATATATTATATTTTTAGTTTACACAAAATTCTGGACACTCTCTTTTTACTGTTACCATTTATTTTTTATTTATCTCCATAATGAGAACCACATTGAACAATTTTTATAATCCCTCTTCAATTTTATAAACAATCCTGTTCCCAGCATCTATTCTTCTGCTCCAATATCCACTAAAATCATATTTCAGAGCTTCTGGTTTGCCAATTCCTTTATAGCCATTTCTATCAATATCTTTTATAAGTTCCAAGATTCTTTTAAAAACTTTTTTATCATTTTTTGCCCAGTATTGAAATTCTTCCCATGCTTCATCAGTCCACGATTTAATCATAATCGACCTCATGAACCGTTCCACCTGTTTTTCCATTTGCTCAATAGATTTTTTTAATCTTTCAATATTTTTTTGGACTATAAAAGGATCTGAATCTAATTCAAATGGCATTCTTCTTTCACGAGTGAATTTTTGCAAAAATATTAAATGCTGTCCCTATTGAAATTCCTATGTCCTCACAAATTTTTCCATTTCTTTCTTTGTATCTTTATCTATTCTAAAATTAACAACAACTTTTTTTCCATATAACATCAATTCCTTTCGTTTGATATAATTATTATATCATTTGAAATTGTTTTGTCAATATATTTAATAATATGAGTTTACACAAAAATTATGGACACTCTACACTCAAATTTGATATCCCTAATACTCCTATCATTATCTTGAATTTATAAAATCTTTAGTATTTTTGATTTTTCTTGATTGTGTTAGTAATGACTTTTTGAATATTTTTAAATTTCTCCTTTAATTTATTAGTATTTTTCCATATTGGATAGGCATTCATTTTTCATCATATTCATAATTGTAGTAGCTATAATCTTCAGCATAATTTAGTATAGCGAATACTTTGTTATTATCTTCGTCCTCTTGACTTTCTAAACCTTTCAAAAGCGTTATTTCACCATCTTCTATGTCGTTATTTTCAAAAATTTCCACGGCATTATCAATTCGATCAAATGTTTCAAATTCAAACTTTCTGTAAAGATTTTTATTGAATTGAAATGGAAAATCATTAATAACAAAATCTTTATTCTTTTTATTTCATTGTAATGTTTCAAGATTAATTCTTCTTTTTACTTCATCTTCAATCTCTTTAATTTCTTTTATCGCTTAGCGAAACTTTCTGGCGAACTTGTTCTTTTAAATTTTCAATTTCAGTTTTCTGATTATTAAGAAGTTCTTGTTTTTTAGCTAGATGGTTTTTTTTAAGTTGTTTTAGCTCAATTTCGAGCTTCTGTTTTTCATTAACGTTAATCATATTGAGCTCTAATCTTGCTGTATTGATATTTTGATTTAATAGAGCATTTTTCATTTTCTAATTCTTGTTTTTACTTTAAGCTTTTTCTATATCTTCAGAGAGAACAGTTTTTAAATCATTGAATGTACTTTTAAAAGCAGCTCTAGTATTTTTATCTAAATTCTTTAAAAATTATTTAAAATTGGCGTCTAATGATTTTTAACTTTTCAACTGCATTATTATTTATAGAAAAATTACCATCTCTAATTATTTCTTGTGTTTTTAAATATTCTTTTTGATATTCCTCAAATGTCATTTCTGATTTTCTTTTAATTTCTAATTCCTTTAAGTTCATTTGTAATAATTCATCGAATTCAATCTGATTCATTTGTTTGTTATTAAATTTTTCAATAAGTTGTTTTTCGATAATTTATTTTATCTCTCAAATCTTTTAAATTTTCTGCATTTTTATAATTACTATTTTCTAAAGTTTTAACGACTTCTATTTTATCATCCAAAATTTGTTCAGCGATGTTTTTAAATTTTGTAAATTCATCTGTTTTAGATATAAAGTCAACAAATTGTTGGTGTACGTCATCTTTAAAAAAATTTATTAATTTATTACAACTTTGATCATAGTAATATTTTTTTAGTTCTTTCTTTTTATTAACTTTATCGATCATTTTTCTGACTGTTTTTGTAGTTTTTTTCTATATAAAAATTTTCAAAATCTTTATATTTATCAAAATTTTTAATGACATCAAAAATTCTGTAAGTCAAAACAGTTTACAAAAAGCTATTTTGTCATTAACTTTTTGTCAATTTTATGAAAAATTTTTGGTATCAATCTCAAATTTTTTAGTTGTCTCGCACATCTTGTTTTTAATGTTTTTATTATTCTCAAATTTTTATTTTTATTATTTCAGAATCACTCATTTTTCGTTTATTTTTCGTTGGACAAACATTGTATGCATATGAAGATTATCCTCATCACGATGTACTACACAATACACAATATTTTCTTCTTCCATATTTAATTTTTTTTCATTAAAAAAATTTTTAGATTGTTTTTCGAAAATATTTTTTTATTTCTTCTTGAGT
>BNJV01001211.1_pt1 | contig 25031 bp, 27 predicted proteins | sample 8540591 | NCBI WGS metagenome assembly BNJV01 (sample SAMD00202457, study PRJDB9452) | human saliva metagenome | host: Homo sapiens | reverse complement strand
GAATAGGCACCGTGGCTATCATTTTCATGGTCTGGCAAGGTTTGACACCAGTTTCTGTAAAAGTGAACCAAATCTTCAGTTTCAGTATACATTGTTTCAAACCATGAGCAGCTCCAAATGGCCAACTTTGGTAGAAAAGTTGGAACTTACCATTAAAGTAAGAAAAACCGTTTGGATCATTAAGAAGCCCTGTTTCTGGTTCGATATGGTAACTTGCACGCCAGGTGATTTAGCGACATTTTTCTCTAATCTTTGTTTTTCTTCAGTCTGTCCAATCTGCACGTGGACAGTAACGAACTTCTATTGGTAGATTCATATTTTAGTAATCTCCTAATCTATTTGTTAATAATATAGTAAACGTTTTACCTATAAAAATCAACGATTTATAACAAAAATAAAAATATACATAAACGGTTGACATATAGCAGAAAGATGCTAAAATAGTTATCGTAAAGAAAAGCTAAACGCTTTCATACCAAATTTTATTAAGGAGAATTTTGCAAATGGATAACAAACAAATTGCAAAAGAAGTCATCGATGCCCTCGGTGGACGTGAAAACGTCAACAGTGTTGCTCACTGTGCGACTCGTCTACGCGTGATGGTAAAAGATGAAAATCAAAAATCAATAAAAGAAAAAGTTGTTGAGAACATTGAAAAAGTACAAGGTGCTTTCTTTAACTCAGGTCAATACCAAATGATCTTTTGGTACTGGTACTGTATAACAAGATTTACGACGAAGTCGTTGCTCATGAAATCTTCAACAGCATCAAAAGACGAACATGAAAAGCAGAAGCTGCTAAACAAGGTAAACTGGTTCCAACGTGCTATCCGTTCATTCGGTGACGTTTTTCGTTCCATTGCTTCCAGCAATCGTAGCGACTGGATCTTTTCATGGGGTATCCGTGGAGCAATCAATAACGATACAGTTCTTGGTTTTGTTCGGTACAACATCAAAAGCTTTTGCTGCTACTGATTTCTATACTTACACAGTTGTATTGACAGATACAGCCTTCGCCTTCTTCCCAGCCTTGATTTGTTGGTCAGCCTTTAACGTATTTGGTGGTTCACCACTTCTTGGTTTGGTTCTTGGTTTGATGATGGTTAACAACGCCCTTCCTAACGCTTGGGATGTTGCATCAGGTGCTGCTAAACCAATTTACTTCTTTGATTTTATTCCAGTAGTAGGTTACCAAAACTCAGTTCTTCCAGCCTTCTTCGTAGGTTTGCTAGGTGCTAAGTTTGAGCAATGGGTTCGTAAATGGGTTCCAGACGTTCTTGACCTACTCTTGCGTCCACTTATCGTCTTCGCTGTAATGTCAGCTTTGGCCCTCTTTATTATTGGTCCTGTCTTCCATACTGTTGAAAGCTATGTTCTTGCTGCTACAGAATGGATTCTTAACTTGCCATTTGGTCTTGCTGGTCTTGTTATTGGTGGTGTTCACCAAGTTATCGTCGTTACAGGGGTTCACCACGTCTTCAACTTGCTTGAAGCTAACCTTATTGCAAATACTGGTAAAGACCCACTTAACGCAATCATCACAGCTGCTATGACTGCACAAGCTGGTGCGACACTTGCAGTTGGTGTAAAAACTAAAGATGCTAAATTGAAAGCACTTGCTTTCCCTGCAACTCTTTCAGCGGTACTTGGTATCACTGAGCCAGCTATCTTTGGGGTTAACCTTCGTTTCGGTAAACCATTTATCATGGGTCTTATCGCTGGTGCTGCTGGTGGTTGGTTGGCCTCAATCCTTAACCTCGCTGGTACAGGATTTGGTGTAACAATCGTTCCTGGTACTCTTCTTTACCTTAACGGTCAAGTGCTTAAGTATGTGATCATGGTACTTGTAACACTTGCTCTTGGTTTTGCTCTTACTTGGATCTTCGGTTACAAAGAGGAAGAAGTTGAAGCTCAAAAAGAAGTTGTTGCTGAAGATATTGCATCTGCAGAATCAGCTCCAGTTGCATTGCAAGCTGAAACAATTGCTGCTCCACTTAAAGGTGAAGTTGTAGCTTTGGAAAATGTTAATGACCCAGTCTTCTCATCAGGAGCTATGGGTAAAGGTGCCGCTATCAAACCTTCAGGTAACCAAGTAGTTGCACCATTTGATGGCGAAGTACAAATCGCCTTCCCAACAGGTCACGCTTACGGACTTAAATCTGATAAAGGTGCTGAAGTGCTTATCCACATCGGTATCGACACTGTCTCACTTGACGGTAAAGGATTTGATGCTAAAGTTCAAGCAAATCAACGTGTTAAAAAAGGTGATGTCTTGGCTACCTTCGATAGCTCAGTAATCACTGAAGCAGGTCTTGACGATACAACTATGGTTATCGTTACAAATACTGCAGACTTCGAAGATGTTTCATCAGTAGCGACTGGTTCAGTTGCTGAAGGTGCAGACTTCATCGCAGTTAAATAATAAGCTAGAAAAGTCGAAGCCAATTCGGCTTTTTTAGTTAAATGGCTCATAAAGATAAGTGTGAAGCAGAGCAGTCTGTGCCTCCTTAAACAAGGTCTCATTTAGATTGTCTTTTGCCTAGCTTTTCTTTATAATAGTATAAAATAGTTATTTATTGATTACAAAAGGAGATAGCTTTACCTATGGCTAAACTTTACGGAAGCTTGGAAGCTGGTGGTACAAAATTTGTTTGTGCTGTCGGTGATGAGAAATTCCAAGTCGTTGAAAAAACTCAATTCCCAACAACTACACCTTACGAAACAATTGACCGTACTATTGAATTTTTCAAACGTTATGAAGATCAATTGGCTGGAATTGCAATTGGTTCATTTGGACCAATTGATGTTGATCCAAACTCTGAAACATATGGTTTTGTGACTTCAACACCAAAACCACATTGGTCAAATGTCGACCTTCTTGGTTTGATTGCTAAAGAGTTTAATATTCCTTTCTACTTTACGACTGATGTTAACTCATCTGCTTATGGTGAGACACTTGTTCGTAAAGGTGTTAAGAGCCTTGTTTACTACACTATCGGAACAGGTATCGGAGCTGGAGCTATTCAAAATGGTGAATTCATTGGTGGTATGGGTCATACTGAAGCTGGTCACGTATATGTACCGCTTCACCCAAATGATGTTTCCAATGAATTTAACGGAACTTGTCCATTCCACCGTGGCTGTTTGGAAGGTTTGGCTGCTGGACCATCGCTCGAAGCTCGTACAGGTATTCGTGGTGAATTGATTGATCAGCATTCTGAAGTTTGGGATGTTCAAGCTTACTATATTGCTCAAGCTGCTGTCCAAGCAACAGTCCTTTACCGTCCTGAAGTTATCGTCTTTGGTGGCGGTGTTATGGGGCAAGAACACATGCTTCGTCGTGTTCGTGAAAAATTCACAGCTCTTTTGAATGGTTACCTTCCAGTACCAGATGTAAATGAATATATTGTGACACCTGCTGTTTCAGGTAATGGTTCTGCGACGCTTGGTAACTTCGCACTTGCTAAAGACGTAGCTGACAAACACTCACGCAAATAAAGCAAAATATGTAAAATCGCTTTAAGAGATGATCTTAAGGCGTTTTGCTCTATACAGGAGGATGTAATGGAACCTTTATTTTTAGATTCACCAATGCATGAGAAAATCTGGGGAGGTAATCGCCTCAAGACAGAGTTTGGTTATGATATTCCCAGTGAACACACTGGTGAATACTGGGCAATTTCTGCCCATCCTAATGGTGTATCCTATGTCAAAAACGGAAAATATGCTGGTTTCCACCTGGCAGAGCTTTACAAGGATAAACCAGAACTTTTTGGAAATCCCAAGACTAGTGTTTTTCCTTTGTTGACAAAGATTTTGGACGCTAATGACTGGCTCTCAGTACAGGTACACCCTGATGATGCCTATGGACTAGAGCATGAAGGTGAGCTAGGAAAGACAGAATGTTGGTATATTATTGATGCTGAAGAGGGTGCAGAGATTATTTATGGTCACAAGGCTAAGACAAAGGAAGAATTGGCATCCTTAATTGAAGCAGGTGATTGGGATGGACTTTTGTCGAAAACTCCTGTTAAGAAAGGTGACTTTTTCTTTGTACCAAGTGGTACCATGCATGCTATTGGTCCAGGTATCCTTATCTTAGAGACTCAACAATCTAGCGATACCACTTACCGTGTCTATGATTTTGATCGTAGGGATGATCAGGGCAATAAACGTGAGCTTCATATTCAACAGTCTCTTGATGTCTTGAATCTAGGGGACCCAGAAAATAGCGTCCCAGCAACTGTTAAGACCTTGCAATTAGAGTCGACTTGTTTGACATCAAACTCCTTCTTCGCCGTATATAAATGGAAACTCAGTGGCTTGGTTGACTTCAAACAATCAGCTCCTTATTTGCTTTGTTCAGTACTTTCTGGCAATGGGACTATGACTATCGATTCACGCATTTATTGTCTAAAGAAAGGTGATCACTTCATTCTTCCAAATGATGTGACAGATTGGGAAATTGATGGACAATTGGAGATGGTTGTCAGTCACCCTAACGAGGCTTAAGTATGAGTAATGAAAAAGTTTTAGCGGCCCTATTTGAGCGTATTGAAATCAACAAATCATATTATTTTGAAGGAGCTTATTATCGTCTGAAAGACTATGGCGACCACATTTATGGCTTACAACGGGCAATTCCTGGTATGTGTGGTGAAAAAACAGCTTCCCCTAGCATCAAATTTTACTGGAAAAATGGTGTCTTGGACTATCAATTCTACGTTGATTTTGAAGCTAGTCCTATGATAATGAAGGCTTATAGTAGCACCGACCATGCCTTCTTTGAGCAGGCTTTTGAAAATCTTTTGCATGATTTTGAGGATATCCTAGAGAGCTAAGAAAACTCTGAGAAGTAGGTTTAAAGCATTATTGTCGATATTTTCAGTGAATCTAATAAAAAAGTTTTCGTTTATTTGCAAATCCATTGTGAAAGCCCTTAAACTAGGGCTTTTTTCTTTGTCAATCCTTGAGTGATTTCTTGTTTAAAGGGGGCTTTTGTGGTAAAATATGGAGATAAAGACTGTCGAAAGGAAAAAAGATGGCAAATATATTACGCAAAATCATTGAAAATGATAAAGGCGAAATTAAGAAACTAGAAAAAACTGCCAAGAAAGTCGAGAGCTATGCTGATGCAATGGCAGCTCTTTCAGATGAAAGAACTTCAGGCAAAAACAGAAGAATTTAAAAAACGATATCAAAACGGAGAAAGCCTAGATCAACTCTTGCCAGAGGCATTTGCAGTTGTTCGTGAAGGGGCAAAACGTGTCCTTGGACTTTTCCCATATCGTGTGCAAATCATGGGTGGTATCGTTCTTCACCATGGTGACGTCCCAGAGATGCGTACAGGGGAAGGGAAAACCCTGGCTGCGACAATGCCTGTTTACCCTGAAATGCTGATTTCAGGTGAAGTGTGCACGTTATCACCGTTACGGCGCATGCTCAGGCGTGATGCGACTGAAATGGGTGAGCTTTATAGTTGGCTTGGTTTGTCAGTAGGGATTAACCTTTCAGCCAAATCGCCAGCTGAAAAACGTGAAGCTTATAACTGTGACATCACTTACTCAACCAACTCAGAGGTAGGTTTCGACTATCTTCGTGATAACATGGTTGTTCGTAAGGAAAACATGGTACAACGTCATTGAACTATACATGGTCGATCAGGTAGCTCGGTTCTTATCGATGAAGCTCAGTACCATACGATAATTTATCGGTCCTGTAGTTCAGAAACTAACCAGTTGTATCATCGATGCAGATGCCTTTTGTTAAAGACCTTGACGAGAGGATGATTACGCCATTGATCTTCAACGAAAAACAATTGGTTTGAATGACTCAGGTATTGACAAGGCTGAAGAATTCTTCAACTTGGACAACTTGTATGATATTGACAATGTTGCCTTGACTCACTATATTGACAATGCCCTTCGTGCCAACTACATCATGTTGCATGATATCGACTATGTGGTAAGTCCTGAGCAGAAATTCTTATCGTCGACCAATTTTACAGGTCGTACCATGGAAGGTCGTCGTTTCTCAGATGGACTTCACCAAGCCATTGAGGCAAAAGAAGGTGTGCCAGTTCAAGAAGAAACCAAGACATCTGCCTCAATCACTTACCAAAATATGTTCCGTATGTACAAGAAATTGTCAGGTATGACCGGTACTGGTAAGACCGAGGAAGATGAATTCCGTGAAATCTATAACATGCGAATCATTCCGATTCCAACTAACCGTCCAATTCAACGTATTGACCACGACGACCTTCTTTACCCAACCTTGGATGCTAAATTCCGTGCTGTGGTACAAGATGTTGACGTCGTTATGAAAGGACAACCAGTCATGTTGGTACAGTTTGCCGTTGAAACCATCTGACCCATTTCTAAGATGTTGGTTGAAGCAGGCATTCCTCATGAAGTGCTTAATGCTAAAAACCACGAAAAAGAAGCGCATATTATCATGAATGCGGGTCAACGTGGTGCCGTTACGATTGCGACCAACATGGCCGGTCGTGGTACCGATATCAAACTTGGTGAAGGTGTTCTTGAACTTGGTGGACTTTGTGTTATTGGTACAGAGCGTCACGAAAGCCGTCGTATCGATAACCAGTTACGTGGTCGTGCGGGACGTCAAGGGGACCCAGGGGAATCTCAATTCTGACCTTTCACTGAAGATGAATTGATGCGTCGTCTTCGGTTCGATCGTATCAAGCAAGTCTTGGAACGTTTGAATGCTGATGATGAAGATATTGTTATCAAATCACGTATGTTGACACGCCAAGTGGAAGCTGCTCAAAAACGTGTCGAAGGAAATAACTACGATACTCGTAAACAAGTCCTTCAGTACGATGATGTTATGCGTGAACAACGTGAAATCATCTACGCTGAGCGTTATGATGTTATCACAGCGGAACGTGACCTTGAACCTGAGATTAAGGCTATGATTACGCGTACGATTAACCGTACGGTAGATGGTCACAGCCGCAATGATCAAGAGGAAGCTCTTAAAGGTATTTTGAACTTTGCTCGTCAGGCCTTGGTTCCTGAGAATGCCATCTCACTTGAAGATTTACGAGAAGTGGGAGAGGTAACGAAACGTAGTGTTAATTATGACGCTATTAAAGTTTACTTGAATGAGTTAGCAGATGATGTTTATGATCGTCAAATCAAGAAATTGCGTTCAGAGGAAGCTATCCGTGAATTCCAAAAAGTCTTGATTTTGATGGTTGTTGATAACAAGTGGACGGACCACATCGATGCCCTAGATCAATTACGTAATGCCGTTGGTTTGCGTGGTTATGCACAAAACAACCCAATCGTTGAGTATCAATCTGAAGGGTTCAAGATGTTCCAAGATATGATTGGGGCAATTGAATATGATGTGACACGTACAATGATGAAAGCACAAATTCATGAACAATCTCGTGAAAATGTGAATGAACGTGTTTCAACAACAGCAACAGGCAATATCCAGGCTCACCAAGCAGATGCTAATGGTCAAGAAATTGACTTTAGTAAGGTTGGTCGTAATGACTTCTGTCCATGTGGCTCTGGTAAGAAATTTAAAAATTGTCACGGTCGTAAACAATTTTAGGAAAAAAATAGGTAATTATTATGGTTTTTAAAGCAGTAAGTGAAAAAATTGATTTTGATGCAGTTAAAGAATCAACTACATTAACAGGTGAAGCCCTTGCCAAGAAACAAGCTCGTGATAAAGAGCTTGAAGCAATCATCAAGGGTGAAGATGACCGTACACTTTTGGTTATTGGTCCATGTTCATCTGATAATGAGGATGCAGTTCTTGATTATGCTCACCGTTTGGCTAAACTTCAAGAAGAAGTGAAAGATAAAGTCTTTATGGTTATGCGTGTTTATACAGCTAAACCTCGTACAAATGGTGATGGTTATAAAGGACTTGTCCACCAACCTGATGCTGAAGGTAAACCAAACCTAATCAATGGTATCAAGGCTGTGCGTAATCTTCACTACCGTGTTATCACTGAAACTGGTATCACAACTGCTGATGAAATGCTTTACCCAGAAAACCTTCCTTTGGTAGATGACCTTGTGTCATACATTGCCGTTGGTGCACGTTCTGTAGAAGACCAACAACACCGTTTTGTTGCGTCAGGTATTGATGTTCCAACTGGTATGAAGAATCCAACATCAGGGAACCTTAACGTGATGTTTAACGGTATCTACGCCGCACAAAATAAACAAAACTTTCTCTTTAACGGTGAAGAAGTTGAAACTCCAGGGAACCCATTGGCACACGTTATTCTTCGTGGTTCAACGAATGAATATGGTAAAAACGTACCTAACTTCTACTATGATGATGTGCTTGAAACAATTGAACACTATGAACAAATGGGCCTTGAGAATCCATTCATCGTTATTGATACAAACCATGATAACTCAGGTAAACGTTATTTGGAACAAATCCGTATCGTTCGTCAAACCTTGATTAACCGTGATTGGAATGAAAAAATCAACAAAGTTGCACGTGGTTTCATGATTGAATCTTACCTTGAAGATGGTCGTCAAGATGCACCAGATGTCTATGGTAAATCAATCTCTGACCCATGTCTTGGTTGGGATAAGACAGAAGAATTGATTCGTGAAATCCACGATACTTTGTCAAAATAATAAGGTAACAGAAACCATATATGGGAGTGAACCGTTTGGATGACTAAACGGTTTCGCTCTCTTCTAACAAAGAGAGGGAAATAGATGGGAATTCATCAAAATAGTCCGCTGATTGATGTAGCGGAAGTAAGGAAATTGCATGCTCTTACGGGAGACGCACTAGTAACTAAACAGGCTAATGATGAGGCCTTGGCAAAAATTATCAAGGGTGAGGACAAACGTCTTCTCTTGGTTATTGGTCCATGTTCATCTGATAATGAAGAAGCCGTTCTTGACTATGCTCACCGTTTGGCCAAACTTCAGGAAGAAGTGAAGGACACAATCTTTATTGTTATGCGTGTTTATACAGCTAAACCACAACACTAATGGAGATGGTTATAGAACATCCGCAACCAGATGCAGGAGGGTGATGCAGACCTTCACTTGCTGAGGATGACCAGCCGGTTCTGCCGCCTTCCAGTCACGTATTATTACTGAGCCTTGTAGGCCTTCCCATCGCTGACGAGATGCTTTGTCCGTCAAATCACTCCTTCTTTGATGACTGGCAAAGCATACCACGCTGTTGGAGCACGTTCTGTCGAGGACCCAAGAGACACCGCTGCATAGCTTCAGGTATTGATGTACCCGTAATTGAAGCAGAAGAGACCCAACGTCAGGAATTTGAATGTCATGTTTAATGGCGGTATCTATGCTGCGCAGAACCAGCAGCATTTCCTTTACAATGGTGCACAGAAAGTCGACAGATGGTATTACTCGCTCACACTCACGCTATCTGCGTGGTAAGCCAACAATGAAAATGGTCAGAGCATTGCTCAACTACCATTACGAGGACTTTGGTTAAGGCTTTGGACAAGTATAGTGCACTTAATCTGGAAAACCCATTATTCTTGCTGATGCAAACCACATGACCAGCTCAAGGTGACACTTTCATGGAGCAAGTTCTGACAGCCCTTGCGCGGCCAGAGTCCTTCTGCTAATCCGTGAGTGGGATGAGCGTATCACTCGCGGATACCGCGTCGCGTGAAAACTTTGTGATTGAGGTCTTACCTTGAGGATGGTCGTCCAGGACACACCTGAAGTTTACGGAAATCAATCACAGATCCATGTCTTGAGTGCAGGATAAGACAGAATGGCCTGTCAAAACAGTCGTCGCAATCGACTTTCGTTATAATTGCGGGTTACTTTGGACATGCGTGTGGACTTTGCAGGAAATTTCTGGCTTGTAAAAAGGCACATAATGACCGCATATCCACGCTTTGCAAAAGGTATGTGACGCAGTGGGAGCGGTTTTGCAGATCCCTTTCTGGTAATCGTCAGATGTCCTGTTAGCGAGGGCGTCTGGGCCCGTGAGGAAGCATTTTCAAAAGGCTTGAGGGTACTGGTATTGGAGCAGTTCGACTTTCAGGATATTGAGCATATTGACCAATGACAAGGGAGCTCAGTGATGGTGGCGATCACGCTTTTGAAGGCGAGGTATCTCGATTTCCCTGGCGGTGAACACGTTTGATCGCAGGTGTCATTTTGAAAACAAACTAGAGATAGAGTGTTGGAGAGGGATGGCTTGTGATTTCAAGTTTACATCGCAACCTGGCAGAGATGATCTATCCAGCAATTTCAGAGAAAATATTGAGCCAGTGGTTGAGTCACATCCCTAAACAGGTACAGGCTTTTTGCGAGTTGTTAGGAGGCAATGCTTATGGTCATGAGCGCTGTCAGGTGGCCAGCATGTGTATCTAAGCAGGTGGATGGTTTTCGTGTTTCCAGCTAGACGAGGCGCTTGAACGTGTCGAGCTGGCTCAGAACAACCGACACTTGTGCAGGGTCGTCTTGCCGGACGAGGGTTCCTTTGGCTATTCAAGAAAACATCACGCTGACGGTAGCTTCGCCTGAGTGGTTTGCGATGGCTGGGAATCAAGGGCATGGTTGCTAACTGGTTTGACCTGCTCATATTAAGATTGATTCAGGTATGGGCCCGTATTGGGGTTGCATGTGCGAGCTGGATAGCTTGATTGCTGGTGCTTAAATCACCGGGTGCGAGATGTCGAAGGTAGTTTTACTCATTTTGCAGCAGCTGGTGGGCGACAGATGGTGCGTCAAATTCAAGCGTCAATTTGGCCTTCTTCACCGACTTTACAGTTAATAACTTGGTGGACCGTCCTCCGCTTGGTACATACGCAGCAACTCTACGACAAGTATCTGGCATGCAGAAACAGTCTTTAATGCGGACGTCCAGGGTAGTTTGTTATCATATGGTCTCAATCCTAGTGCAGTGTTTTAGACCTTCCATATAACGTTCGTCCTAACTTTTCATTTGGAGGCTGCACGTTCATGTTAGAGATCCTACCCAGCAGGTCAAGATGCTTGGGTTATGGTGCAACCTATACGACGAGCTGACTGAGTTAGGGTGGAACCATTCCGATTGGCTGTGCGGATGGTTCGGACCAGAGATTTACCTAAAGGTTTCCACGTTGGCCCAGCGGATGGACAGTTTGTCCTATTGTTGGGCGTGTGTCTGGGCCAAAGATGACCGTGCAGCTGCTGGGTTTATCCCTAGGAACTCCTATGCTCTTATGGGTGCGAAAGTAGAACCACGTATGTACCGACAGGGTGAGAAGCTGAAAAACTGGCACTATCAACTACGAAGTTCTTTGTTTACTAAATGACCGCGTACCTCGTAACTAGTTAATATCAATAAAAGTCAGTTTGGGCCTGGATTTTTTTTGGTTTTAGTAAAGAGAAATATTTTCATATGTGTGTGCTATAATAGCTGATAAGAGCTTCCTTTTCACAGAAGAAGAACACGATAAAATGATAGAGGATGCAATTTCAACTAGATTCACCAATTGCAGTTGAAAACTTTGGGCTTCAAGTCCGCTGAAAAATTCTGAAAATTAGATTTATACACAGTTTGGGGACTCTTGCTTTATTTTCCTTTCCGATTGAGGATTTTAAGAGTAAATCTCTTTGAACTGATGGATGGCGAAAAGGCTGTTATTACGGGAACAGTGGTGACGCCTGCCAATGTGCAGTATTATGGCTTTAAACGGAATCGTCTGAGTTTTAAAATCAAGCAAGGAGAGGCTGTGATTGCCATTAGTTTCTTCAACCAACCTTATCTTGTGGATAAGATTGAGATGGGGGCGAAGTAGTATGTGCAAATGGGACCAGAAGAGTCTGCTGTGACTGGTGTAGAAAGTTCTGGCTCAAGTTGAGGACGATGCGACCATGATCTACCATGTGGCCAGGGTGACTGGTCAGGCCCAACTGATAAAGGCCATAAAGGCAGCTTTACGATAGTGCGGGCTCTGTAATTTTGATTGGAAGAAAGTCTCCCTCAGGTGCTGCTGGACAAGTACCGTCTCATGGGACGTCAAGAGGCTGTGCGTGCCACGCATTTTCCGAAAGATTTGGCTGAATATAAGCAGGCTCTACGTAGGACCAAGTTTGAGGAGCTCTTTTGTTTCAGATGAATTTACAGGTGCTGAGGCTGAAAATGAGGTCAGGAAACCAATGGTCTTAATTGTTAGTTGAGAAAATCAAAGACAAAATTGCAGGGTACTATTTCTTAACAGGCTAACAGCGCAGTTTATGGAAATTTAGCTGATTGAAATTGAATACTTAAGACCGTCTCTTTAAGGAGATGTGCTCAGGAAAATGATTATCGCTAAACAGCTATGTATGGGGCCTATACGGCGGGGATTTCAGTCTGCCTCATTACTGACAGAATTTTAGCAGGCAACTATCAGAGTTTGGGGCTGCCTGAGTTAGAGTGAGTGCTCCTAACTGGAATGAAGGCAGCCGGATAAGAAAGTAGCCACTGTCCAAAATCGAGTCTGAGGCTCTCAGATGATTGCTTGGGAACCCACTCGTTGGTTCAAGATGCAGTGACTTATCATAGTCTTGGGCTGAAAGTCCAGTACTGATGACAGTTCTGCTTTCAGAATTTGGAGTTAATCAACGTCGTATTTTCAAACGTGAGAAGGGTGTAGCCAATCCTGATGTCCTCCTTGATGGCGGCAGCCATTCCTGGGACTTTTTGAGCGATCCACTGCCTTTCGAGGAGATGGATGTATCTATCATTGACCAGATGCCAGCTGGACGTAAAGCCCATCATCACCGTTACAGGTTAAACCTTTATGAGCAGCTAGATACTGCATTGACTTGCGTTAAGAGCAGGAAAAGAGATGCTCAGGTCTATTTCTCGCTACTGAGTTGAGAGAGTCTGGGAGGCTCTTGATTTAAGATGGGTGGCTCTTCATCAGGAGACTCACAGGAGTTCTTTGCAGAGTTCGACTACAGTAGCTCTGATGCACGGTCGTATGAAAAATGATGAGAGAGAGACCAGGTGCTTTCGCAAAGATTTCGAGGACAGAAAATCCTCAGATTTTAAAGTATCAGCCACAGTTAACAGTAGGGGTTAACGTGCCAGATACTGCAGTTGTAGGTCATTATGGATGCGGATCGTTTTGGACTTAGCATTTCTACACCAGCTTCGAGCGTGTGGGTCGTGGCGACAGCAGTCCTACTGTGTTTTGGTGGCTAATCACAAAAATGATACTGCTAAAAACGCATGCAGGCCAGTCGCTGAGACCACGGATGGCTTTTAGTTCTGGCCCAGGGAGGATCCATTAAATGCGTGGCTCAGGTGAAATCACTGGGACACGTCAGTCAGGTATTCCTGAATTTCAGGTGGCCGATATTGTGGAAGACTACAATATCACTGGAAGCCAGACCGGGTGGCTAGCCAGTGCTATCTGACCTAACTGAGCAGAATGCAGATGGCGAGGTGCTAGGAGCTCATTTGAGAAGCCAAAGGCGAGTTTGATTGAGGAGAAAGAGCCAATGAACAAAGAAAGACAGTTAAAACTCGATTTTGCTACTCTTGCATCCCTTGTTTCTTGCGATGTTAGGTACTTATATTTTTATTTTTCCGCCTTCATCTTGATTTGGACATTACCAGGTTATTAATAAAGCTGATAGAAGGAAAGACAGACTTTCATACCCTATATCTTTATTCACTTCTATCTCTGCTAGCATTTGGTATCGACCTACTGATTATGCACGTCGCTTGGGTCTGCCGCTCAACTGATTGTCCATATACTGGCATCAAAGGAAGAGCGCTACTTTACTTGACGAGTTTGCATGCTTACAGCTTTCCTTACTGGTGCTTGTGCCCTATTCAGAAGATTTCGACTGCTCTGACGACCTCGTCCTGCGAATTTTAAAAGGGTATTTCTCTTGCATAGTTGCCTACATTGCCTATCTCTTTTACAGAAAGCTACCGAGTTGTGAGAAGTTACCGCTAACTATCACATGACGTAATTCCTTTCATGCCGTTTGGGTCCCGCTCCTGGTCGTGGGAATTATTTTATATCAATGCTTTACAGACAGAAGAAACTCTCCATGTGACGCATAGAAGTTTCGTCTCGCTCAAAGCTTTAGTACAAAGCTTTCTTTCAAGTTAGAGCACCCTAGCCATGAGCTTCGTCAAAACCCAGAAGATAGGTTTGCAGTAATAAAACGTTTTAGCTGAGCCAAAACCATTCCTACTAAGGAGGACATAATGACAGTAAAAAGTCAAAGTGACTTTCTATATAAATTTCCAGAAGCATCTCTCAAGACTTTGCGCAAAACAAAACTAGTAAAACCATGCTAGGAGAACATAAGTTCACCCACTTATCATCTACAACTTTCATCCCTCGTCCATCATAACACGTTTTCCTCCTTAGCATTAGAATCCCTCTTCCCAAAGCTCTCATACAAAGTCCCTAGACGGAACCGAGCCAGTCGCAGAGCCGATCATACCATAAGACTTGACCAGTTTGAGACTTCTTGCTTGACGTTTTATCTGTGAATTTTGGACGAAAAATATCGAAAACAGTACATGTCTTGACAAGGAGGCATAAAGGAAGTGTACTGTGCTTGATTCTCAGTAAACGTAATGAGTTTTCGATAAGACTCATCTGATTCGCGTATAAAGAGAACTATGACAAAACTATAACAAGGAGAAAACTATCAGAAACACTTACCCAATCATCAACTCTTGCTAGCTAGTCTGCTGCGCAAGTCTACGGTCGACACAGTATGGCGCCTTTACTCATCACTTCCTTTGGCGATGCTGCAGCCATCTTTGCAGGTGCTGAGGTTTCATTCACCTTTCTACGGACTTTGCGGGTTACTGGCTGGTCCATGAGTTAGCAATGGTGCCTTCTAACTCTTGCCTCAGTTTCTCGCCTTCAGTAAAGAGAGCTTAAAGGCTTTACTTGGGAGGCCACTGGACAAGCAGATTTCTCCTCTTCTTGAAAAGGGCTGCTCTCTGACTAACAATATATCGCATTGAATATCTTCTTTTGCAGTTGGGAACGACTGTATCTTGCCCACATGAAAACTGGACTTTCAACGCAAATAGTCGAGCTCCTCTTGGTCTCTCTAAGCTTGCTGATGCCTTCAGTAACATCATCGCCAGGGACAGCGCTGTCGTGATCGAAACAATCTGAGCTTGAAAAGTAGTAAAAGTCACATCTATATTTACTAGTATGCTATTGATATTTCGATAAAATTGATACTGGTTAACTACTGGACTAGTATTGATTTTGTCGAAAAGGGCTCCTAGAGACAGTAGCTTTCTCTAGTCTATATACTCCCAGTCAAAATGTAGTACTGAGCAATGACGCGCGACAACTATCTTATTTCTATCCATCGTCCTAGCAACTTAGCTGGCTCTAGATTATTATGGTTGGAGGATATCGGCTAAAGGTACATGAAAAATCAGTCAGAACGAAACGCAGAGAACGGAAACGTCTGCGTAGTGTTCTCTGTTTCACATGACTAATGTCCTCCTTTTGCGGGCTAGGTGCTTAGTGACCTGGGCACTCTAATGACGCCTATTATCCTGACAGGTCATGAAGGACTCTGCACATAGGGTTTGCATGCCGCTTCTACTTTGGTTTTCAGGACGTTTACCGCATGTACGCACTAGTCTGACTGCTTTTTGCAGCAACCATTGATTTCTTCATCGTATGGTAGTTTAACATAGGCTTTACTTTGTGTCCCAGCGTACCTTTCAGATTAATCCTCTATCGTTACAGTATCTTTCCACTCGCTAAAAATGCTGGATTCAGTTCAATAGTCTGTACTGGTTTCGCTAACGTTTCCTCGCGCTTTAGCGGGTAATAGTGATCTTTGTTTGGAACTGAGCAGCAGGTTAGATTTCTTTAACATCAGTTAGTTTGCTAGATTCAAACTTTGTCCTCATGCTGTCCTCTAGTTTGACTAAGGCTGTATGCATTGCTGAGGAAAATGAGTGCACGATTTCAGGAGGGGCTTTATGATTATTGTCAATTTGAGACGTTGAGACTTGCCAAGAAGAAGATGCGCTCAGGTGAGCTGCAGAGACGCATTGGTAGTACTACCCAATAATCTCTGGGTTTACTGAACCAAAGTGAGGCGAGGCAATCCGTTTTCACAACTGCTGGACGCTAACATGTAAGGTTCGCGTTGCCAGCCGGGAGATATTCTTGAATCTATAGACCAGACAGAAGAAAACTAAAAAGCCTGAAGCGTTCAGTCACCTTTCTCTGGCTGACCATGCTTCAGAAACTTTTTATCTTCAACCATGTTGACTTCAGGGCTGAGACTGGCTAGCACAGTTACACCACAGACCATGGCGATATGTGTTTTTGAGACTGCTCGCTCATAGTGAGAATCTGCTATGCTTTCCAATTTGCTCCGTTGCTTTCAATGCGAGTTTCATGTCTTGTCCCTCGAGTATAGTCAATAACTTACGGCACTGTTTGGTCCTACGGCTAGTGCGATGGGGAGTTTGAGGCGAGCCTTTGGTGCATTTGAGTTCTTACAACAAACGCATTACGCCAGCTTCTTGGGTTGACTCGCCTTCATAGGCGTAGGCAGGTTCGGCGATACCGGTGACAGCGGGGACGAGCACAACAGGGACTCCTTTGTCCATAAGCTTTGTGATTTCTCCTGCAGCACAGCGTGGTGCAGGGAGTTTTCAGCACCGCTTCATTGGCACGCACGTCAAATCTTTCTCAAGATCCAGGGGACTGATGATACATCCTCAATACCCATCCAGCATCAGGCTATGATGATTGGTACTGTTTCCTGCGATTTTGTTCCAAGTCCAAAGCGACACAGCTCAGCAGTTTTTGAACCAGAGGATATCATCCTTTCATGCATGATGCCCTGGTGGACCCATGCTGGGTTGGTGTGCTTGGAGGTTTGCCACGTTTGTGGTATGCGTCTCACCGTCACACCATACTGAGCTGCATCAGTTCATCGATCATTTCATCACGAGCAGGATTCCTTTGTCAGCAGCCTTGTCGTCGCTGGCAGCGCTTGTAGACTGAGAGATGAACATCAGACACTCGTCGCTTCCTAAGCTCGTTTCGACGAAACACTGCATGGCACCAGATTAGGACGAGTTGGGATCTCGCAGGGACTGACCCGCCAGCGTGTCTGGGAGTAGGCCTGTACTCTTCCAGGGTATCTGTCCGTGAGTGATGACCACACCACCATCCTTGCCCAGCTGTTTCCTTGATGTAAATATATCCAGCATGCTGGTGGGGTGTGATATGTGGGCTAGAGATGACCTGAGAAAATCAGAACGGTTGGTTCCTAAATTATCTAAAATCAAGTCCCACACATGGATCATGGGATTATCAGCGTTTTGGCTGACCTGCCACCATCGTGTCCACTGACATGGAAATGGTCCCTCCAGTGTAGAAAGGGACTAGGTATCATTTATACTACTCACCATTATCCTTATATATGTTTATAATTTATTTTAACGCATATGTTGAAGGAGAGCTCTGTGCAGCCATTAAAGCAGTCTTTTTGCCCAGGCAGTGAGTGGGACTTTTCTAAATGACCGAAAACGCGTGTGTCTAGAATTCAACCAAAAGCCATCAGTCCGATGAAGGAAGATGAGTATCTTGGTTGGTTTGTAGCTTCACGTCGTGGTCAGGATTTGTCCAGCCTTTCATGGACAGTCTGGTCCTGAGATTTACGCAGTCACCACCAAGCGGTCAGTACTTATTTTGACCAGCGACAAGGTCCTGTATCAAACAGCTCCTAAATCAGCGAGTCTGCAACTTGAACCCTTCTATGCCACCAGAAAAGCACCGCTCGAGATTTCTCTGAGGGACTAGTACAGGTCTTATTGGTTCCAATATTATCAGTATGCAGACGAGTAAGTTTGGGCAAATCGTCAGCGTGTTGTCCCTAAGTCCTGGGCTGAGATAGTGGGACGCGTAGTTTCAAGTCTTTGATTCATCGTCGTTTACAAAGCCACAAGCATTGAGAGACCTTAGACTATCAACGTACGTAGACCCTATTTATCAGGTGGTGCCATGGTAGCGACGGTGGGCGAAACACAAGATATTGAGAGAGAATTCCTCACTGTGAGATTACCCGTTCGGTCCTTACTCAATATTACGATATTATTTCAGCAGGACCAATCTAAGTTAGAGATGCATCGCTCATCTAGGTGAGGTTTTGGACTTTCCGAACTCAGTGAGGGTTATGGCCCTTTGCAGGAGTTCAGCAAAATGACCTCTGGGAGGCTGCTGTCTGGCGATCAGCGTTGCGTGCCGTAGGAGATGTGTTGAGGCAGAACTGAAAGACCAGGCTGCATGTCACTGATACTAATAACCCAGAATGGGATTGCACAGCCTTGTCACACCACGGTTTGATTCACTTTTGGGACAGAGAGATTCGTGCAGTGATGATGCTTACAAACACCAACAAAGGTTGAGAGTTTCCACGACTTTGATGGATGGCTCAACTACGACGATACACTCGTGTTTACGGTATCGAGGAGAGCTGGTCGCGTGCGGACTTCAGGATTTGGAAGAAATCGTCGAATTTCCTCTATGCTTCATCAGGTGACAAGCAGTGTCTTTTGGTAAACAGGCTGTTCTGAGTTGCATGCATGCTACTTGACAAGGCAGCCAGCCTCAGTCTAGTTCTAAAGAGCACTCAAGACTCAACGATATGGTTTGGTCAGGTGGATTCAGCATGACTTGCTTTACTTGACCTATAGCTCATTTTGTCCTTATGAGTTGTCGTCCTCAGCCTTTCTTTGATTTGGTTCATGAAGGCTAATATCGCGGTACCCCATTTTGGATGCGCAAAGCTCACTTTGATCGTGACTGCGAGTTCTTAAACCAGAGTGACTGGGAAGCGCGCAGTGCACCAAGAACCCACACACATTACGCGAGCTGGGTCGTCAGATTCAAAAATCTGCTAAAAGTGGCTACGAAAGATATAAAGAGTTTTGGACAGTTTGCTCCGAAACCTTTTCTAACTCAAAACGACATTTTACGTAAAGTGGCTTTATTTGTGATAAAATAAAGACATTCTGTATATATTTCCCAAAGGGGAGATTATTATGCACTAAAAGCAGATTGGTTGGACTTTTGGAAATAGACATCAAATGGTGCGTTCGCGACTGAAGAAAGAAATGACGCAGCACTTGCAGCTGGTGGGTTCAGAAATGCGCAGCAGCTCTGAAGCACTGCTACACTGACAAGCGCCAGCGCAACAGACTTTCGCTGGTGCCAAGAAACACCAGCCCAAGAGACGCAGCCACAGCCGACATGCGCTGCGCACAAAGCCTGTCCACAACAACCGACTTTTCGCTGGTGCTACAAGAAGCACAGCGCAAGCTTCTACTTGCAAATGCTCAGGCAGCTCAGCCTGTAACCTTTGCAGGGGCTCCGGCTGCGCCTCCAGTACAAGGAGTGCCGATCAGGCTTTAGCGCGGCCACAAGGCTGGTTTTGCCAATGCTCCAAGCTGGTCAGCAAAGCGGCTTTGCTGACGCGTCTAACCTCTTCCTACCGTCGAAACGTATTTCCAGTTTATCGGCGGTCAAGCACGCAGTTTTGAGCACAGCATCAGCATTTGCGACGGCACCGAAAGAACTACTGGACGTGGATTTGCTTAAGCGCATGCGTCGTCCACTGACATGACAGATGCCGTACCATACAATGGTTGAAGCCAACTATCCATCTGCCTGTCACTCTTACTGCCTGGACTGCAATCTTACCAGCCTGAGCGCTGTGGCGCGTAAAAGTGGTTGAGCTCAAATTGGCATCAAACAACTGACGCAGCTTCACTTCTCAGTAGTGTTTGGTTCATATGGAACGGGTGCTTGCCTCATCTCCAGGCTCGAGTCGTACGTCTAGCATTGGTTTTGGGCACTTTTCTTCACTAAGTAATCACGAGCTGCCTTTCCTCTTCCTCTTTGCCCTTTCATCTTGTGCAGATTTTTGTAGCACTTTTGTAAGGCGTCATCGTGACCCTGGGACTACTTTTGGAGCTAGCACTGACCGTTTTAATGCGCGTGGCAACATCGATGGCCTTGCCAATCTTGCTTGTAACAAATACTGTTAGCGAGCTGGACTTATTTGCCTTCCACGATCTACGTTCTATGTTGTGTTTACGTCTTCTGTGCACTTGCAAACCTCATTTACAATTGTTCCTGTAACTTTAACAACGTGGAAGAGCTGATCTGAGTTCTATCAAATGATCTGGCTAGCACATTTTGAATAGGTGTGATTTTGTCAATCGTTTGCAATCGTATGATTTACTATCATGTCATCACATTTATGAGTGGGGCTTCTATTCTAGCCTCGTCAAACCTCTGACGATTTTTGACAAGTTTGCAAAGGTCTTTATGGCAACAAAGAAAGAGTCGGTGATTTATTTGAGGGCAGTTGGTCCGTCACCTCATGGCACAGGAGAGTTGAAGAGGCCAGAAAGCGGACTTGCTGACTCCCAAAAGGCTATGAGGCGTTTGCGGCAGCGATAGGCAGGGCGAGCAGCCTCCTTCTGAAACCAACAGAAGAAGTTGATGGGTATGACGTTTGCGCGAAGTGTATTTGAAGATGTACCGCTTGGTGACGAAGAGAGCGACTCGACGAAACTGGTGAAGGCTTGCACCAGTGCTATCTCGAAAGCGATCAAGGTCAAGCGCAAGAAGAAAATTCAGGAGCTGCTTCTAAAGAAGCTGCGCTTTACATCTGGATGAGAGCTTTTAAAACCCTATGTTGGAGCATCAGCCCTCACTGAGGAATTCCTGCTTAGTGCGTCAGGTTATGATGTGTCAACCATCCATCAGTTTATCTCAGATGGTAAGGCTGCGAAACCAGCCAAGCCAGCCATAGCTAGGAGAAAGGAAAATCCTGATTATTTGCTGGTGTTGTGGCAGCGGAGTCCCAGCACTTGCTGGTTGCACGGCTTTGGTTCTTTATTACACTACTCACATTGCCGGTCCAAGTAGCAGAGCGTTGTAGGCAGCAGCTAGAGACTCAGAGATAGCTTGGGATCACCAAGTATGCTGATACAAAAGAAAGGTGAAAACATCCGAAGTCAGTGCAGGCACTAAAAGGTACACGCAAGCCTATATGCAGAGCGACTCAGCCTGGCAGACGAGATGCAAGGTTGGACGTCAGTTCCTTATTTTTCAAAGTGGAGAGTCGTGGTGAATCCTGGAACGTTGATTTGACCGTTAATACAGCTGATTTGAATATGACCTATCGACTGAGTTTCTTTACATATGCGACCACAGATAACGATGACTACAGCATTTAGAACTAGACCATCTCTATCCAAGGAACACAATTTTGTGGCTTCTGGTAAGGTCAATGCAATCAAGAATATCACTGTCTCATCTGAGGAAAGCTGCTGACCTCTAAAACTGTGAGAAAGTCAACCTTTCAGTAGAGAGTATCTCAGCTACACTGTGGCGTCTAATCTTAAGGACGAGACCTCTGTACGTTAGGTGGTACCAAAGTTTGGACATAACTCAGAGACTAGATGTTAACAGAAAAGGCCTATGATGGCGAGATCATCAGCGTATGTTAAAGGAAGAATTTCGAGGACTGGTAGCTCTATCAAGACAGAGACATTGTGTCTATTAAAGAAAATCTCCACGAAGGCCAAGCACGTTACTCTAGATGCTGATGGTGACCCAGACCGTGATGACGGCAGATCGTCTCTTGACGCTGCCCTACGGTAAGTTTGGTGGCTGCACGCTTCGTCCACAACACGACACCCAGATGGTGCCTCCGACATTTTCATAATGGTACTGATGATACCATGTACAAGGATGTAACAGCACGATATTGATGAGAAATACTACCGGGTTGCACCGAGCCGCTGATAGTATTTACTTTCCACAAGACGTTGACGTCACAGAAGTCGTTCAGACTGGTGAGAAGACCTTCAAAGGTGACCTTCACAGCCGTTTCGCAGTTTTCTATTATGGATATGATTCGAGAATTCAAGTCCATCAGGAGATATCAAAGATAAAATCTCTTGGTTCATCTCAAAGTATTATGTGAGAAATACGTTGGGCGACGACGATAAGCGACTCTAGCAGTAGCGATGGTTCTGACGACTACAGCGACTACCGATATCAACAGGCTGAGGCACAGCGAATCGCAAAATGTGAGCCGTGAAAGATACCGTGAGAGCGAGCTGAATTTGCTTTCTCAGTGAGTTAGCATTGAGACAGATTACAAATGGGAGGTTAGTCCTCCACACTAAAAAGAAATACGAGAACTTTGGCAATTGCCAGGTTCTTTTGCCTGACTGTCTGTTTACCTCTGGGCTAAACGGCTGCCCACTTACCTAAGCCTATGTTTTGTGCAAGCAGTTGTTATAATGGAAGCATCAAAAGGACAGGAAGAGGTCTTGTGAAGTGGGAGATCCGAATTGGACCATCCATGGATGAGCCTGAAATCTTGATTCCAGGCTCCTCAGTTTAACACAGGAATTGGCCCAGCTCAAGAGTCTATTCCCAGCAAAGAGTGAGTTTCAGCTAGCCTTTACAAGGATCCTCAGTGGGCTACTGCTACTGGATTTGGCAGATGATTCTCTCACCGAAACAGACAGAAAGATTTATAGGACGTCAGGATGGGAGCCTATGAAGGCAAGCAGCACGCTACCGAATTGGAAGAGTTGCTTCCGATTGCCTTTTGTCGGATTTCCAAATCGACGATTGTGTCTCACTGTCGCAATATTCTTGCTGGAAGATGCACCGAGGGACCCAGTGACGGGCGAATTTCACATCAGACCCACAAGCAGAGTCCGCATCTCAGAGACTGCTACTATCAAGTTTTAAAGAGAACGACTAAACAGAAATGAGGTAAGATAGTGGAAAAGAAATTAATTGGGATCCTCTTGATCTTTTGGCAGCTTTTAGTGATTAGCTAGACTATTTTATAAAATGAGAGTGGTATTTGGATGTTGGCCTGGGTGATCTTCATGCTGATTTTGATCGACTTTCTAGTCTTTTGAAGCGACGTGTTTGGTCTTGGTTTTCGCCCTATAGCATTGTGGCTCTATTTTCCTCAATGGACAGTTCATTTTCTTCCAGTATCTAATTCGGTCCTTCTCTTTCTTCCATTCTTGCAGTTATTGGCTTGAACATTCTCTTCGATTCTTCTAGTGAGCACAGAATTGCTTTTGGCTGGGGTGTCAACTGCTCCAGACGCTAATAATGAGGAAATGATATTGATGTCACTGCTCACTGTGAGTGACCAAAGATATCTCAATGACCAGCAATTTACGCATGGGAGGGTGCGGATGTTGGTTAGGACAGGCTACCGTCTGGCTGGACCATTGCCGTATTCGCCATCTCGCTCAGTTTGATAGATGGACGTTTCTCTTTGGAGTCTTATAGCCTCTATATGTGCCCCAGTGAGTTGAGACAGGTGCATGTGAATGTGGATGGTCTCTCTCTCGCTGTACAGCATGAGGAAAATCCCTAGTAACTTTGACCAGCAGGGACTTTCTACATCAAAGGGAGATGTTTCCTTGGGTCATTTCAAATTATACTATGTTGGTGGAGTTCAATTGATTGGTTGGAGAGTTGCTATGAACATGACAATTTAGGAGGAAGCATGGTTCTGGGTTCTAAGTTCATCAAGTCATCTTTCAAATCAACGCTCAATACCTCAAGGGAGTGGGACAAGGAACAATAAAGAAAGTTGTTTGGTCCTACTCCCCTGTACTCTTAGTCTCTTTATTTGTGATACTATAGTATAGTGAGCTAGGCTGAGATGCTTTACTCTTTTGGAGTTTTATGTGACAGCGATGATGGAGATAATCTAAGCGGATGCCTGCTTGGAGCGATAGTCAAGTAAACTCAAAATGAGGCTAGAAGGGAAATTGTTATGAGAAAAAAAGCGATTGGTATTGATTTAGGAACAACGAATTCCGTTATGGCTGTTGTTCGTGAAGATATGCCAGAGATTATTCCGATGGGGACGAATGACGATCAGGTCTTACGTTCAGCGGTTTATTTCTCAAATATTAGTGGCCAAAACCATGTGTCTTTTGGTAAGGAAGCCATTGAGCGTGGGACAGAAATCGGAAGTACAGAAAATTTTAAATTTGACTTTAAACGTGATATTGGGCGTCCAATTGCTAGTGATACACCAGACCACACACGTGTCAATTCTATTATTCTTTCTGCCTTGGTTTTGAACGAATTTCGTAAACGCGCTTATGTAGTTGGTCAGGAGATGGGGCAAGCAGATGGTATCAAGGATGCTGTTATCACAGTGCCTGCCTACTTTACATCAGATCAACGTGCGGCAACTAAGAATGCTGGTCGTATTGCAGGATTTAATGTCTTGCGTATTATCAATGAGCCTACAGCTGCGGCTATTGCCTATGCCCACACTAAAAATGCTCAAGGAAATGTCTTGGTCTTCGACCTTGGTGGAGGAACTTTTGACGTTACCATCATGCGCGTGGCTGATCATGCCTATGATATTTTGGCAACTGACGGGAATTCACGCCTTGGTGGGATTGACTTTGATAAGCGTCTTGTGGGCTACATCATGCAGGAGTTGGAAAAACAAGGGGTCAATATGACTAACCTTTCCGAGAAGGAAAAAATTCAACTTCAATATAAGGCTGAGCAGATTAAGACTAGTCTATCTGTGAATGACCAAGCTCTCTATGAGCACTATGTCAATGGTCAAGGTTACGGTGTCTTGATTACTCAAGCGATTTTCAATGAAATTACCTTGGACCTCCTCAAAGATACTGAAATCAAGGTGCAGTCTACTCTTCAAGCATCTGGCTTAAAATGGGAAGAGATTGATCATATTCTCCTTGTGGGTGGGTCAACACGTATGCCAATGATTCGTCAAATGATTCGCTTGATGAGTGGTTTGGAACCTAAGTTTGACCTTAATCCAGACACTATCGTGGCACAGGGAGCTTCTATTTTGGCTGACCTTATCGTCAATAATGAGGTTAGCTTCTCTGAACATCAGGATGGTAAGACCTCAAGAGACAGATAAGTGGTTGTCAGAGATCGGTGGTTTCGCGACCTCAGAGGTCAACAATATG
>BNJV01001010.1_pt1 | contig 25140 bp, 17 predicted proteins | sample 8540591 | NCBI WGS metagenome assembly BNJV01 (sample SAMD00202457, study PRJDB9452) | human saliva metagenome | host: Homo sapiens | reverse complement strand
AAGTTAAGAATAATTTCTTTAACTACAAAAACAAATAGACATTTTTCAATATTTGTGTATAAAAAGTGGAAGATAGCCTTGTGATTTCCTGTTTTAGATGGGTTGTGTGCGCAAATCTGTCTTATTTGTAGCGCCAAAGATGATATGACTTGTACTGATATAGGTAGACACATTTAATACTAATAAAAAAATGTGTTATCATTATGAGTAAAATTTACAAGCATTACAGCGAAGAAGAGAAGCTTACTCTCATCAAAGCAATGAGAAGTACAGATACCCTACCAGGCCTTATTCATCATTCCGATCGTGGCGTACAATACTGTTGCGATGCCTACGTAAAGAAACTTCAAGACAATGGAATATCCATTTCTATGACCGAGGATTATAATCCCACAGATAACGCCATTGCGGAAAGTATTAATGGTAAAATAAAGGTAGAATGTGTCTATCGAACTCGCTTCAATACCTTTGAGCATGCCCACAAGGTGATCCAGCGATACATTCACTTCTATAACTATTGCCGACCGCACATGAGCATTGGATACAAGGTTCCACAGGTCGTCCACTTCGAGCAAGGCACACAGAAAAGAATGTGGAAGAATAAAGTTTATCCACAAAAGGATAGCAGGAATGGAAACAATCCACTATCTTTGCCAAGCCAGACAACAAATCGCTAATGAAGGTGTATGTCAATGAGCATAAAACTGAATGCTCCATCGAGGGGCATCCAGTTTTACCACACAAGCCAAGCCACAAGCTCTGCGTATCCAATAAAGACCAAGTGTCTAGCTTTCCAGCATGGATTCTCAACTTGTGTCTAGTTTTCCAGTAGACTTACAAAAAGACTGTCTACTTATTCAGCTAATATAACAAAAGAGTGTCTAGTCAAATCAGGAAAAGTCAACCATCCATTAGTGTTGAAATGTTCCCAGCGGTGGTACGCCAATGTTCCAGCGGCGGAATATTCATGTTCCGGCGTTGGAACATGAAAGTTCCAGTGTGGGAACATCCGTGTTCCAGTGTGGGAACATTACACCGCAGCCCTTACTTGCGGCGTGGAGGCTTAATATAATGTTCCTCAAAAGCTATAAATTCTGGTTCTGTACTAGGGGCTACCTCTTCAAATATCTCACGTATTTGTGCCTGTTCATCAGGCGATATAACCACATCGCCACGGCGCATTCGCCCTATTTGCGTAAAGCCAAAAGCGTCCTTCAACCGCTCATGAATCTCCGCCTCTGCATTGCCCGTGAGCGTCCCATAACGCCAACGCATACCACGAGCAAAGCGTCTCAACTTCCATTCATAATACTTCGGGCATTGCGAATAGCCGCCAGCTTGCTCAATGAGTTGGGGATTTGTCACGCTTAGAAATACGTATTCCTCGGCTATCTCTTGTTGGGCGATGTGCCAAAGCGTGCAACTCTCACGACGTGGGCACTGGGGCATATAGCAACTGTATTTATCCATTATTGTTCAAGATTTAGTTAACTGATATTTATAACACATGTATGTGCTTGATCGTTGCAAAGTTACTATTTTAAGGTAGATAACCAAAGAAATGTGCGCCGAATATGGGTAATAGCTCACTGAAATTATTATCCTGTGTCGTGCACACTGCCCATAGCTTTTACGCTTGTAAGAAACAAATAAATGCTAAAAAAGCCTTGTATATTAGAAAATTAACCTACCTTTGTAGCATTAAATACAACATCTAAAGGTTATAGATTAGTGTTATTTGATGCCTAAAAGCCACAAAACGTCTTGTATAAGACCCTTTGTCAGAGAAGAATTAATCTACAAGGTTTTATGGAAATAGCATGGTAAACGACCTATTACCAACGTTGGAAACAATTAAGACATACATTAATTAAACACTTATGAACAAAAAGCTACTCCTGTGTATAGGCATGCTCTTCCTTTGTATCAGCATGGCTTTTTCACAAACCAAGATTACGGGTACGGTGGTGGCAGCCGATGATAACGAACCAGTTATCGGTGCAACAGTCACTGTTGTGGGGGCTAAGATGGCGACAGTCACCGATGTCGATGGTAAGTTCTCATTGACCACTGACGTTGCAAACCCACAAGTGACAGTGGCGTACATCGGTATGGTGTCGCAAACACTGAAGGCTACCACTGACATGCACGTAGTACTGAAATCGAATGCAACAACCCTCAATGAAGTTGTTGTGACAGGTCTTACTCGCACCGACCGACGCCTCTTCACGGGTGCGACCGATAAGTTGGATGCTGACAAAGCGCGCCTCAATGGTGTGGCTGACATCAGTCGTTCGCTTGAGGGACAGGCTGCTGGTGTATCAGTGCAGAACGTTAGCGGCACCTTTGGTACATCACCTAAGATACGCATTCGTGGCGCTACGTCCATCTATGGAAGTAGTAAGCCACTATGGGTTGTGGATGGTGTGATCATGGAAGATGCGGCTAATGTGGGTGCTGACGACCTCGCTTCTGGTAACCCCGAGACGCTTATCTCTTCGGCAATCGCTGGTTTGAATGCCGACGATATAGAGAGTTTTCAAATCCCTTAAGGACGGTTCCGCCACCTCTATCTATGGTGCGCGTGCGATGGCAGGTGTCATCGTTGTAACCACAAAGAAGGGTAAGCAAGGCCAATCACACATTAGTTATACGGGTGAGTTCACCACTCGCTTGGTGCCATCCTACAGCAACTTCGACATCTTAGACTCGAAGGAGCAGATGGGTATCTATCGTGAATTGGCGGATAAGGGATGGCTGAATCTCTCGGAAGTGCTCAATGGTAGCGAGTATGGTGTATATGGAAATGTATGAGCTCATCAATCATTACGATCGTACAACGGGGCAGTTTGCATTGGAGAATACGCCCGAAGCACGTAATCGTTACTTACAACGTGCAGAGTTCCGAAACACCAACTGGTTCAAAGAATTATTCTCTTCGAACATCATGCAGACCCATTCTGTGAGCTTCAGTGGTGGTACGCAGCGTTCAAACTACTATGCTTCGTTTAGCGCACTACTTGACCCAGGATGGTACAAGCAGAGTAGTGTGAATCGTTATACGCTCAATGTCAACCTCACGCAGCACCTCACTGATAAGCTCTCATTAAACCTTATCGGTGGAGCAGCTTATCGCAAGCAGCGTGCACCAGGTACTCTTGGACAGGACGTAGACGTTGTGGGCGGTGAAGTGAAGCGTGACTTCGATATTAACCCTTACTCTTATGCAAGCAATACCTCACGTGTATTAGATCCAAACGAGTATTACGTGGCAAACTTCGCACCATTTAATATCTTCCATGAGTTGGACAATAACTACATAGACTTGCATGCGCTTGATGCGAGATTTCAGTTAGAATTGAAGTATAAACCTATCCGTGATCTTGAGTTGTCATTGTTAGGTGCATTCAAATACATGGCATCTACACAGGAACATAATATTAAGGACGATTCTAACCAGGCACTGGCTTATCGTGCAATGGGCAATGGTATCATCCGAGATGGCAATAAGTACCTGTACAAAGACCCATCCAATCCGAATAAACTACCGCAGACAGTATTGCCCTACGGCGGTCTCTATCATAAAGGAGACAACCGAATGAGCGATTACGACTTGCGTGCAACAGCTAATTATAACCACACTTTCGCAGAGAAACACATAGTGAATCTCTTTGGAGGAATGGAGATTAAGAGCATTGAAAGACAGCGTAATGCCTCTGAAGGAGTGGGTTTGCGCTACAATGCGGGTATGGTTCCTTTCTATGTCTATGACTACTTTAAGCGTGCGGTTGAGGCTGGTAATACCTATTATTCCATAGTTCCAACCAATTCACGTAGCGTTGCCTTCTATAGTAATGCCACATATAGTTATATGGGAAAATATGTCTTCAACGGAACTTTACGCTATGAAGGTTCTAACCAAATGGGACGTGATACGAAGGCAAGATGGATGCCTACATGGAACGTATCGGGAGCTTGGAACGTGCATGAAGAGAGTTGGTTCAATAAGTTATCACCCTTGAATAAACTCACCTTGCGTGCTTCTTACAGTCTTACGGGTACTCCGCCAGATGCGTCTTACAGCAATTCAACCGCCATCATAACGGCTTCTAATCCTTTTAGACTATTCGCTGAAGACCAAGAACCACAGCTCGAAATCACCGAGTTAGCCAATGCGAACCTCACATACGAGAAGAAGAACGAGTTGAACTTGGGCTTTGATGCATCATTGTGGAATAATCGTCTGGGTATCACACTGGACTATTATACACGTAAGAACTTCGATGAGATTGGGCCAATGATTACTGCTGGACTTGGCGGACAGATAATTCGTGCTGCCAATGTAGCCTCTATGAATTCTAATGGTGTTGAGTTAAGTCTATCGTTAGTAGGCGTTAAGAACAAGTATTTCACATGGTCAACCAACTTCATCTATTCGTATGCTAAGACCAAAATCACTAAGCTCTTCAACCAAGGAAACGTGATGAGTTTAGTGAGTGGAAACGGCTTTGCTAAGCGTGGCTATCCTGCTCGTGCGTTGTTCTCGATACCCTTTGTGGGCATAAACGACGAGGGTATGCCTATGGTGCGCAATGAGAAAGGAGAGGTAACAACCGATGATATCAACTTCCAAGAGCGTACCCAGACCGACTTCCTCAAGTATGAAGGACCGACAGACCCGCCTCACACGGGTTCACTTGGCAACCTCTTCACCTATAAAGGCTTCACTCTTAATGTCTTCGTTACCTATGCTTTCGGTAACGTTGTACGCCTTGATCCTAAGTTCCGTGCCCGTTATAATGACTTAGTCTCTATGACTAACGACTTCAAGAACCGCTGGATGAAACCTGGCGATGAAGCTGTTACGAATGTTCCGGGTATATTGTCAAAGAGCCAGTATATGGCAAATACGAATGTGCGCATGGGTTACAACGCTTATAATTATAGTGATGTACGCATTGCAAAGGGCGACTTTATTCGCATGAAGGAGATTTCCCTCGGTTATAACCTACCTGCACAATGGTTCAAGAATAGCGTTATTCAGAACCTTTCTCTCAAACTCCAAGCCACTAATCTCTTCTTGCTTTATGCTGACAAGAGACTCAATGGGCAGGATCCAGAGTTCTATAACGTGGGTGGTGTGGCGTCACCAATGCCAAAGCAATTCACCCTTACAGTAAAAGTTGGACTTTAAACTTATGAAGATGAACGTCAATAAATATATAATGTGCCTGTCGCTTGCGTCCGCTGCACTTGCCTTTACATCGTGCAACGACTTCTTGGACAAGTATCCCGATAGTCGTATGGACTTGAAGACACCCTCTGAATCGAGTCAATTACTCGTCAGTGCTTATCCGCAAGGACACCCTGCTTATCTCTTGGAGATGTACTCTGACAATACAGATGAGCAGTTGCACAGCACTTGGAGTGCCTTCGATCGCTTTCAAGAGCAGGCTTATCAATGGAAAGACATTGATGAGGTAAGCAATCCCGAGACGCCCCATCAGTTGTGGGAAGCGCATTACGCTGCTATCTCAACATGCAATGAAACGCTCGATCACATCGATAAGGTGAAGGACAAAGAAGCGTATGATGCGCAGAAGGGCGAGGCTTTGTTATGTCGTGCCTTTGCTATGTTCCAGTTGTCAACAGTATTTTGTCAGGCTTATGACAAGACCACTGCGCAGAACAACTTGGGCTTGCCTTATCCTAAGCAACCCGAACGTGTCGTGGGCAGACTCATGGAGCGTGGCACCTTGGCAGAGCTTTACAAGAATATAGAAAACGACTTAGTGGAAGGCATGAAACTCGTTGGAACAAAGTATGATAAGCCTAAATTCCATTTTACCAAGCAGGCTGCTTATGCTTTCGCAACCCGTTTCTATCTTTATGCACAGCAATACGACAAGGCGGTGGAGTATGCGAATAAGGTGTTAGGAGACCACCCTGAGGACATACTACGCAACTGGGCAGAGTGGAACAGACTGGGTCCTAGTGGCAACGTGCAGCCTTATGACTTCATAAAAGCTAGTAAGAATGCCAACATCATGCTGCTTCCTGCACCTTCACAATGGGGTGTTATCAGTATTCCAATACTTGCTGGTAGCAAGTACGCACACGGAGAGTTGATTAGTAAGAACGAGACTTTGCAGGCTGCAGGACCATGGGGTAATAGCGGAACAGACCTTAACTACACCGTTACCTATAATAATGGTATATCGAAATACGCCTTGCGTAAGATTCCATACATGGCTAAAGTCATCGATACACAGGCTGAAATAGGTATTCCCTATGGTGAGTTTGCTGTCTTTGCAACCGATATCACCCTCCTTGAACGTGCCGAGGCTTATGCTCTCTTGGGGCAATATGACAAGGCTGTAGCCGATATCAATAGCGAATTGGCAGTCTTCTCAAAGCATAGAGTGAGCCTCACTCTTGACCAGATAAAGGACTTCTACAATTCGTTGGCTTACTATACTCCTTCGCAGCCAACGCCTAAGAAGGAGCTACACCCATTGTTCACTATTGAGCAGACAACGCAAGAACCCCTCTTACAATGTATATTGCAACTGCGTCGATTGGTGACCATTCACGAAGGTTTCCGCTTACAAGATGTGAAGCGATATGGCATTACGATGTACAGACGTAAGGTGGATGTGCAATCGAATGTCACAGCTGTCACCGATACGATGAAGGCTGGCGCCCCACGTTTAGCCATCCAGTTACCACAAGACGTGATAACTGCTGGCATTACTCCTAACCCACGTAATAAATAAAAGGAGACTTATTTATGAAAAGAAATATTCTATTGGCTGCTATCGTAATAGCCTGCGGAACCATGGTTCTCACGGCTTGTAACGATGACAAATTGGGCGGTGATTCCATCTTTCCAACCACTGCGGTGAAACGAAACACGTTCGATCAATGGCTGTATAACAACTATACTATGCCTTATAACATCGAGTTCCAATACCGCTTGAAGACGGAAGAAACCGATAAAGCCTACAACTTCGTACCTGCCGATTCAGCAAGACTGCCAAGCTAGCTATCATCACTAAGTATATGTGGTTCGATGCTTACGCCGAGACAGTGGGCTTGGATTTCGTCAAAGAGAACGTTCCGCGCATTATTGTTGCAGTAGGTATTCCTGGCTACACACGCTATCGCACGGAGGTAGTAGGTAGTGCAGAAGGTGGTTACAAGGTGACATTAAGTAAGGTGAACGCCCTTACTGACGACCTATTAAAGGACTACGGCAGTATGACGGGGTTCTATTTCCACACCATGCACCACGAGTTTATGCATATTCTGAACCAAAAGAAACCTTACGACGAGTCGTTTGATGACATCTCACGTGCCGATTATGTCAGTGGCAACTGGACGTCAGTACCTGAGAAGCAAGCCTACGCACAGGGTTTCGTCTCACCTTATTCAATGGAGAATCCAGCAGAGGATATTGCCGAGCTGTACTCTATCTACGTTACAAGTACACCTCAGGAATGGAATAAAATCTTGCAGATTGCAGGTCCAAAGGGTACGAGTATCATCAATAGAAAGCTGAAGATGGTGCGTGAATATATGCGTAATTCATGGGATGCAGACATTGATTTGCTCCGTAACGCTATCCTTCGTCGTGGTTCAAAGATAGCTACGCTCAACTTGGAAAGCCTGGAATAAGAGCGATAAAAGAGGATTCTTGGGAATGTAAAAAGGATAAGAAGTAAAAGAGTAAAGCCTTAGCAACCTCGCTATTGTCTCTCACTTCCTTTGCTCCCTTCATCTCTTTAAATCCAAAGAAAGCCTCCCCTTGAATGGAAGAGAGCCTCCCTTCACATCAAGGAGACGCCCTCTTCGCATCAAAGGAACGCCCTCTTTAAATGAAGGAGAGCACCCTCTCTTATACAGAAATCCTCATCACAAAAAACTAATAATTGTGTTCTAACTCTTTTCCGTTAGGCTCTTCGCCTCTTGAGGAGGCTATTGGAAGTTGAAAATAGCCATGAGCTTTTTATCAGGAAAGAGTTTGGACGATAGAAATAAAACGAAAGAAGAAAATGAAAAACTATGTTTTCTATTCTTAACCATCGTGTTGGGACTGTCTTTGCAGTCGTGTTTACATGATGATAAGACACTCTTCGACCAACCAGCAGCCGAGCGTATCGATAAGAGTGTATCGGATTACACCAAGCTACTGGAGTCCTCCGAAGGTGGTTGGATGTTACATTATTATGCTGGAAAAGACTATAGTTATGGTGGTTACACACTCTTGTTGAAGTTCAAGAATGGGCATGTAACGGCTATGGGAGACGTGCAAGATCCAGAGGAACAGGCTACTTCTGGATACGAGGTTGTCAAGGATCAAGGACCTATGCTGTCCTTCAATGAGTATAACAAGGTCATCCATCCACTTGCAGAACCATGGTTGGGCAACCCCGATGGAGTGCAAGGTGACTATGAATTTAGCATTCTTCGTGCTACAAACGATAGTATCTACTTGCGTGGAAGGAAGTGGAAAAACGAGATGGTACTTACTCGCTTGCCTAAAGACGCTAGTTGGGAAGAGATGATGATGGGCATTATCACCGTCAAAGATGGTATGAATGTTAATACATACAACTGCTTCCTTGGCACCGACTCACTCGGTCAGTGCAACATCGATGGATCGACTCGTCGCTTCACAATGACTATAGGTGATAAGACATTGGATATGCCTTATTGCACCACGCCAACAGGTATTTCGCTACGCGAACCATTGTTCTTCAATGGTAAGAAATACCAAAACTTCACATGGAACGAGGAGTCGCGTTCGCTCATAGAGGGTGATTTGCGCATTGTGCAATACCTGCCGAAGAATCATAAGGACATAGACTTCTGGATTGGTACTTGGCGTCTGAAGACAAGCATAAGACGTAAGATAACACTCACACTAAGCATGGGAACGGTGGCAAACACGCTAAAAGGTAAGTTGCAGATAGGTAATGTTGAATATGAGATACTCATGACTTATGACCCTGCAACTGGCAAACTCGAATTGCCTGGACAGCCTGTTACTGACCCTACATATACCTATCCCGCAGGTATCGTTCTAGTACCTGGTTCAAAGGAGGAAGGTAAACTCTTTGGTGAAGGTAAGGGTAGTTTACTCTTCACGTGGGATGAAGATATGGAGCGCGCAACGGCTGATGATAGTGGACAAATCACTGGGCATAAGGTTGACTCATTCTTTGGTGTTGCCTACGGAGAGGACTTGTCGCCTATTATGAAGCCTGATGGCAGTTACACTTATGCGTTTACTCTGCCAGGAATAGAGTACATGACGAAAATTAATTGATACTGATTATGAACAAATATATCTATATCTTCATAGCTGCCGCATCAGTCTTCTTGGGTGCAGCATGCAGTAGTGACAATGATTTACCAGTGTATGCTGCAGGGCTGAAGGTGGTGAAAGCAGAGACAGACTTTGGTGTTCTCGGTGAGACACATGAGGTTGTAATGAGTAAAGAACCCGCTCGTGCCTATGCACTTGACGCTTGGCTTACAGTGACGAAAACGGCAGAGAAGCTATCACTGACGGCTCAACCGAACACGAGCGAACAGTCGCGTAACACACTATTGGTGGTTAAGAACGAGCAAGGAGACTCTATCACACTGAATATCCAACAGGAGGGTGTGACCTTCGGGTTGCCTACTGGCGAGGATATCTATGCTGGAGATGAGGCTGTTGAACGCACGTTGATTGCTACTTCTAACGTCCCCGTTGAGTATAGTGGGACGGCAGATTGGATTAAGGTAGGCAATACGAATGGGAAAATCAACGTCAAGGTCGAAGCCAATACGACGGGGCGTCCACGCGTAGGGTGGGTTACTGCCAAGGCAATAGGGCTTGTTGACTCATTGAAAGTAGTACAGGCTTCGCTCAACGATGTGGTTGGCAATTACGTGCAAACGGCTAAAATGCGCCTTCCAAGTCGTGACTTAGCAGAGAAGACATCGTCTGTTCGCATTGAGGCAACGGGTACGAACAAGGCAAACTTCATCGTTGACAATCAATACAAGTGGGAGGTTAGCTTCACACCGGGCAAAGGCTTTGAGATGATGAACGGTAAGATTGTGGGCAAGAAAGAGGTTGTTCCAGGCGTATATGAGTACCTTATCAGTGTAATCGTTGCTGATGACTTCAGTAAGGAGCATGAGACTGCCATCAACGGAACGAAGGAGAGCATTCTTCTCACGTTCGATAACAAGGGTAATCTCGTGTTCCGTGAGGCACAGAAGTTAGCTTCCGAACAAACCTTCTCATCCTATGGTTGGAACCGATTCACCGACACGAAGCCCGTTATGGGTGCTTTCCGTGGAATCGGAGAGGTGTATGTTAATCCGAAGTTAACGCGTAGATAAGCGCAACTTTAAATTCTATCATGATATAGAAAAGGGTGTTTTCACCCTGACTCCGCCCTTGCATGTGAATGTAGGGGGCGGAGTTTTTTTATGTAAGAAAGAGCCTCACCCCGCCCCCTCTCCGAATGGAACAACCCCACCCAACCTCCCCTAAGGGGAGGAGTGCCTAACAGGGCGTAAGTTAGAAAATAGTTTCTTTAATTCAAAAGGGGCGTTTCTTCGATATGAAGAGGGCGTTCTGTTGCATCGAAGAGAGGCTTTCTTCATATCGAAGAAACGCCCTCCTTGTTTGCAAATCAGACTATCTACTCCCCTCTCCATTCGGAGAGGGGGCGGGGAGAGGCTGTAGATGGGACAGGGGGTGAGGCTGTAGTTGAGTTTTGATGAGGCTCCCTTTCCTATTTAACAACAAATCTTCTCATTTCTTTGGAGGACTTCTTAAAAAGTATTACATTTGTGTTGACAAACCTAAATGGGGGTGATTACAGGAGATTAGACGCATTGATTATGATCCGAACAACCCTCTTTTAAAACATAAAAGTCAGTTATTACCTATGCAAACTAAAATCCTATGCTGCGTGACAGGCACCCTCGCATTGGGCGCCATCCTACCTGCTCGGGCGCAGAAGAAGCCCATGAATATCGTTTATATCATGAGTGACGACCATTCCTATCAAACGATTAGTGCCTACGATAAGCGTTTCATTGATACACCAAACATCGATTGGATTGCTAATCATGGTGTGAAATTCCAAGAGAGTTTCGTTGCTAACTCCCTTAGTGGACCCTCCCGAGCATGTATGTTAACGGGTAAGCACAGTCATGCAAATGGTTTCACAGATAACACCAAGACGTTTGATGGAGGACAGCAAACCTTTCCTAAGCTCTTACAACATGCAGGGTATCAGACCGCAATGATCGGTAAGTGGCACCTCACATCACTGCCTACTGGCTTCAACTATTGGGACATTCTCATTGGACAAGGCGACTACTACAACCCCGACTTCTTATGTAATGGCAAGCCACTACAGCGTCAGGGATATGTAACGAACATAATTGCTGACCTCGCAATAGACTGGATGGAGAATAAACGAGACCCTTCCAAGCCTTTCTGCTTACTAATGCACAACAAGGCTCCTCATCGTGTTTGGAACCCTGATACATGCGACTTAGACCTCTTTAATGATGTGCAGTATCCATTGCCCGAGACGTTCTATGATAACTATGAAGGGCGTTTGGCAGCACAGAAACAGAAGATGAGTATTATCGAAGATATGGACATTGTCTATGATAATAAGATGGCAGATCACGAACATGAGATACATTCTGACAAGGAGTTGGAAGCGTGGGGACGTCGTAACTATGAGCGTATGACACCCTCACAAAAGGCTCAATGGGATCGCCATTACGACCCCATTATACAGAAGTTTAAGGCTGATAAGCTATCGGGGAAGGCGTTAGCTGAATGGAAGTACCAGCGTTATATGCATGATTATATGCGTGTGATTCGGTCGGTAGATCGCAATGTTGGACGTGTAATTGAGTATCTCCGTGAGAAGAATCTATTGGATAATACGATGATAGTCTACACCTCCGACCAAGGCTTCTACATGGGTGAACACGGTTGGTTCGATAAGAGATTCATGTATGAAGAGTCGTTCCGTACACCACTGCTGATCTATTGTCCTGGTGGGAAACAAGGCGTTGTTGATGAGATGGTACAGAACATTGACTATGCTCCAACATTCTTAGAAGCAGCAGGTGTAAAGGTTCCTTCGGATATTCAAGGGCGTTCTCTCTTGCCTTTGTTACAGGGTAAGAAGCCTGCTAACTGGCGTAAATCGCTGTATTACCATTACTATGAATACCCCGCAGAGCACTCTGTCTGCCGTCATTATGGTATTCGGACGAAGCGTTACACACTGATTCATTTCTATAACGATATAGACTCTTGGGAGCTTTATGACCTCAAGAAGGACCCTTCACAACTGCATAACATCTATGGACAAAAGGGTACGGAGAAACTCACAGAACGATTGAAGAAGGAGCTAAAAGAGCTTCAAGTACAATACAATGACCCTATTAGGAACCAATACTAAGTGGCAACTTTGTACTTATCACAGACTATTAATGAATTGTGAAGACGCCTTGACTCAATAGAGTCGGGGCGTCGCTTTTGATAAAGGACTTATTTCTTGCATTTAAGATAATCATTAGTTTTATGTTGACGAGATAAGGGTTAATTAGTAAGCAAAGCCTTCAATTAGGCTAGATAAAGCCATTTTGCAGTGCATTCTCTTGCTAGTTAGTAAGAAAATAAGTAATTTCGCCGACGTATTTATACGATATAATAAGGTGGTGGAGATGGTGTCTCGACTGCTTAGATAAATCTATTATGAAACGACTTACTTTATTATTAATGATGTTCCTGATGGTTCTGATGGCATTTGCTGACGGACGCATCAAGGTGGCTTGTGTGGGTAATAGTGTTACATGGGGGTATGGTTTGACCAATAGGGACGCCGATTGTTACCCCGTGCAGTTGCAGAGAATGTTAGGAGATAAGTACGATGTGCGTAATTTCGGGCACTCTGGAAGTACGCTTCTAAGCCATGGTCACCGTCCATATATCGACCAGAAGGAATACAAAGAAGCGTTAGCTTTCAAAGCCGATAGGGTTATTATCCATCTAGGACTCAATGACACGGACCCCTCGTAATTGGTCTGAATATGCTGAAGAGTTCAATTCTAACTATATAGAACTCGTCAACTCCTTCCGCAAAGTGAACCCTAAAGCACAGATATGGGTGTGCTTGATGTCGCCAATCTTCGAACGCCACCCTCGCTTCGAGAGCGGAACTAGGGACTGGCATAGCCTCATTCAACAGCATATCAAGCAAGTGGCAATGGCTGAGAACCTCCCATTAATAGACCTCTATACGCCTCTTCACAATCGTCCAGACCTCTTTGCGGATGCGCTCCACCCCAATGCTGAAGGTGCAAAGATCATCGCTGAGACTGTATATAAGGCTATGACAGGCAATTATGGAGGGTTATCTCTTGCGCCACTATATACCGATGGAATGGTAATGCAGCGTAACGAACCGATTATCTTTCGTGGTTCTGCCAATGCAAAGACGGTTGTTAAGGTAAGTTTCGATGGTCAGAATCAATCTACAACAGCTGCAGATGATGGTACATGGAGCGTTAATTTCCCTGCTCGAAAGGCTGGCGGTCCTTACAAAGCAATAGTTGTTGCAGGTAAAGAGCGGCTGACGTTGAAAGATATATACGTCGGAGAGGTGTGGTTGTGTTCGGGGCAATCGAATATGGAATTGCCTATCTCCGCCGTACAAAGTGGTAAGCAAGACCTTGCGGAGGCTGGTTCACAACCCTTAATACATCTCTTTAATATGTCAACACGCTATCCAACGAATGCTGTGAGCTGGTCGGAAGCGGTGTGCGACTCGGTTAATCGCCACCAACTCATGCGTGTTGGTCCATGGCGTAACTGCTCGGCTGAATCGTTATCGGGCTTCTCTGCAGTAGCATATCACTTCGCTAAGGGTTTAGCAGACAGTCTGCAGGTACCTATAGGAGTGATTTGTAATGCCGTAGGAGGCACTACCACCGAGTCGTGGATTGACCGTTCGACCCTTGAAAAGGACTTCCCTGCAATCTTGCGGGACTGGTATCATGGAGATTTCGGTATGAAGTGGGCAAGAGAACGAGCTTTGCAGAATATTGCCAATAGCAAGAATCCATTGCAACAGCACCCTTATGCGCCTGCTTATATGTTCGAGACAGCTATGACTCCTTTGTTGGGTTATACGTTGAAAGGTATTGTGTGGTATCAAGGAGAGTCGAATGCGCATAACATCGAGCTGCATGAACGCCTCTTCCCATTGTTGGAGAAAAGTTGGCGAAACTTCTTTCAACAGAAGAATATGCCCTTTTATTTCGTACAACTATCTAGTCTGAACCGTCGTTCCTGGTCGCGTTTCCGTGATTCACAACGGCGTATGGCGTTAGGGTTGGAGCATACTTGGATGACGGTGACAAGCGATTTGGGCGATTCACTTGATGTGCATTACACCAATAAGAAGCCTGTAGGTGAACGGCTCGCCCTGCAAGTTTTGCACCATAGTTATGGACATGATATTGTGTCAGAGGGACCTGTTATAGAGCGAGTTGAATCCGTTGATGGAGGCTTATTGTTGACTTTCTCAAACGCAAAGGAACTTCATTTCACGGGTAATCGATTGATAGGCTTTGAGCTTGCGGGCGCTGATGGTATCTATCATGAAGCCCAAGCAACGATAGAGAATGGTTATCAGGTGCGTGTGTCGTGTGGGTCAGTAGTAGCCCATCCTGTTAGTGTTCGCTATGGTTGGCAGCCGTTTACTCGTGCGAACCTTGTGAATGAAAAGGGGCTACCTTGCAGTACATTTGAGACCGCAGAACGTAGATTTTAAATAGAGAGGACGCCTCGTATCTATTTCCTTTGCCGAGAGGGAAGGGGAGTAGAAAGGCTTATTTCTATCTGAAGTAATCATTTAACAAGTTTTTATTAGATAATTGTTTTCAGTATAGTTAGTTGTGTTTCTTTATAGAGGAAACTATGTTTTGAATATTAAAGTATTATCCCTTGAATTAAGGAAACGCCCTTCTCCAATAGAGAAGGGCGTTTCGTTAATAGGAAGAGAGGCTCTCTTGCCATCGAAGAGATGCCCTCGTTGATTCTAATAAAACTATCGTCTTTGGACAACAATGCGTATTCCTACCCCGTGAATGGGGGCGGGATAGGATTCAAAAAGACTTCAGAAAGACTTGAATCTTCACTCTCCTGTATAGAACTTAATCAGTTGAGTGATAGCCTGGGTGCATGCTGGACAGAACTCAGGATGGGCATTTGTGCGCATACGGCAGTCTGGGTAAGCGCGGTAAACACCATGTTGCGCATAGCCAGCAGGCTCGTATGCACCCACTTTCCACTTGTCCCTGCGTGCGTTCGGCTTATCTAGGTCGGTTGGTTCAGGCGTCGGTAATGGGGTCTTCTTATCGATCATTCCTTCCCACTTATTGTGGAAGTCGACCAGAGTTGTTAGGTTCGGTTCCCATGGCTCGACGTCCTTTGGATACATATTAATCTCTTCTTTGGCATAAGCATACTCATCCCCAAGTCCTGCGAAAGAGTGTCCAAACTCGTGGACAACCACTGGTTTGAATTGAGGATGGTGTGACATTGAGAGGTTGTAAGAGTTCAGAATACCGCCACCACCATATTTCTCAGTGTTTACTAGTACGATGATATGTTCGTAAGGCGTACCAGCTAGCCAGTCATGGAGGTCTTTGAGATGGAGTGTAGTGAGGTATCTGTCGCTGTAGAAAGTGTCGAAATGAGAGTGAAGAGCCGTGTTCTTCCATATACCCTTTGATGGTTCGGAAGTGCCACTATCAACGGATGGCGCCTTGACAGCCACAATATTGAATCGAGAACGCAGCGATTTGAAAGGTTCGTGAGCGAAGAGAGCCTCCATCGCAATGCGACAATCCTTTATGAATGTAGGCATTTCAGCCTCAGTGTAACCCTCCGCAATATATGCAATGTGTATGCAGTGCGATGGATCAGCAGCCTGTTGCAAAGTCTCGTAAGGTGTGATATTATGCTCCCCGATGTGTCGGATGAGAATATCCTGTGGTAGAACGATGTGCGTCATGCGGTTAGTAACCTCACGCCGATTGTTCCTTAGTTCGATAGTTACATCTGCTGTATCTTTTGGATAAGGTACTAGAAAGACGTTCTCAAACGATTTCTTGCTATTACCCTGTGCCTCATCATAAGTGAGCCACTCCTGGAATAGAGTAGAAAAGGAGTTTCGATAGATTACTTTCTGCGTCCGATGGTCGCGCACAATGACCTGTCCATTGCCTTCAACAGGCACTTCAGATAGTCGTTCGTGCTTGCCATACCAATGTGGGATACGTGATAGTTCGTCCACAGCGATGGTCTGCTCTTTGGCATTCCCAGCGAAGATGTAATCCAAACGGAGCGTTGCATCCTCAAAGTAATGGTTGAAATCCTGCGCAACAGCACTCATGGAGAGTGCGAGGAGTAGGGTAGTAATGATTTTTCTCATAGGTCTTGAAAATTGGTTAGAACTATTATTTCTTATTCTTCAGATAGATAGAATCAGTGACATAGTAGCGTTTGCTTCTCTCAAACACGTATGTCTTATCATTTGCAAAGATATGAATAATTAATGAAATTAGCTATCAGGAAAGAGATTATTAATACCTTATTTCTTATTCATAGCTCATTGTTAAAGCCTTTCACAGGCTCTTTGAAGAGGATGAAGTCTTATTGTGAGGTTCTTTATAAGGCGTTTCCCTCTAATTTAAAGTTCCTCATTATGATAAGTATCGAGTGTGAAGAGTTGTGTAGTTGGGGGGGATTTTAGTGGCTAAAGTTTCCTACCCCTTAAAACATTGTCTTTTCTCATTCACCTTTGCTTGTCGTTCCCCCATATTCATTGCCTTTTAACACATGACTAATAGAAGTTATGTAGTCTGTCCATATACTTCATCCCATTTTTCCAATGCTTCAGCCATTACAAGGATTTTGCTCAACTCTTTGTCGTTACCGCTGATTGTAGCCATAAGGTGTTGGGGCGTCAACCCAAGTGTTTCTCCTAAAATACGAAGAATGCGTTCGATACAGGCAAGAACTCGTTTCCATAACGTGAGTGCCATGAGGTCGTCCTCCATGTCCGAAAAGAGTTCGCCCATGGTTTGATATTCTGTGAATCTCTTTTCCAAAGCCATGACAGTATATGTAAGGTAACACAGCGTTGCGCCAGCTATCTGACCATTAAAGTCGCAATCCATCTGCGGGCGAATCATCATCCGATAGAAACAGTTTTTACCATGATTTGAAAGCTCATATATCTTATGTTTGCATATACTGTGAATACTTTTACCCACAATGCGGAAGAGGCAAAGAGAAAGGATTAATTCCGGAGCCGAAACTCCGTCATGTTTCTCCAATGACAGGCGAGATAACAAGTGACCAATGCCAAACTTGCCAAAAAGATGAAATAAATCATCACTCATTCGAGTTTTAACATTCAAAAGTTTGGATAACTCACTTATTTTCTCTATTTTTGCTTCCATAATAGTTTTGTTGTCTTGTCTTTAAAATCAGTTCTTTAGCGATTACTAATTTACAAAGAAAATTCGACAAACTATTATTTTTCTATCTATTTATTAGGGTGGGAAACTTTAGTAAAGTTAATTTATTCTGGCATAGACATGTTTACTACATATATAATAATATATAATATTGCATAAAAATAGTAATACAAATAACCATTTAAGATATTTATAAGCTTTTCTCATATCTAAATATTTTATATTTCGTAAATTTATATCCAGATGCAGGGAACATCGATTTTTGCTTGAAATCAGAAACCCATTGTTCACCATTCCATATTGCTATATGCCCAAATATATGGTTTTTTTAATAGCAGGGAATACTATTATATCACCTTTCTTATAATCTTTTGTATCTATTACTTTAAAACCATATTTCGGTAATACTTTAGAATAATAATACGCTGGATAAATTCCTATTGGACATCCTCCTGCTTGCATAGCTCGCATAACAAACCATGCACAACAAGTATGTGATCTACTTAGTGCATTATTTGTGACATATACAGCCGTCTTTTCTGAATTATAACTAAAATTTCTACTCCATATAACAAGAACGGATATCAGAATAATTACTATTGATAAAAAGCTTTTTCATTATTTAATTGAATCTAATTTATTCATACTATATGATTTACTATCTTGCACCACAGAACTTGCTATCATCTTAGTCCTTGTTCTAATGGAAGATACTCACAGAGTTCCTGATGGAGTTCTTATATATTTAATTTATTATGGCATAGACTTATTTACCATATAAATTCTAATTTCGTTGTTTGATAGATACATTTAATAAATCATATATACAGGCATCCACATAAATATCAGAGTCTGGAGATTTAATCTCTACGAAATCATGATCTTTAGTGAAGTTCTTTAATCTATTATTAAAACTAAAAAAACTACTAACTAATGAACATAACTTAATCTCAGAAAAAGTTACATCTCCAACTATAGGATAAGCTGTAGCATCTATATGATTTACTTGAAATGCATAATTACATACAGAAGCTAATACTTTAGCATACAATACACAATGAGCATTAGTTTCCTTCTTAAATGTAACTGGGCTACATTTATCAGAAAAACTTTAATGTCTCAGCAGTTAGCTTAACACTATAATCAATTATTTCATCTTTAGACATGTTTTTTTGTCTTAGACTTAATAATTTCTTTTTTTGAAACTCTGGAATAGGTATTGAACCATCTCTATTATGGCTTTTTACTAATCCCAAACGAAGAAAAAGGAATAACCAAACTTATTAGTAAAATAGTAATCAATCCTCTTTTTGAGTAATTTATTTTTTTAACTCCTATATTAATTAAGTAGATAATAACATATAATACTAATACTACTATTATTAATAAAGGTACTAAAAAAATAAAAAAACTCCATCCAAAAATCACCATAGTGTTGAAATGAATAATCTAATTGTTCACCCATAATATAATTGTTATTTATATTTTCCCAGTTTAAGTTGTATTTGATAATGCAAAGATACTAATTTTAAAGCTAATCACAACCTATGAGACGGTTTCCGTAGTTCTTTGCCGATTTATTTATACCCTCTCTGCTTATTTTAACGAATATATACACGTTTTGTAACTGATAATTGAGGTGGAAATTCATTTTTATTGTAACTTTGTCTTGTGTTTAGGACATTGGAGAAGTTGAGTGCTTATTGGAGTAAGATTAAATAAGGAGACTCCCCCAAAGTTCAGCAAATTATAAGAGCCAATATGACTTTATTGCTTTTAGATAACAGACAAAACAATGAGCAAGCAAGTATTTCAGACAGACTCCCGTCAGCGTTGGAGTTATTTTAAGTGGACCCTACGTGTAGTCCTTACGATTCTCTCACTCTTTGGAATCGTTTTCTTAGCAATGTTTGCCTTGGAGGGTAGCCCGCAGATACCTTTCCATCACGACTATCGAAATGCGGTGTCAGCCTCATCTCCTTATACCAAGGACAACAAGACGGCAACACTCTATAAGTCGTTTCGTGACTTCTTCAAGGAGAAGAAGATGCATAATAACTATGCGAAAGCTACCATAAAGAAGCAACGTTTTGTGGGGAAGGCGGACAGTCTGACGCAGAAATACTTTCGGGAGTGGGACGACCCACGGATTGGTGTGCGCTCGGCATGGTATGTAAACTGGGATAAGCACGCTTACATCTCTCTGAAGAACAATATCAAGCACCTGAACATGGTGTTGCCAGAGTGGTTCTTTATCAATCCTAAGACCGACAAGGTGGAATATAGGCTTGACAAGCAGGCGCTACGCTTGATGCGTAAGGCTGGTATCCCTATCCTTCCAATGCTCACGAATAACTACAACTCCAACTTCCATCCAGAAGGTATCGGACGTATCATGCGTGATGAAAAGAAGCGTACAGCACTCATCAATGAGTTGGTCAAGAAATGTAAACATTATGGTTTTGCAGGTATCAACCTTGACTTAGAGGAACTCGACATACAAGACAACGATCTCCTTGTTGAGTTAGTCAAAGACTTTGCACGTGTTTTCCATGCAAATGGACTCTATGTAACACAGGCTGTTGCACCTTTCAACGAGGATTATAACATGCAGGAACTGGCAAAGTATAACGACTATCTCTTCCTTATGGCGTACGATGAACATAATATGGGGAGCCAGCCAGGAGCTGTCAGTTCGCAACGTTGGGTGGAGAAGGCTACCGACTGGGCGGCTAAGAACGTCCCGAATGACAAGATAGTACTCGGTATGGCAACTTACGGATATGACTGGCCTAACGGGGAGACGGCTTCGACGGTGTCATTCGACCAAACAATGGCTACCGCACTGGATGCAGGAGCAAAGGTAAAGTTCGATGATGACACCTACAACGTTAACTTCTCGTATCAAAACACAGATGATGGAAAGATTCATCAGGTGTTCTTTACTGATGCAGCGACTACCTTTAATATCATGCGTTTTGGTGCTGAATATCATCTCGCAGGCTATGGTCTGTGGCGTTTGGGCACTGAAGACAAACGTATATGGCGTTTCTATGGTAAGGATATGTCGTGGGAGAATGTGGCAAGGATGTCTGTTAAGAAGCTGATGCAGCTTAACGGCACCGATGATGTTAATTTCGTTGGAGCAGGAGAAGTGCTGGAAGTGACTACGGAGCCGCACCCTGGAAATATATCAGTGACAATAGATAAGGATAACCGCCTTATCTCTGAGGAGTATTATCACTCCCTTCCGTCAACATATACCATCCAACGACTTGGTAAATGTAAGGATAAACAATTCGTAATCACCTTCGACGACGGACCAGATAGCCGCTGGACACCTACCGTGCTGAGTACGCTGAAGAAATATAATGTCCCTGCAGCGTTCTTCATGGTGGGATTGCAGATGGAGAAGAACCTGCCTTTGGTGAAGCAAGTATATGACGCTGGACACACTATCGGCAACCATACCTTCACCCACCATAACATGATTGAGAACTCTGACAATCGCTCTTATGCTGAGTTGAAGTTGACAAGAATGTTGATAGAGAGCGTCACAGGACATAGTACAATCCTATTCCGTGCTCCTTACAATGCCGATGCCGACCCGACAGACCACGAGGAGATATGGCCAATGATAGTGGCAAGTCGACGTAACTACCTCTTTGTGGGTGAGTCTATCGACCCTAATGACTGGCAACAGAACGTAACGGCTGACCAGATTTACCAACGTGTCATTGATGGTGTGCACCATGAAGACGGACATATCATCTTGCTCCATGATGCGGGTGGTGACACACGTAAACCTACGATTGAAGCCCTCCCCCGTATCATTGAGACCCTACAACATGAAGGTTATCAGTTCATCTCTCTCGAACAATACTTAGGGATGAACAAGCAAACGCTTATGCCTGCTATCAACAAGGGAAAGGCTTACTATGCTATGCAAACCAACCTCTGGCTGGCAGAGATGATTTATCATGTATCCGACTTCCTCACGGCTCTCTTCCTCGTATTCCTTGTATTGGGTATGATGCGCCTCGTATTCATGTATGTATTGACGTTCAGAGAGAAGCGAGCAGAGAACCGACGCAACTATGCACCGATTGATGCTGCTACGGCTCCAGCCGTTTCTATCATCGTACCGGGATATAATGAAGAGGTGAACATTGTGCGTACCATCACTACGCTCAAGCAACAAGACTACCCGAACCTACATATCTACTTCGTCGATGATGGTAGTAAAGACCATACCCTCGAACGTGTGCGTGAGCTTTCGATACAGATGATAAGGTCACTGTACTTGCTAAGAAGAATGGCGGTAAGGCTTCGGCACTGAACTATGGTATCGCTGCTTGTCGCTCAGAGTATGTGGTTTGTATTGATGCCGATACTCAGCTGAAGCATGATGCAGTAAGTAGACTGATGAAGCACTTCATTGCCGACAAGGATAAACGCATTGGTGCAGTGGCAGGAAACGTGAAGGTGGGTAACCAAAGGAATATGCTCACCTACTGGCAAGCTATTGAATACACCAGCAGTCAGAACTTTGATCGAATGGCTTACTCTAATATCAATGCCATTACCGTTGTGCCTGGTGCTATCGGCGCATTCCGTAAAAAGGTGATTGAAGAGGTGGGAGGATTTACCACTGACACCTTAGCAGAAGACTGCGACCTGACGATGAGTATCAACGAACATGGTTACATCATTGAGAACGAGAACTATGCTGTGGCAATGACCGAAGCTCCAGAGACGCTCCGCCAGTTTGTGAAACAACGTATCCGTTGGTGCTTTGGAGTGATGCAAGCCTTTTGGAAACATCGCTCCTCACTCTTCTCTCCATCGAAGAAGGGCTTCGGACTATGGGCTATGCCTAATATGCTTATCTTCCAGTATATCATCCCAACCTTCTCACCATTGGCAGATGTACTGATGCTCATAGGTCTCTTCTCTGGCAATGCCTTACAGATATTCTTTTATTATCTCATCTTCCTTCTCATTGACGCAAGTGTATCTATCATGGCTTACATCTTTGAGGGCGAACGTCTGTGGGTACTCCTATGGGTTATTCCGCAACGTTTCTTCTATCGTTGGATTATGTATTACGTCCTCTTCAAGAGTTATCTCAAAGCAATCAAGGGCGAGCTGCAGACATGGGGCGTCCTCAAACGCACTGGTCACGTTGGTGAATAGCCCGTCTTTCAAGGAGTAAAGAAGAGATCCAGTAGGGCTCCCCAAGTGCATCTATCCCTTCAGTTAATATAACAAATAAGGGTCTAGGCATATTAGAGAAATCCACTTAGGTATATAAGTGATCGTTCTTTCCCGTGTGGGAACGTCAACGTACCCGTATGGGAACATTCATGTTCCAACGCCGGAACATCAACATTCCACAGGCGGAACATTCATGTTCCATAGGAGGGAACGTTGTTTATGCTATAAGTAGGCATGAGATGGAACGGGTGTTAGCGTGCCATTGATAAGACGTTGGACGCTGTATGCTATGTATATCGTAGGAGTTGGCTATGTATATCGTAGGAGTTGGATGACACATAAGATGTTTTAGGGTGCGACCATGAGATTATTTGAGAATACGGATGCTATTTTGTACCTTTGTTGCGAATCCTGTCTAAGCTCCTATTGTGTGGGCATGATGATAAGGAATATGTGTTGCTAATCATTAGAACTAATATGAAGCGTACCTTTATAACCCATCTGGTAAAGCCAATAGAAGCGTGTTCCCTTTTCTTTGTGTTTATGCTGTTGGTGGGTGCTATTATGAATGTGAGCCATCGGAACATCTTTGGTTACATAGAGTTGATAGCTGATGTGTATTTTGTTTGCCTTTTATTGAGCCTTTGTCCACGTATATTACGCCAAGGGTTGGAGGTTATATTGAGTAGTTTCATTTATGTGATTGCGATAATAGATGCCTGTTGTAAAAGCCTTTTCAATACGCCGCTTACACCGACGATGCTCCTTTTAGCGCAGGAGACAACTGGTAGGGAAGCCTCCGAGTTCTTCTCTCAATATCTTCAACTAGGACTTCTGTTTTCGCTGGCGACAGTCATCTTCCTTCTTGCCCTCAGCCATGCTGTTATGGCAATAAGGAAGATGAGCTTCCCAACCGCTTATCTTAAGCAACCCCTTATCGCCTCTGCTTTATTGCTCACACTTGTTGTCGGGACTTGTTTAAGCGTCTATGATAAGGTACAACTATACACTGTTAGGAATCTGTCGGGGCTTGAAATAGCTGTGAATAATGGCTTTGCCCATCTTTATCATCCTGTTGAACGTGTTATTTACGGACTTTATTTCAATCACTTGATAGCGAATCAGGTGGAAGGAGTTATCGTGGCTAATGAAAGACTGGCGGTGGATTCCTGTAACTTTACGTCTCCAACCATTGTTCTCATTATAGGCGAAAGTGCGAACCGACACCATTCGCAGTTATATGGTTATCGTTTGCCTACAACGCCCCGTCAGCTTGCTCTCATGGAAGGTAATGACTCTTTGGCAGTATTCACCGATGTCGTTTCGCCATGGAATCTAACCAGTAGAGTATTCAAGCAGATTTTCTCATTGCAATCAGTGGGTGAGAAAAAGGATTGGAGTAACTGTCCTCTCTTCCCTGTAGCCTTCAAGAAAGCGGGCTATCATGTTAGCTTCCTGTCTAACCAATTCCCTTATGGAATCAACTATACTCCTGATTGGACGAATAACCTTGTCGGTGGCTTCTTCTTAAATCATCCACAACTCAACAAGCAGATGTTTGATTATAGGAATACAAGTATCCACGACTATGACGATGAGCTATTAAACGATTACGATGAGCGTATCAATAAAGGGAAGCCACAATTAATCATCTTTCATCTACTAGGACAGCACTTCCAGTACTCATCACGTTGTAAAAGCGGTATGAAGAGGTTTAGTATAAAGGATTACACACGTTCGGACCTGTCAGATCATGCGAAACAGACGATTGCAGACTATGACAATGCGACGCTTTATAATGACTTTGTTTTGAGTAAGATAGTCGAACGATTCCGCAATAAGGAAGCTGTTGTTGTCTATCTATCCGACCATGGAGAGGATTGTTATGGCAAGGATGTGGATATGGCTGGTAGGCTCACTGAAGTAGAGAACATTGATGTTAAGAAGTATCATGAGGAGTTTGAAATACCTTTCTGGATATGGTGTTCGCCTGCATATAGGCAGAGGCATCACAAGATATTCATAGAGACATTGAAGGCAAGGAATAATAGGTTCATGACTGACGACCTACCACATCTATTGTTGTATTTGGCTGGAATAAGTACTAAAGAGTACAAGGCAGAACGGAATGTCCTCTCTCCACGTTTCAACAATAGGCGTCCTCGCCTCGTACTGAATAGTATTGATTACGATAAAGCATTACACCAATAGCCTTCATCGGTGCTAGTCAAAGTGCGACGGAATGATAGTTCACGTGAAAGCCCATCGCTTGCATTGGTGTAACGCCTAATTCCATACACTTGATTTTATAACTTAACAATCGGTTGCTGT
>BNJV01001158.1_pt1 | contig 25249 bp, 41 predicted proteins | sample 8540591 | NCBI WGS metagenome assembly BNJV01 (sample SAMD00202457, study PRJDB9452) | human saliva metagenome | host: Homo sapiens | reverse complement strand
GCCGCCGGCTCAGCCGACTCCCACCGCGGAGACTGCTCAGGAGCCGGGCCAGACTCGGCTCCTGGGCAGGGCCGCGACGCGGTCGCTGAAGGTGGGGCGCTGGGCAGTGCGCACCTCCCAGGACACCGCGCACATCTCTCTCAGTGAGGTGGGCATGACAAAGGTCACGCACTGGCCTCCAGTTCCTGAAGCTGACGGGCGGCCACCTGGGCAGTGACGTGCAGCATCGCACAGGCATCCGCTGATGATCTGCTCGCTCGATCGGAGCCTGTGTCTCCCTCGGCCTGGGCGACCTCCCGCGCTTGCAGGCCTCGGCTCGTTGCGCGCGCGGACCTCCTCAGCCCGGGAGGGCCTCCTACGGCGTTCCTCGGCCTCCACTGGGCCTGGACCTGGCCTGCTCCTGCATCACACGAATGCACGCTCGCGCGCGCGTAGCCTCGGGCGTCAGGTCCTCCTGGGCGGCCTGCTCGTGGGCGGCGATCTCAGCGTGGCCTTTCTGCTGACGGATTCGGTAGCCTCAGAACAGGCCGCAGCGCCTCGTCGAGTAGCCGAGCGACGCGGTATCGACTCGTTGCGCGCCAAGGCGGGGATCTCCTCGGCTTCGCGCCCCAGCCTTATGACAGTCAACTCGGCCTCCTGTGGCGGCGGAAGGGGATCTCACCGGCCTTCGCCGTGCGGAGGTCTGGCCAGCAGCTCATCGGCCTCGGCAGCGGCCGCCTCGCGATTAGCGGTAGCGTCGCGCTCGGAGGTGATGGCGATCTCGGCGGCCTGCTTGCGCCACGGGACAAGGACCGGTAAAGCTCGCGCTCCGCGGTGGCTCGCATCTCGTGACCGCCTCAGTTCGGCGGGATCTGGGCAGCCTTGCGTGGGCGGAGGACCAGCTCCTGGGCGCGGGCCTCGCGCGTTGGCAGCGCGGTTCGAGGGCCTCCCCTGGGAACAGGGCGCTGGCTCTCGCTGGCCTCGCGGCGCAGCGTCAGCAGGGTCGCGCCGCCTCGGGGCGCTGCTGCTCGGAGGAGGTTCTTGGCGTTGGTGCGAGTCCAGGTCTGGCAGGGCGTCGGCTTCTGCTGCATTGCGCCTTGGACAGGACTGGGCGCTCTGCTCCTCGGCGCTGCGCGGCGCTGCTCGATCCGTGAGCCCAGGCCGGCGCGGTCCCGGCCGCTCGGACTCCCGCAGCCGACGCGCTGGGCGTCGGCCGGCTCGCCAGACCAGCGTCAGCGGCGCGCTGGTCAGCTGGCCACTTCGCGACGTGCGTCAAAGCCAGCGGCTGGCGCGGGAGGCTGATCAGCTTCGGTCGGCCTGAGCCGGTCGAAAACCGCGCATCGTGATGGCAAACTCGGCTGTATTCCTCACAGCCACGTCGGGTTTCCTCACTCACTGTGCGACTGGGGTGCTCACCCACCGGGCAAGCCTAACGGTTGGGCGTGATCGAGGGACGGCATCTACGAAAGTGGCGACCATACGCACAGACGGTTCGCGGCGGTTTTGGTTTACGATCGCGTGGAAGGGATGGCAGGCGGTTGTGCTGCAATGCGGTCGGCCCGGGTGCGTCGATCTCGCGTGTGCGTTTCCCGCACGTTCCTCCGCGCCGCTTTTCGAGACTGCAGCGCTGCTTGGTGGACCAGTGCAAGGGCCCACTCTGCTGGCAGAGTCCGAGACCTCCGCTTCGCTCAGCGCGTGTCTTGATGACGATCTTGCGCCGAGGTCTGGTGCGGTCGCCGGGTCCGTCATGCCGATTCTATGGTTCCTAGGCGGGCGTACGGTGAGCGCTGCACTGGCGATATCCGGCCCCGCGTAGCCGGCCGTCGCCCAGCCGTGTCCGCGAGCGCACAGACCCGTCGTGGTGAGTCGACGTATCTTGAGTGTGGTGCACCGTCACTCGGACTGGTCCTCGTCGCCTATTGCCGTTTGCTCAGCCACCATCTGGGAAGCCCGGCTCAGGTCGAGGCGAAGTTCGCCTCCGGTCCTCCCAGCCTACGTCGTCCCGCAGCCCCTGGGGTTCTCAGTGGTGCGGGTCAGATGTCCTCGCCGTGCGGCGGGCTCCTCCTGACGCGCGAGACGTCCCACCTCACCAGTGGCCAGACGCGGCTGGCCTCGATGCCTGGATGAGCCCACGACGCCGACAAGGCGCTCCTGCCACCACGGTGGTCACCGGCGTCGACGCAGACGCCAGCACCTGACTCCTCCGATGGGACGTTCTGCCCCCTGCCAGCGCTCACCCCGCTCCTTCTGCGGCGGCCTCCTCTCAGCCCTCCGCTTCCCGCGCAGGCCGGTGGCTCGCGTGCTCGCAGCGCAAGACCAGCGGCGTGACCCGCCTCAGGCTCCGACATCTGTGGCTGGGGAGAAGACCGGCGGCTCTGATCAGTCACCTTCAGCAACACCGGTGACGATGCACTGACCGCACCATGCTGCCGCGCTGCAAGAACGTCGATGAGCAGATCGTCGTCGCCGCGTGACTGACGGCGAGCAGCAGGCTGACAGCCATCTCCTGGAAGGGCGGGTGAGAACCCCTGGGTACACTTCTACAGGGACTGATTCTGGGCGGCTACTTCGGTGCTCAGTGGGGGCCTTCCTGTTCTTCGGTGACCTCCAGCTGCGCCGCGCCAGCATTGATCGGCGTAATCGTTCCAGCCGAGCGGGCGGCCCCGTATCATCAACATTTTCGAGCAGGTCTCCACCGAGGCGTCCAGGTGGACGAGTCCGACGAAACAGCTGACCCGCCGAGCTGCGGAACAAAAGGCGCGACGCGTCAGGCGTCGACCGCGGACCGACCCGCGCACCGGGCGCGCGATCTACCTCGGCAACGCATTGAGACGTCCTCGCCTCCCGGATGCCTGGGTGCGCTCGCCAGCGGCTGACGACTAGCGGCGACGCTGCCGCGGGCTCCAGTGGTGGGTCCGGCAACGGGAATTGACGACGAGTCGGCAGCAGCCTACAGCGAGGACCACGGCAGGCAGGGAGCGACCCACGCGGTTGTCCCGCACCCGAGGCACGTCGGTCGTCCGGTCTTGATAGGGCCGCCGCCCAGCGGTATCAGGCCGCCCGCCGGAGGGCCTCCAGGGTGGTGAGTGCAGCTTCATCACACTCGATGCCTATCTCCGCGTCCCGACTCTGTCCGGCTCCTCCGGCGGCTCTCCAGCGGGCTGCCCGCCCGGCGCCAGCGCCAGCGCCGCCAGCGCCCGGCGCCGACGCCCACTGCGCCTGTGGCTGTGGGCGTGGAGCAGGCAGCCGATGAACGCCGATGCGGACCCACTCCCGCTTCGCGCCAGCGGGCACGCCACCGAGCCGCCGTGGCGGGCGGTAATGATGCCTCGTCATGAAACCGGCTGCCGCCTTGAGTTCCCGACGCGACATGCCCTCGGCCTCGCGGGACCCCGCCCTCCAGATGCCGACCGGATTCGCCCGGCCGGAGGTGGGCAGCGCGTCGCTGAGCTGGAGTGAGCGGGAGGTCGAGGCCGGCGCAAGGGCCCACGTTCTCCCCGAGCGGTTTCCGACTTCCTTCATGCGACGTCGACAGCCGTGTCCTGGCCCTCTACTCCGACGGTGTCGAGGCTGCCTCCCGGGAACGACCCCGCCGTCATCCAGGCCGTCGACGCCGGAAAGCCTCTCAGTGAGCCAGACCCACCGCGGACGACCAACCCAGGGCGCTGATGATGTCCCACCGTCGAGGCCTCTCGGACAGGCTGCACGCAGTGCCTCGCCATCTCGCGGAGCCTGGCCGCCTGCTCGCGGTCTCAGCCCAAGACCAGCCGCTGAGGACTACACGGCTGGCCTCCGGCACGCCGATCAGCCCGAGCGTTCTCAAGGACAGAAGCAGCTCGAGGATCACTCCCGCGCGTCCAGACCGGCCTGACGGCGGCGGACAAAGAGAACATGGATAAGCTCAAGGCAGGTCATGGCGGTCCGGCGGCGCGAATCCGCGCCGCCGAGTGCACCACCGCGCCCGCGCCAGCTGGAGCGACTCAGCCTTCATCCACACCCATGCACGAAGATCCAGCGGGGGTGGGCGGACCGGTCGGCGACCGCAGCTACACGCCGCGTCGCCTCGGAGAGCGACAAGGCCTCCTCGATCTCATCTCCCTGGAGCAGGGCTCGGCCGGGACCAGTTCAAGGTGTGGGCCTGGGTGCCGACGCCGCGCAGGCGAGAGCATTCCCGATGCTGACCAAGCAGTCGGCCCAGCACGCCAAAGCGAGTGACAGCCGGGGTCCACCGGGTTGGTCGTCACTCAAGGCGGCTCTCGACGCCTACGATCGATGCGCTCAGCCACCCCGACCGGCGAGAGCGGCGGCAGAGCCTTTCCCGGTACGCAACCTGCCGTCAGAAGATCCAGGACGCGAAGAAGACCGACCTGAGCTTTAACTTGGGTGGGGTCACCGTGACGGTCACACGGTCGGGACGCGAGTTCCAGGGCCTCCCAGCTGGGAGGAGGGACGGTGCACTGCAGTCCTTCCACCACCTGACCTTCACGGGTGAGTCTACAAAGCGCACCGTTGACGGCTCCGACCTCACCTGCGAGGGCGACGTCGCCGCCCGCATGGTGGCAACCATGAAGATCGTCGGCACCGTGACCGCCACCTACGACGCCGCGGTCGCCTTCTCCATCCCCAGGAGGAAGCGGCGGGAGAGTGACGACCGCTCAGAGCTGCCGGACCGCGCTCATGAAGGTGGACCGGACGACTCCAAGACTGCCCGCCCCACGGCGTCGGCGTCAACGTGGCATCGTCCTGACCGTCACTGACCCCCGGCGGCTCCGCGACACACTCAGGCTGGGCCGCCAGCTTTGCCAGGCCTGTCGAGCAGCCTGGGGCCAGCTGCCAGCGCAGAACGCTGCCAGAACAGATGGACCAGACCCGGCGAGCAACCGGGCCGCGGCCCGGGAAAACGAGAGCCGCCGCGCAGGCGCGCTCGAAGCGCCGTCGGCCTGCTCCAGTCTCGCTCCCGCCAAACCTGCCGGTCCGACCGGCGCGACGAGGCACCGCCACCGATCGCCCACCAGGCGTCCGGTTCCGGTCTGTCCGGTGCCGCTCGTCGTCGACGTCGATGCCACCTCCAGCCTACGCGACGTCGCCGAGGTCTCGCGGGTCCGTCATCGTCGACTGCTGCACAGCCCGCGCAGCCGCTGATGCCGACCTCGCCACCGTCCTGGAACCGCTCGCGCGATCAGTACTCCGGCGCTGCAGCTGGCGCGCACGGCGTGAACGTGGATGCCGCCCGGAGGTTGCTCAGGCCCCTCCAGACGCAGGCGCGTTCCACTGCTCGGTGGCCCTCATCGCGACGGGCCCGCTGATTGCGCCGATGTTCCAGGGACCGTGCCCCAGGAGCAGCTGCGCTCTGTCATCGACCAGCTGCTGGAGGTGGCGGCCGCCAACGGCGTGACTGGCACCGTCGCCGTCGACCGGCGGCCGGCGCGCCGACGCTGCAGCCCGAGGCCACGAGACCGAGGTCGACGCGGACCGCCCTGCGAGGCCATCGAGGTCACGAGACTTCGCAGCCGCCGAGGAGGGTCTACCACCCTGCATCGCCCGACCGGGCGACGCCGACCTCAGGTGGCCCGCAACCAGGTGCGCCTCCTTGGCCCGCCTGGACGGCCAGGCACGGCACTTTGACGGCGGCACGACGCCGCCTCCCACCGGATCTACGTTTGCGGCCTGGCCGGCGCCGTGCCGCCCTGGCCCTGGGGATGTCAACGCCACCTGGGCCCGAGCCCTGGAAGCCGTGCGCGTGCCACACGACGAGGGCGAAACGGCCAGACTGCGACTGCTTGAGCTCTTCGGGTCATCCGGCCTCCCTCCCAGAGGTCGCGGAGCCCGCCGCCGCCTGGCCACCATGCTCTACTGGGCTCGAGAGGAGGCCCGCTGAGGGCTTGCGCTTTGTGGAAGGCAGCACCTCACCAGTATGACGGGGCGCTCATCATCTACCGTGATGATCCGGGCTTGATCGGCTCAGGATCGATCTTGAACCTCATGAATAGTCGCTGATGGTACGGTCGGAGGCTTGTGCGAGCGGGTGATGTTCACCCACGCCTTGCGCTGCCAGGCGCGGGTGTCCTGACGTAGTCGGCCGCCATGGTGTCAGCAGTCTGCTCGCGGTGGGAGGCCGAAGTCTTGGGACGTAGTAGACGTCCGCCACCGGCTCGTGAGGAGGCCTCCAGCGGGCTTTGCGGCGCAGATCGGCAGACCAGCCCGACATTGCCGTCCGAGGTGCCGTGATCGAAGGCAGGACGCGCTTGAGGCCGGGGACGTTCTCTCGTAGTGCCACGGGTCATGGTTTCCTGCACGCAGGGGAGGCAGCTCGATCTCAGTGGCGCCCTCCATAGGCGTTGTCGTCCCCGACAGCCTCCAGGATCTCACGTTGGCGCCGTCAGGCGTGCCCAGGGTCAGGCTCGTTCATCATGAACTTCGGCATGTTGGAGGTACCCGGGCCTCCTTACCTGCCATCGGGATCTGCTCAGAAGGACGTCGGCGGCGGATGATGTGCTCGGCAGGAGACGTTGTAGTTGTGAATGTGTGCGACGGTCTACAGGACCACGGGGTCTCGTTGACAGCTTGATCTGACGATCGCGTTGATGGAAGCTTGATGACGGCCTTGGCCCGGATGTGCCAGGGCCGCCTTGGCGCCGAATGAAGACCCAGCATGACCTGCAGGCGGGTCCCGCTTCACTGCACGGAAGCAGAGGTCCAGGATGATGGCGCGTTGAGCGGCTGGCGCTTGTACTCGTGGAGGCGCTTGATCTGGACGTCGAAGATCGCCTCCGGGTCGATCTCGATCCTCGCGCTGGGCGATCCAGGCGGCGAAGTCCACCTTGTTGGCGTGCTTTGATCTCCGCCAGGCGGTCGTAGACGGACCCGTCCACCGAGTCGGTGTGACTCCGGCCAGGACGGAGAGATCCTTGACCCAGGTGTCCGGAGCCGGCGACCTCGTCCAGGGCGCCACGACAGGCGCGGGTTGCGCTACCGGCCAGCGACGGTGACAGGGAAGTGACGCCGTTGGTCTTGTTGTTGTGCTGCTCGGGCCAGAGTGGCGTGCCGCTCGCGGTCTCGCGCTTGATGATCTCGGTGTGCAGCGCGGCGACTGCCGTTGATGGAGTGTGGAGGCGTAGCGGGCGATCCAGGCCATGCGCACCTTGTCCCCGGAGAGATGTGCCATGTAGGTCGATGGTGCCTCTGCTCGGCCGCGCTCGGCTATCTCGAGGCCGGAAGCGGCGGTCGATCTCCGCGAGCGACCCCGGTGATGCGCCGGGAGAGCGCGTCAGATGGGAGATCCTCAGGTTCCAGGCCTCGGCCAGCACCGTGTGGTTGACTAAGCGGCGAAGGGTCTTGGTGACCACACCTCCCGAGCCTGCCCCAGCCCGGGTGTGGTGCCTCGTCCAGGAGGATGCGCATCAGCTCGCGATGGCGACGCGCAGGTGGTGTCGTTGAGCTGGATGGCGTTGCCGGTCGGCGAAGCCGGACGGGTCCTCACCGTGGTGGCTGACGTAAGTTCGCAACGATCTGCTGCGGGGAGGCCGAGCAGGAGAGAAGTACTCGCCGGCGCACCCGCAGGACGCTGCCCTCGTAGGTGGCTGTCACGTCTGTAGGGACACAGGAGATGTCTGAGGTACGCTCCCGCTCGACGATGGCGGTGGAAGCGCTGCTGAGTTGAAGGCGTCGTAGTCCGAACTCCCCGAGAGCGGCTCGGCCTTCCACAGGCGCAGGGTCCCCACATGCCCGGGTGCCGTGCAGCCGGTGATGGGCATGTCTGATGGCGCGCACGGTCACTGTCCTGCAGTGGACCAGGCGCTGGGCCTCACCTCGTAAGGCGGGATGACGAAGGGGTGGCCTCCTCCATCCCAGGGGTCGGGGTGCTCCGGTCTGGAAGCCCGTCCTCGAAGAGCTGCTGCAGCGCCCAGCGGCGGTAGGATGCCCGAGCCTGGGTGACCTTGCGGGTCGAGGGTGGCTGCAGGAGCCGAGGGAAGCAGGCGGCCAGTCGTCCCAGGCCGCCGCTGCGCAGAGCGCGTCGGGCTCCTGTTCCAGGACGTCCGGGAGAGGTGTTGACGCCGAAGAAGAGTCGACTTTGGCCTCGCGCGCCTCAAGTCGACCACCTCCCAGGTTGGAGAAGGTTGTTGAGCAGGGCGCGGCCTATGAGGAACTCTCGAGCGAGAAGTAGTGTGCTCCTGGCTCCGGCGCTGTACCTCTGCTCGGTGGCGTACCCAGTCTGTCCCTGCCAATGGTGTCGACGACGGCAGCGGACAGGCCCTGCCAGACACTCGCATGAGGGGTGGTCAGGTCTCGTCGACCGACATGGCGCGCACGCACCTGCGCAGGCGCTCGTGACCAGCTATCGTGTCGTGCCTCTCCCTAGTCAGGCATCGTGACGCGCCGACTCGCCAGCGCTGACAGCGGACTGAAACGTATCGGCACATCGACAAGGGCCGGACCGACCGGAGCCTGCGCAGCGCGGGACAGCGCACCGAGGCCGCGCGCCCAGGAGACACAGGTCCAGACTCACCGGCTCAGAGGTGATGGCGGGAGGGCCGGTTAAAGTTCTGATCACACGACGGGCAACATGTCGCGGTGGGTGAGGGTCCATGCCCCTCACCCCACCGCGGTGCGTGGTTTCCAGTCCGGGCCGTCCTGGGCCGGACGCAGGAAGGCTGCTTCCATCAGACCCGCACCCAGCACGCGCAGGCCAGGCGCCCGTTCAGGGCAGGCTCTCGGCCTCGACACTTGGCCCAGGTTGCTCACACCGGAGCCTCCGTACTCGCGAGTCGAGAGAGGGCCTCCTCCCGGTCCGTGCGGAAGGGCAGGCCTACCCGGCAGCCCTCGTGCGTGCCGGCAGAGAGTGACGGTGAGCCATCAGGTCGGCCCGCACCCGTCGGGCGTCGGTCCCCTGCGCAGGTAGGATGGGACCGTTATGGTCGCCGTCACCGGCTTCGATCCTCAGATCCCCGGTGGAGAAGTCCTCCACCGCAGAGCCGGCGAGCTCTGTGCAGAGGTGGTTCAGAGTCGCTGACCAGGCGGGCAGCCCCTGGTGGCCGGGGTCGTCCAGATCCACCGGTCCAGGGACGTATCCGCATTCCACTCCAGTTCTGACCGAACTCCTGTCCATGACAGCAGCTGCTTACCTGGGGTGGGACCACTGGTAGGGCGTACAGGGCCGCGCAGGCCCGCCAGCTCCGCCAGTGGTCGCCGGGCATCTTGGACAGCAGAGCCCTTGCGTGGACGACCTCGTCGTGACTCAGCGGCAGGATGAACTGCTCGGAGAAGGCGTAGACGAGGGGAAAGGTCAGCCGCCGTGGTGGTAGCGGTTGACTGGGTCCTCCGCAGGTAGCGCAGGGTGTCGTTCATCCAGCCCATGTTCCACTTAGCGAAGCCGGCCGCCGTACTCGGTGGAGCGGTGACGCCCGGCCATGCCGTGGACTCCTCGGCAGCCATGGATGATGTTCTTGCGGTGAAGAGTGGCGGTGGCCTCCTGCGAAAGCTGATGGCCTCCAGGTGCTCGCGGCCGCCGAACTGGTTGGGGTGCCACTGGCCGTCCTGGCGTGAGTGAGTTGAGGTAGAGCATGGACGGGCGGCGTCGACGCGCCAGACCGTCGGCGTGGAGCTCCTGGAGCCAGTACAGGGCGTTGGCGACCAGGAAGTTGCGCCTCATTGCGTCCGAAGTTGAACACGTAGGTGCGGTCAGGGTGTTCGCCGCGCTGCGGGTCGGGGTCCTCGTGCAGCGGGGGTGCCGTCGAGCGGGCCAGAGCCCATTCGTCCTTGGGAAGTGGGCGGGCACAGTCCAGGATGACGCCGATACCGGCCTGGTGGAGCTGGTCCACCGGGTGGCGGAAGTCGTCCGGTGCCAAGCGCGGGGGTGCGCGTAGCTGGTGACCTGGTAGCCCCAGGGCAGCCGAAGGGGTGCTCGGCCACCGGCAGGAACTCCACGTGGGTGAAGCCGGCCTCCTTGACGTAGGGGACCAGCTCTCGGCCAGGCCGCGGAAGCCCAGTCCCTGGCGCCACGAACCGATGTGGACCTCGTAGATGCTCATCGGTCCGCTGTGTCGGTGGTGCGCGCTTGGCCATCCAGTCCTGGTCCTCCCACTGGTGGAACTGGTCAGTGACCACCGAGGCTGGTGGCCGGGGACCTCGTGGCGCGGGCCATCGGGTCGGCCTTCTGGTGCCAGGAGCCGTCGGCGAAGCGAGATCTCGAACTTGGCGTGCACCGACCCCGACGCCGGGCACGAACAACTCCCACACGGAGGAACCCAGGGGCGCATGGCGGTGGCGGTGCCGTCCCGTAGTTGAAGTCGCCGACGACGCGCACGGCGCAGGCGTTGGACCCACACGGCGAAGGCGGTTCCTCGACCTCCCATGGGGCCGTCGTAGTGCTTGATGTGGGCCCTAGGACCTCCCACAGCTCGTGGCGGCCCTCGGCGATGAGGTAGGTGTCCATCTCACCCAGAGTGGGCATGGTAGGGGTCGTCGACGGTGGTGGTCCCGTCGCCGCAGGTGACCTCAATGCAGCAGATCGAGGACCTCCTGGCCGGGCAGGACCGCCACCCAGACGCCGTCCTGCTCATGCGGTGGCCGGGTGGGTCGCCGTCCTGACGACGACGACGACGTCGTCGCCAGGTGGCGGACGGTGCGGATGGTGACTCATTCTCGCCGATGTGGGCACCCAGGACCTCGTGCGGGTCGTGGTAGCGCGCATAGGCGACGTCGGCCAGCAGCCATGGTGCGACTCGGGTGGGAGTGGGGGCCGTCAGGGGCCTGGGGGCGTCGGCGGGCTCGGAGGCCTGGAAATCGTTCATGCGGCAATTCTTCCATGCGAGGGCGGCTGGGGAGGTTTGGGCGCGAATACGGCGGGATATCGGTATTTGGGTAAGGCCCCGGCGCGGCGCGTTGTCAGCGACGTAACTGGTTGGCGCGCCGCGCCGGAGTGTCCCCGGCTTCATCTCGCGTACAGAGCCAAGGTACTAGCCTCGAGATTTCATCGTTGAGGTGGTGAAAGTGGGGTGAAGGTGTCGCTTCGCCTGGAATAATGCGGCTGCTGAAGTCCGAGAACCCAGGGAAGGACACCTTCGTGGTGAAGAATAGCGGGCTGTACGGTTGTGGGTGTGGAGTCCGGTCAGGTGCCGGCGGTGGGTCTGGCCGGGGCGAGGCTGCTGACCGAGACGAGCAGGGGTCACGGGCCTGGGCAACGAGCCTCGCAGGCCCTGTCTGCGTGGCGGCGGTCGGGTCGGTGCACGACCCGGGCAAGATCATTTTGGATCTGGCGGTGTGCGTGGCCCTGGGAGGCCGGTGCCTGTCGGACCTTTCGCTGCTGCGGTGCGAGAAGGAGGTCTTCGCCTGTTGCCTCCGACCCGACGGTCTCACGACTTATAGGGGCCCCTGGCCGACCACGTCGAGGCTGTCGAGGCCGCCGTCAACCGGGCCCGCAGGACAGTGTGGCATCGGGTGTGGGCCCTGGCCGGCGAGCACTCACCGACCACCGGCGTCTCGGCAGACCGGCCGTTGGTGATCGACGTCGACGCCACCTGGTTAATGTGCACTCAGACAAAGAGGGTGCGGCCCCGACCTTCAAGAAGGGTTCTGGCTACCACCGCTGACCGCGTGGTTCGACCACGGCCCCGGACGGTGGGGTGAGTGCGCGGCGCTCGTGCTGCGTCCCGGAAACGCGGATCGAACACTGCCGCCGACCACGTCGAGATCATCCGCCGGGCACTGGACCAGGCCGGCGCTCGGCCCCAGAGCGGTAGAAAGGTGCTGGTGCGCATCGACGGGGCCGGAGGCACGAAGGAGACCATTGAGCTCCTGGCCCGTCGGCGGGTGTCCTACAGCGTGGGGTTCACGCTGCCGGACCACACGCCGCAGATTCACGACACCATCCCCGAGACTGCCTGGGCCCCGGCCTACAACGCTGACGGCGAGCCCAGGCAGGGTGCGGACGTCGCTGAGATCACTGACCTGCTGGACCTGACCGCTTGGCCCAAGGGGATGCGGGTCATCATGCGCCGAGAGCGGCCCCACCAGGGCGCCCAGCTGCGCTTCGAGGACGTCGGGGGCTGCCCGGCTGACCGCCTTCGCCACCAGCACGAGGGTGGGTCAGCTCGCCGATCTCGAGGTCCGCCACCGGCTACGGGCCCGCTGCGAGGACCGTATCCGCTGTGCCAAGGGACACCGGGCTTGACCGCTTCCCTTGCAGGGGTTCGCCCAGAACCGTATCTGGTGCCTGATCGTGGCCCCTGGCCTGTGACCTGCTGGCCTCTCCCAGCTGCTCGCCCTGGCCGACGCCCCGCCTCACCTCGGGAGCCCAGGACGATCCGCCTGCGCCTGATGAGCATCCCGCCGTCATCATCACCATGCCCGCCGCACCGTCCTGCGCTGCGCCGACCACCCCTTCACCGGCCTCCCTGCTGACCGCACTGAGCAGCTTTCAGGCCCTACCCGCCACCATCAGGCACCCGACCGCCGCCTCCTGCCCACCACGACCCTGAAGGAACAACCCTGGCCCCTGGAAAGGCCTCGACCACCGCGAGGCGACACGCGGCAGACCGTCACACCCAACCGGGCATAATCGCCCCCACGACACTCGGCAACGACGCCACCCACACCCCTACTCAACCAACCAATGAAAGATCGAGGCTAGACCAACTGACTCCTGCAGGTGCGGTTCGGTGTGGAACTCAGGAACCGTCGCCCTCAGCCGTCCTGCAACCGGCTATCAGTCCACGCAACGACATAAATCTCTGGTCCTTCTCCCGCCCCAACCTGGGGCCTCGTCACATTCCTCCAACGAATTACAGTCTCCTCGCGGCCTCTATTCGGAGATGTCACGGCAAGTCGTCGTCCATGGGGATCTGATGCGTGTCACTGTGAAACTTCTAGGCGATGGATGTAGACCTGCACGATCAGCCTTTGGCGACGGCCTCCTTAGCGCACCAAGTGACAGTCCACCAATCCATGTTAGGAAAGGCTGCCTCGGCATGTGCGATGAGCTCCTGCTCCGCTGAGGTCCATCCCAATTCTCTCGTCTGACTGCTGCGAGGGGCGCAGGCCTCAATGTCGATGCCCGGCGCACGCCTCCCGCCGTGCAGGGCTCAGCAGCCTATGGAACATGCGCGATGGAAGCGAAAATGCCGTCGACCTCATCGAAACCGAAACGTCTGCGTACTCTGAGCACTGTCCGGGCCCCTCAAGAAGGGTGATTTGAGCCGGGAAGATCGGTTTGGGGTTCTCCTTCCACAACAGTTCGCGTACTGCGTCCTTCGCCGCGATGCGGCCCAGGAGCCAGTGCCTTTGACGTAAAGGCGGAAGCGCCTCGTATCGGCGACGCTCAGGAGTTCCCAGGTAGTTGCGCATCATCATCTGGCGAGAGGGCAGATTGCTCCAGGGCTCGGCACAAATACCCATTCCCCGTCCAAAGAGCGTGAGAACGCGTGAAACTCTGGCCAGTGCTCCACGGCGTGCGTCCGCGGTGAAGTGTTGAACCTCCGGTCCACCCATCCGTGGGCTCTGCAAATGACCTCGCCTCGAAGACTGAGCACAATGTCAGCTGTCACGGCATCGTCTTCCAGGCCAGTAATGCTTACATGACAGTCGAGGTCTTCGCCGGAAGTCGGAATATCGGTAAAGAAGACGATCTCACCAATTGCGGCCGGCAGCATTCTAGCATTCTCCGTCTGGTTCTCAATGAGCCAGTAACCGAACACTTGACCCATTCCGTCCAGGACGGCCCCGGAACCCTGGAAGGGCGAATGCGTCCCTGAGATGCCCTCCGGACCGAGCGGCCTGATGCTGGTGAGGCCCTGAAAAACTGGGTCCATGAAAAAGAAAGCGCTTGTCGTACAGGTCATGTGCCGAGATTGCGTCACGGCTTCCAAGAGTCAGGAACGTCAGGGGCTGTTGCATGTGTTGCAGGGTACTGTTTGGCCAGCTTTACTGACGCGCTGGCGTAGTCGCCGAACCGAACGGCAATCCAGCCATCGTCCTGAGTGCTGCACTGGAGTGGAACATCGTGACGCGGTTCAGCCGGGAGCCACCTGAGGAAGCGGACGTTCCGGAAGCCAGTGACAACTATACCCGTGTAGTGGTTCTCGAGAACCTCTTGAATGAAGGCCGAATGGTGGTCCCAGGGAACTACGGGCCAACGATCCTCCACGTCGGGCCAATCGGGGTGGCTGCCGGTGAAGCAATGATCCAGCAGATAAGGCATTGTTTCTACCGATATTGTAATAGAGGGTGGAATCGGTTTCGGCGTCGGAGGCGTCCCGAGTTGGACCGTTGTGATCCTGCTCGCTTCATTCAGTGGGCACTTGTGCCAGTGGTGTGCTCGAGATTCAAAGTCACATCGAACGCAGTAGGTGACTTTCCCTCGCCACTGGAAAACCTTCCGGTATCCGTCAGTAACACGTCCTGCACGTCCTCCCTGCCCATGCACCATGCCAATTCGCGAGCCCATAAGGAATCGAGCGCAATGTGCTCCAGATCTGGGCGTATCTGAGTACACAGATGAGGACGTTCTCCAAGAATCGAGTCTATGAGGCTGGTGGATGTTCCGCTACCGAGTTGGATGAAAAAACGTGCTCCGTGGTCATCACAATGCCCTCGATAGTCTCACGGAATTTAACGGGCTCGGCTATTGCCGCCACCGCCTGCTCCGATAAACCGGCCGGGTCCATATCGTACTGTGCGGCGGATGCGGAGGACCATACTGGCGTCGTTCCTCTCGTCCAATTCAATGATTCCAGTGCCTGACGCAGGACATCAACATGAGGCTGAATGGCCTGCGTGTGGAAGGCGGACTGGAAGTTCAAGACGTCTCGCAGTGATGCCCGTTGAACGAGCCCGCTCACACACGGTCTCCAGTTCGCCGTCCGGACCGCCGATCAGGCACTGTGAAGGGCCGTTGTCGTGAGACAGGCCAGAGTGCTCCAGCCCCTCAAGAAGGGGCAGCGTCCGATCGCGATCGGCGACGACGAGCACGTATCCGTTCTGGGTGGGAAATAGTACTCAACAGATCATCTCACGCACTTCAGGCCGATCATCCGTGCGGTGAATGGCTCCGCTGCCCGCAACGCATTGATCTCGCCCCAAGCTCGCCCCCATGAACTCGTCACAGACGACGCCCACCTCGTGGAGCGCCTGATGGGCTAATGTGCCTTCCTGCAGTACCGAGCGGGCATGAGCACGCCAATTATAGGTCTCATCGTCCGAGGTTGACGACACTACGTCGGATCGTGAATCAGCCCAACCGCCTTCTAATCCTGGACAAACCCCACCGTCAAGCCTTCTTCGCCATTGAGCGCTGCCGGATCAATGAATCCTGCGCCAGGAACGGCCCAGATAACCCGTGAACCCTCAAGTTGCTCTATAAGCATCTCGATGCGCTCTTGAGTTGGGTTGATCAGGGTGACCGTACTGGGCCCTCTCCTCGCACTGCTCCTGCGGTTGGCTCATCGCCCGGCAACTCCCATCCGGCGAAGTTCGGCGGCGGACCTCCCTGCGGTCACGTGCTCGAAGTCGAAGTGCGTAACGTGACCTGAGGGCGGTTCGTAAGAATGATGTCGACGCCGGCGAGCCCGACGAGGGGGGCTGTGAGACAACGACGTGTGCGTTGACTCCTCCGAAGCCGAATGCGCTCACTCCTGCCCGTCGAGGAGCATCGTGAGGCGCGTCCCAGGGACGGGCTGAGGACTGATCTCCAACCCATCTGTTAGTTGAGGCAGTGGCGATGATGGTGGCACACAGGAAGTCGAATCCCGTCGCGCGTCGCACAGATCGCTCGGATCAGGCCTGCCATACCGGCTGCCGGCATGGCGTGGCCGATGAAGCCCTTCGCCGTAGAGATCGTGACCTTGTGCTTCTTCTGGCCGATCAGTTCCACTAATGATGTCAGTTCGGTGGTGTCCCCAACCGACGTTCCGGTGCCGTGCGCCTCGTATAGGCCGAATGAGGCGTCACCGGGATCCATCCAGCCTCCCTCCAGGCCCGGCGCATGGCCAGAACCTGCCCCGGCGAGCCTGGTCGAACCGGCGTGCCTGATGTTCCGTCGGACCAACGCCTACCCTTCGATCACAGCATGAATTCGCCTCCCGGCGTCCAAAGCGGTCTCGAGGCGCTCGACCACCAACATCGCGCTTCCTCGCTGGCGATGAGAAGTCCGTCTCTGTCGGCGTCGAAAGGGCGGAGTCTCCGGATCGGGACATTGCGCCCATTCTGCAGAATACGTTCCAGAAGGCAACATCGTGGCAGTGGTGCACACCTCCTACAATCATCGCGTCCACGGTTCCTAACGCCAATTGCGACATCGCTGTGTCCAACGCGATCAAGGATGAGGCGCATGCGGCGTCAGTCGTCCAGTTCTCCGCGCAGGTCGAAATGTCCGGCCATTCGAGCCGCCGCGAGGTTGGAGACCAAGCCAACGGCATCGCTGCCGTCCCCAACCGGATTGGAGTCGCGAAACGACCTCATCAGTGTCTCCAGGTTCTCCGAGGCATGTCCGGCATAATGGCACGCAGGCTGACTTCGAGTTGTCGGGCACCGCGAGGATGGTTGGTGTGCCTGATGCTCGCAGGCGCGACATATCCTCCTTTTCCGATGACGACCCAACTCTGTCATGCGGAACTGAGTCGAGCAGGTCACCGGAATCGCTGAGAGCCTGATCGGCGAGAGCGAGTGCTATCACTTGATCAGGTTCCATTGCCTGCGCTGCCTGAGGCGACAATCCCAGACCCTTCTACATTCACCATCAAATTGTCATCCACAAGGCACCAATATTTCCGTAAACGCCTTCTGCTTCGACTGCTTCGGAGCTGACGAAACGCTGGGAATTCTATCCTCTGGTGCCTTTCGAAAAGCTATGAATGCCGGCTATGCTGTTTGCCCAGAACTCTTCAACGTTCAACGCTCTCGGAAATAGTGCGCTCATTCCCACGACGGCAAGTTGTGAGGCGCAGTTGAGCTGAATCTGTCGAGTTGCTCACTCATTAACTCCATCCTCCGGAAGGTATGTCACCGAATTTATGCCCGAGATCCCAGCCAGCTCTGAATGAGTGCATCTGCTCCAGAAGTGGGGTGTATTAATGAGCGTCCGTTCGCCGAAGAAAGTTCGCTGAAGTTCAGTCGAAACCATGCCCGAGTGGACTTCTGGGGTGCCCAGGGACCCCAGTTGACTGTCAGCGCGAACGCCTCGTAGGCGCCCCCACCTGGTTGCAAGGTCGTTTGCATCCCATCATTGCCGGCAGCATAGCCGATTGGTCCACGGCTACCCCGTACTGCTGCAATGCTGCCGAAAGCAACCACAAACCCGGCAAGACCCCGCAAGAATCCAGCCCGCTAAGAACATTGTCGATTCCGTCTTGCTTCGTACGGTATACATGGTCGAACTGCGCTCGGCTTGTGCGTGAGAGCAACTGGTCACGATTAATTCCAGAGCCGAAAACCACGCCATCGATTCTCCCACGCTCCCGAGCGACAGACTCAAGAAAGCTTGCAACCTGATCGGCGTCTCCTGCGTCGACAGTCCCGTACTCCGCCGTGCTCTGATTCCTTGAGACCTTCAAGGGTTTGACGAATCTCACGCTGCCCGCTAACACTCGTCGAGCCTCAACCTCAATCTGGCCAAGGTCGGACATCCTCACGTATAGAGCGCCTGACGCAAGTCAACGAGGCTGGCGGATAGATGCAGCCTTCCGGTTCCTTGTCACGTGGTATAGGACTCGATCCGCACACATAGATAAATCTGGGCAGGTGAGTCCCATCTCTGAGCGACCACGGACGTGATCTCGACCACCTCCGAAGAACACAAGAGTCGCCCCGGATTCGAAGCCGGCGGCGCTCAGCGCTGGCCCGACCATCGGACGAACCGGCCCCGGTCGTTGCCAGGGGAGTCGAGCGGCGCAGGAGCCAGGTGGAAAAGGCTTACCTCGTTCTCTGTCACGACATGTACCGGTGTGACAGTACAATCGCATTCCAGCGCCCGACGAACGCATGCTGCGTCATCCTCATCGGGCAAGTCGATCTCAACACAGCCGACGAGCGTGTCAGCCAGCTCCAGTGCCAGAGTACGCATGAGTCCTCGCATCCCATCAGCGAACGTCGGGGAGTGAGATCGACGTTATCGGCCTTTAACTCCGTCTGACGACGAGTAGACAGGATGGCTCTGGCGCCTCAGCAAGCTGCTTGAGCTTATCGAAGCAGTCCGGTAGCTTCTCGCCTCGATCACGGTTGTCGGCGAAGTCGATCACGACGCACCCGTGTGAAAAGTTGACGTCTGAAAGCTCGAAGGCTTTGGCCCCCAACGCCTCGGCAAGTGCCCCACTCTCATCAGAATCGTCGGAGCGAATCAGGTAGACAGTGCGTCCGTCGTTCTGGTGCGGAACAGTTGCAGCGGAGGTCGGTCTCAGTTCGAAGCGAAAGGGTTGAGCCTCCACCACCCCACTTTCGGTAGTGGTGTCGGACGCGCCAATCTCATCGGATGGAGCGTTGCCGTCTAGTACTGCGCCTCCAGCCACTGGTTATACTGGCTACTGTTCGGGACTTAGATAGACCTTCAAGATCGGTTTCATCGATGGTCTCCGTATCGAGGCCGCATTCACGAATAAGGTCTCCAGCTATCTCAAGGCGCTTTGATCGAGTCGATTCCTAAGTCGGATTCTAGATCCAGTTCATCTTCAATCATAGATGCGGGTATCCCGTCCGTTCCCCGATCACGTTGAGTACGACAGAATGAATGTCAGTATCCGTCGTGTCGTCTTGTGTAGATTCCTCTTCGTCGGAAGGAGTGGACTTTGTGTCGACTGTCTTCCTGAGATGAGGATGGCGGCTCATCCGGAGCATTCCCAACTGTCTCAGCACTGAGGATGGGGACGTTCCCGGTGTCTTGTCACTCGTAGGTTCGGTCACAGGAGTGACCTGTGATCGTCCGGTGGTGGTGATTGCTGGCTCGGCACTAATTGAGATGATTCAAGAACCCAGGATGAATCAATTCCGAAAGTGTCCTAGATTCTTCCTGTGGAGGTGTCACATCATCTTGCGGTGCGACACCTCCACTAATTAATGCGTGCACGACCTGGGCCCGTCGATCAGCAATCTTGGTCGATGCATCCAAGTACTCGAATACAACGTCGACGATTGTCTTCTATGTGCTCCCGTTCCTTCTGGTTGCTGTGGCTGTGTGTTGTCAAAAGCGAGTGCGGTTGAATCATGCGCGGTGCGGGTATTAATTTCATGTAGAATTCGCTCATCGGCAAATTTTAAATCGAGTGCGATAGGATGGCCTATAAGTGCGTCATTTTCAGTGGTGCCGCGGCTTCCGAGGTGATGGATGATCGTTGTTTAGCGCGCTTTTGGGCCGGCTGCGTTTCTGCATCGTATAATGCGGTCTGATGAAGGCGCGGTCGAGTCCCCTAGCGGTGCCACATGGTTCACCTGAGGGTGAGACGGGCGGGTTACTCCGTCGATAACGCACCCGCGTGTGTTGACGCCCTTACCGTCGATGACAATCCCACGGTATTCTGGGGCGAGCGTTGATGATGGAAGCATTGCTCGCCGGATCCATCCCTCATTCAAACTCACCCCCGGACTAGAAGACGGCCGCCAGGTTCGGCAAAGTGTCACTTTGGGATGTAGATCGAGATTGATGCACCTGATCCCGTGATGGACTCAACGAGCCCCTGACAGTATGCGGCCCGGACCGATTTTCGACGAAAAACGTTTGCTCCGTCCTCCACCATGTTTCGCACCATCTCGCTCGTAAATTCACCGGGGATTGCAGTTGCAATGCTAGTTCCTCGATGATGTCGACATCTCTGTCATATGGAGCGGCGACACGATTCCGGTAGACTGAAGTCGTTGGACGTGTGATGTCTCATGTCGGCCACACGTTGTGCCAGTTCGGACGAAGAAGGCTCCATTTGTTTAGTATGAAATGCTGCTGATACAGCCAGACGTCGCGATTTCAATTGTGCATCAGCGGCGATTCGCTCAAACGCCTCGACGTATTCCACCGGTCCGCCTACTACAACCTGACTGGCGGAGTTAATATTGGCGATCGAAATTGCTGGACAGCTGTTTTTTGAAAGCAGGGAAGAAACTTCGTCAGCTCCAGCCCGAATGGCTGTCATTGCTCCGCCATCACCCGTGTTCTTCATCGCCTCACCTCGGATTTTAGCGAGGCCGTAAAGGGTGCGTGAGGTCATGGATCCGCCTGCAGCGAGCGCAACAATTTCTCCGAAACTGTGTCCGGCCAGCATGGAAGTGTCAGCGCCCAGCTCCGAGAAAGCCATCCAGCCCGCCATCTGAGCCATCGCCAGTAGACGCTGAGCCCGATCAGTTCGGGTGAGATCATGCTCATCCTGCGTCTTTTCTTCAGCTGTGAATCGTTGGGGAGGGAAGCAATTATCTAGCAATTCCTTCTGGTCTCGGACCAGCCAGAAAAGATCTGGGCGGCGCAGAATGACGTTCTGCGCCATTCCTACTTTCTGGCCTCCCGACCGCTGAACAGGATTTGCAAAGGGCATGACTCGTTCGGAAGAGTTCTGAGAGCGTCGTTGAAGCGCAGGATGGTTGTGCGTTGCCGGCAGCTGCCCGAGCAGCTGCAACAGCTCATTGGTAGTACGAAATGCAACGCGAACTGTACTGGTTCCGATGTGGAGGAGTAATGTTGCACAGCGTTTCATGACGGCTTCCACGTCTCCGTCGCATTCCAGCGTTCTCACGTGCCTGAGTCGCGGTCTCTCGGGCGTCGGCCGCGGTCTTCCACGTAAAAGCCGACAAGCACTGGTTGCCGAGGGTCGTAGTGGCCTGATGTGGCGTGCTCACCAGTGAGCACGCAGTGATAGTTCGTCCCACCAAAGCCGAAGGCGCTCACTCCGGCAACACGACTTCTAGGTTCGCTGCCCACGGGAGCCCGTGTGTCTCGAACACAAATGGAGAGGAGTCTGACGCCAGACAGCGCTCGGATGAGCCAGGCCCGCCATCGATGGGAAGCTACTGGTTGATAGAAAGTGCAGCCTTTACTATGCCGAGCATGCCTGCGGCTACACTTAGTGTGTCCAAACGTGCGATTTGAGAGACCGATGATCGATACGAGCCTTTTTCCATACCGTTATCGGTCATGAAATTGGTAAGCGCGCAGCTCGGTCCGATCTCCGACCACCGTACCCGTTCCGTGAGCTTCGATCAGGTCTACCGACGCAGGGGAGACTTGGGCGGCCGCATGCGCGCTGCAGAGCCAAGTACTGGCCTTCAAGACGCGGGGCAGTCAGTCCGGTGGCACGCCCGTCGCTGCTTGATCCGATTCCCCTGATTGTGGCATAAATACGATCGCCATCTCTCACTGCGTCGGTAACACGTTTGAGCACCACGCATGCCACGGCTTCGCCGAGGACTATTCCATCGGCATCTTTGTCGAATGGCCGTGAAGTGCCCTTCTTCGATAACGCACCTATGGACGAGAACATGACGTAGTCTCCGATACCATTATGAGTATCCGCTCCGCCCGCCACAGCAATGTCGCAGTCACCTAGAAGTAGTTCTTGGCAAGCAGCTTTGAGAGCAGAGAGAGAGTGATGCGCACGCTGCATCGACAACGAAGTTTGATCCTGAGGTATCAAGGCGATTGGCTATCCTTCCGGATACCACATTGGCTAGCATTCCCGGGAAGGAGTCGGTTGTGAGGGGTGGAAGGGCGGCATCCAGCTCGTCAGGAAGACTCCCTGTATACATTGGGAGCCCGGTTCTTAGGGGCTATTCCAGCCGAAAGATCACTCCGGACTCGGCTCCAAAAATAATGCTGGTTACGGCGTCAACTGATCCAGGAGTTAGTCCAGCGTCGATCAGAGCATTATTTGTTGCTTCAAGAGAAAGAAGCTGGACCGGCTCGATACTTGCCAGAGCGCGCGGAGGAATTCCGTAAAAGGAGACCGGATTAAAAGGAGTTGCGGAAGGATGCTCTGGTGAGTCTGTGTGAGGAATATTGCGTGTTTCTGCTGTCCTGAAATACTTCTGGATTCCAACGATCGGTGGGTACTTCGGCAATCAAGTCGACTCTGCTCCAGGATGTTCCGCAGAACTCATTGATTCCTTCTCCGCCCGTGAATAGGCCCGATACTCCAATGATTGCGATGCCTTCTCCCCATGGAGTGTGGGACTGGTTCGTGGCACATTCAGTTGTGCAGGATGCCTTTGTCTGACCTGTTCCAGCCTCTAGAATTTGCGTGCATGAAGAGTGTCGATATCAGAGACTGAACTAATTAGTTGCGATGCTTCTCCTGTCATGTATAGGCCGGAGGTGTGCCGTTCGGGAATGGGGACCGATCGTAATTCATTCCCTCCCTGTCGACCCCCTCGTTAAGCTATTCTCAAGCGGCCGAGCGTCATTTTTCAAGAGCTATCCAGATGTTCTGATCAGGTTCGCCGGCGCGAGACGTGCTTTGTCGAACTTCCGCAATCTCTTCGATCAGTGGCGTGGGGACGCAACGTGTCACGTGGCCGGGTGCAGTTTCGAGCCTGGCGGTACCCTTCGTAGAAATCACGACATCGCAGAAATCCTGAGTTACTGCACCAGTGCGTAACGCTTCGGCGGTCACGAGTAGGCGGTTCCCATGAGAAGCGACACCGCGGCCCCTTCCTTTATAGAGATCGGCCGCGGTGAGGAGGGCCATGGCATGGCGGTATGTGAATCGTATATGCCGCCCGCCATGGCGAGGACAAGTCTATCCGGACGCAAATCGCCCTCGTCGACGACTTCTAGAAGAACATCTCATCTGCTGCTCCCAAAGTGGTAGCGATGGAGAGGTCCGATGTTCTACATTCCGCCCCTTCAAAAACGAAACATCTGGCACCTCGGCGATGAACGCGAAGCAATCCTGAGATGGGACATGAATGAAGCACTGCTTCCCGGCTCACGAAGTCATCTTCTCCTGACTACGGACGTCCCCGCAAGTACAACCGCTGATGCTGAACTATCGCGAACCAGTTCAAGATGCTTGCGGATCAGCTTCTCGTCGATGAATCCTAGAAGTCCCACAGCCCAACTGCGCCCCTCGAGCATCATTTCGGCGTCAGACATCAGTGCTCGTGCTGTCTCTGGCTGATGCAGTGAGCGCGAGTGCGCCCAATGCTCCGGCGTCGCAGACTTCCTGACGAACTCAGGAACATCGCTCACGCGGGTCATCGGTCCTTGTATAAAGGGCAGTCTCTGTGCTGAGCCCGACCCGCCCGACCTCGGTAATATTGAGCCGATTCACTGTCTCATGCCTGCGGAAATCCTGAACACGTGCCATGAGGTCCTTGATCGCCCTGAGATGGAATTGTAGTGACGCTCGAACAAGGCGGCGTGAGCGCATCATCGCCGATGCGGCGTTCGGACTGCGGAACCGTGCGGTACAAGCCTTGGCAGTGGGCAGTATCTGCTCTCCGCCCTGCCTGACCGGTCGTAAGCGATGGGGCGCTTTAGAGACGACGTACGCTGCCGAGGTGTCTCGCTTCCGGGCATCAGTGCAACCGAACGTCAGCACCACCCGGCAGCCCCTGGCTGCCATAAGGCCTCTGATCGTGACGTCCCACGCCTCCGCGTACCCATACCTGTGCGTCGCTGTGGCGGGCGAGAATTTCGACGAAGTATGACCGTGAGGAGGATTCTCCAGTGTCCTCCTCCCTCCCGCCCTCGAATCAGCACTCCATAGACGCCGTGCTCGATCCACTGGAAGGCCTCGTCGCAGGACAGTGCCTCGCCCATGATGAAATCCGCGTCTTCGATTAGTTTGATCGTCTCTGGATCCTCTAGGCAGTCAGACCCGAGAATCACTGCGTTCGGGGTATTATCGCGAATGACATCGGCCATTAGTTCCTCGAGGGAAGTTTTGGGGGCCGTTCAAATCGTAACCCGACCGATCCTGCGGCTGCGCGGAGGAACCGTTCTATGGGCAATGTGCTGGTTGCCTCGGATCCGTCAATGACGCCGAGTGCTCCGGCGGCGCTGGCGCGGTGAAGGAGACTATAATTCATAGATCCAAAATCGGGACTCAAGGACTATGATGGGCGATATACTCATCGTACCTCCTGTAAGGTTGAATTGACGGTGGGCTATGAGGCCAGGGATATTACGTTACTGTTTAACGTGTCTAGCGCCCACGGGAGAAGGCGGAATCTGCATGTGCGGAGATAGCAGTGACTGGTTAGATCTGCTGCCGGTTTGGCGTTTGAACTTTTGTTCAGCTGCTTTTCATGCCTGAGGTTCGGGGATGGAAGTCGACAGAATCCCGCTTGTTGCCGGGTGGCGACTACGAGAAGCTTCTATGCTTTTGAGATCTGTAGGGAAACCGCGTCTGGTTTAGCTAGGCGAAACCTAGGATAGGACTTTTGCTCATTGAAGCATATAAACTTGAAGGTTCCGCTCGGTATCATCCTGATGCTGTGGGTTGTGTTGCGTTGTCTTGTCGGGGGTGCGGTATGACTTCGTCCCCTCGAACGGAGTGCTGGCGGTTCGAATTGGCGGAGATTCGAGGGGGTTTCCGTGAGTGGATTTGGCGGTATTCTGCTTTGCCATATCTCGTTACGGTGCGTGATGAATTAAGGGAGCACGTGATCGATTGTTCTTTCTTAGCTGGGTTGTTGGTTTCAGGTCGTCCGTAGCTGTGAGTAGAGTTTAGTGGTGTCAAAAAGGATTTAGAATCGCTGTCGACTCTGTAGGTTCAAGTGGATGAATGCTTCATTGAAGCAGGTTCAGAGTTCGCTAGATGCGCGAAAACCTCCATTCCGGACGGCGGAACGCTGGGGAAAATGAACTTTGCGTAGAACATATGCACGCCATGATCGTGCTGTCAAGCGGTCAAGGGGTTTTGTCCAATGTCTCCAGGGGTGAGGAAATTGTCGTGTATTTAGCGAAACGGCTGTTCGGTGTCGTTGGCTCCGCCTCAGAATCTCGTAAGTTGTTCTGATGGAAGGTGTCCGATTGAGGGAGAGAATTGCATGCGTTGGGTTGCTGGATATGACTGCGGCGGTGAGGTGTCGGGTGCATCTACCGGCGGGTGCCCCACGGTGTCGACGAGATATGCGCAGTCGTGTGGGCTCTTTCACCTGACTTCCCCGCTGCCTGCTCGTTGGGTCGTCCATGTAGTGCCCGACGGGTGAAAAGCGCCGGGCAGACCGTCTGCGTTCCGGCCACACGCCCCGCCTCGGAGGATCTTAATGATCCACCATATAACCAGCCGCGTTGGTGGGCGCCTTTACCTGACGTCGGGTGGTTGGCGTAAGGACTGATCTCAGGCCACAGTAATGCCCAGCC
>BNJV01002346.1_pt1 | contig 25335 bp, 27 predicted proteins | sample 8540591 | NCBI WGS metagenome assembly BNJV01 (sample SAMD00202457, study PRJDB9452) | human saliva metagenome | host: Homo sapiens | reverse complement strand
GCGGTGGTGGCTTGCCTGGTAAGTTGGCTGACTGTTCTAACAAGGACCCAAAAGACTGCGAAATCTTCCTTGTCGAGGGTGATTCTGCAGGGTGGTTCAGCTAAGCAGGGACGTGACCGTTATACACAGGCTATCCTCCCTCTCCGTGGTAAGATTCTGAATGTAGAGAAGGTTCAGCGTCATCGTGTATTCGAGGCTGAGTCTGTTATGAATATCATTCAGTCTATCGGCGTACGCTTTGGCGTTGAGGGAGAAGGCGATTTTGAAGCAAATACCGATAAACTTCGCTATGACAAGATTATCATCATGACCGATGCCGACGTCGATGGTTCTCACATCGACACACTGATTATGACGCTCTTCTATCGTTATATGCCAAAGGTTATCGAGCAGGGACATCTGTATATCGCTACACCTCCACTCTATAAGTGTACTTATAAGAAGGTAAGCGAATACTGCTACACCGAGCAACAGCGTCAGGCTTTCATCGATAAGTACGCTAATGGTGCTGAAGATGCAAAGGCTATCCACACACAGCGATACAAAGGTCTTGGTGAGATGAACCCAGAGCAGCTTTGGGAGACAACTATGGATCCAAAGACACGACTCTTGAAGCAGGTTACTATTGAGAATGCTGCTGATGCAGATGAGATTTTCTCTATGCTGATGGGTGATGATGTTGAGCCTCGTCGTGAGTTCATTGAGAAGAATGCGACCTATGCTAACATTGATGCATAAGCTTTTCTAAGTAGATTCTACACAGCTTCTAAAGCTGAAAACATAAAGAAACTCCCTTTCTCACAAAACGAGAAAGGGAGTTTTTATTTTCTCCTAATTATCACCTATAATCACTTATTATCGCTTTTATTACTATGAAAATTGTTCTTTTTCCCACATAAACTTTTCGAAAGAAGAAATAAATGAGTATATTTGCAAATTCAAAACAATAGGAAAATGAACAAAAAGATAAGGCTTCTCGAAGTTAATGTAGCACAAGCAAAGCTGTCTATCCTGAAGGTAAATTTATAGATAACGACCTTATTCTCTTCGAGGATATTACACAAGTACCACTTCCTACCAATCCTTCTCGTATGAAGTCTCTCTTTCTTGCCCTCTGTACCAGCGGTCATGCACAATATACTGTTGATACAAAGATGCACGAGGTGGGTGCTGGGGACGTCATTATCATCAGTGAGGAACAGGTAGTTGCCGACTATATGCTCTCACGTGATTGCAAGGGAATTGCCCTCATCATGTCTTATGACTTCTTTCAGAACATTGTAAGCGGAGTTCACGAACTGTCTGCTCTCTTCCTCTTTGCCCGTACCCATCCTGTTTTCCACCTTGATAACAATCAGGCAAAGGCATTAGAAAACGACATTCAGCATATCAAGGAGAAGATTATTGATACTGGTCATCGCTTCCGTCGTGAGTTAGTTATGACAATGCTAAAGGCCCTTATCATCGATATGAGTGATATCATCTATCGCTTCCAACAAGTAGGAGAAGCAGGACAGACTCGTGCTGAAGCTATCTTCCGCGACTTCATTCAGACTGTGGAAAAGAACTATCGTACGGAAAGGCGTGTCAGTTGGTACGCACAACAACTGTGTATCACATCTAAATATCTCTCTGAAACCGTGCGTACTGTCAGCAGACGTACACCAAGTGATTGGATTGACTCCTACGTTACACGTGAGTTACGCGTGATGCTTAGAAACAGTACAATGAGTATTAAGCAGATTGCTGATGAACTAAACTTCGCCAATCAGAGCTTTATGGGTAAATACTTTAAGGAACATGTGGGCATGAGTCCTTCGCAGTTTAGGAAGAGTTGACAAGCTATTAGGCTTATTAGCCCTATTAGGATAATTGGCCTAATAGCCTAATCACCCCAACAACTGCTCAGCTACCTCACACAATTCATCATACCATTCCTTACCAAATCTGCGCGTAAGGGGTTCCTTCAAAAACTTATAAAGGGGAAGATTCAGTTCTTCTCCTTTTTTTCTTGCATCAGCACAGATGCGCCAGTGATGGTAATTAATACCACAAGTACCATTCCCAAAGTCTTTCACTCTAACTGGATATAACGAACAAGAAATAGGTTTTACGAAACCTGTCTTGCCATTACGGTAGGAACGCTCCAAGGCACAAAGACAACAACCATTCTCATAACAAGTGAAGACACAGTCCTTACCACCAACGATACTCGTCACCAAATCGCCCTCTTCATCGGTGTAAGCGACACCCTGTTTATCTATGACTGCCTGCCCAGAAGCTGACAAATCACCCCAAACAGTATCAAGGACATTCTCAATCTCCATTGTCTCATCCAAGGTTACAGGTGCACCAGCATCTCCCTCAATGCAGCACTGACCATGACATTTATCAAGGTCGCAACAGAACTTCACATTGATTATATCTGGTGAAACAAGCACATCACCCACCATAAATATATGATCATAAGTATTACCCATCTTTCTTAACGCTAAATTATTTCATTTCTAACTATGTCTTGCCGTTCGCTCAACAGCATCTTCTCACTAAAACGGAACTCCCTTCCAATTTATTTTTACGTAAATAATTCCCTCCTAACATGATTTTAGAGTGTCAAAGAGCTTTGACTATTATGCTATTCTTATTAGAGAAATTAGGCTAATACGCCCCATAAGCCTAATAACAACTAACTTGTCAACCCCTAAACTCGTCAACTTGCCTACTTACCATTCAATAGGCTGAAACCCACAAGCGGTCAAGTAGGCGTTACAACGTGAGAACTGATGCTGCCCAAACCAGCCTCCACGGTTAGCAGAGAGTGGCGAAGGGTGTACACTCTCTATAACACAGTGTCGCTGTTGGTCAATCAGTGCCTTCTTACTACGCGCAAAACCGCCCCAAAGCATAAAGACTAAGTTCTCTCGTCCATCACTAAGTGCCTTGATTGCTGCATCGGTAAAGGTTCCCCACCCTAATCGCTGGTGACTATTAGCGACGTGTGCTCGAACGGTAAGTGTAGCATTCAGCAAGAGAACTCCTTGCTCTGCCCATCGTGTTAAGTCGCCAGACTGATGAATCGCTGTACCCAAGTCAGCTGCAATCTCCTTGTAGATATTCTGCAATGATGGAGGAAGCTGTACCCCATCAGGCACGGAGAAACTCAATCCCATCGCTTGTCCGGGCTCATGATAAGGGTCTTGACCGATAATCACAACCCTTACTTTATCGAAAGGACAAAGATTAAAGGCATTGAAAATCAACTTTCCCGGAGGGTAACAAGGGAACTGTGCATACTCTTGTTTCACCTGCTCAACCAACTGCTGAAAGTAAGGTTTCTCAAACTCTCCACTCAGTTGCTGTGCCCACGATGGTTCTATCTTTACACCCATAGCTATGATTGTTATCTGCAAATGTAATAAGATTAAAACAAAGATATAACTTATCGCATCTTATTACATGCAGTTTTGTTACTACAAAAGTACGATAAAGTTCTGATAACAACAAAAAAGTCGTGCCTTTCGACACGACTTTCTTATTTTTAAAGCTAAACTATTACTTCTTCTTTGGCTGAGCCTGCTTCTTGCAGCAGCTACCAGCCTGTGCCTTCTTGCAGTCCTTCTTTGCCTTGTCGCAAGCCTTAGCAGACTTATCGCAAGCCTTATCCTGCTTCTTGCAGCAGCAACCTGCCTGCTTATCACAAGCCTTCTCAGCCTTCTCACCACAAGCCTTACCAGCCTTATCGCACTGCTTGCCCTTCTCAACCTGCTCATTTGGAGCCTTATCACACTTCTTTGAACACTGACTCTGTGCCTGTGCACTAAGTGAACATACGCTAAATGCTACCACAAATGACAATGCTATTTTCTTAAAATCCATAATCTTTTACTGTTTAAAAATTACACATTAATATCTATAAAACTCGGAAAGGATATAATTCCTTATGGGGGCAAAGGTAATGAAAAAAAGAAGTTTCAACTGCAAAAAGATTCATTCTGTTTGTAAATTTTTAGATTTATTAAAAATCTGCTTATTTATTTAGTGAATTTATGTAAACCATAATCTTAATCGTTCTTTTTCCTTACCAACAAACAAAAAGAGGTTCTTCCGTTAAATGCGTAGACACTTTTTGTATTGCTTTAAAGGAAAAACTGAAGTTACTCATTAAACAAAAACATAGCTAAGATAGTCAAGTATATATCCTATTATCATCTTCTAACATTGAAAAACCATTTCATTTAAGACTTCGAAAATCTACAGACAAGCGTTTGAAAAAAATTATTACATAATTTTTTTAATAAGACATCAATAAATAACGGCAAAATCACATACAAAAAGCAGGTTTGTAATTAGCAGGAAATCAATTAGTTATAAAGTAGTAAAGTAAAAGGTGCTTAATTGGACTTCAAAAGGGCGTTAGTAAGAGGCTTAAAAGGCATCTTTTGTAAGTCAATTGGGCGTCTTTTAGAAGCTAAAAGAGCATGTATTGGTTTTGAACTGCATGAAAATAAATTACAAAGCTCAACTAATGAGGGAGTAAGTTGTTTGTAGAAAGCAGATAGACATCGCACCTAATTATATTTGTCATGTAGTTTATCCCCCGTTCTTAAACCATCCAATAGGGGGTAATCATACTGGTGTTGGGTGATGGTTGTTGGGGGTTGAGCCTTTATAAAACTATATTATTGGAGGTAATCATATCATGTATATAGATTAATCTCATTCTATTAACGATCTACGCTTTTAACGGAAGAACACAAAAAGAGCCGTGAATGAACACGACTCTTTTATCTACAATTAAATAATTGTTTCTATTTAATCAAATCATTTCTCCTTCTTAAAGAACGCTTTAACCTTCGCCTTGTCTTTGTTATAAGTGTTCTTGATTTTCTGTCCGTCCTTAGCAAGACCTTGCTTAACCTTTTTTACGCCAGCCTTAACCTTTGCCTTGTCCTTGTTATAAGTGTTCTTGATTTTCTGTCCGTCTTTAGCAAGACCTTGCTTAACCTTTTTTACGCCAGCCTTAACCTTTGCCTTGTCCTTACGATATGCGTTTCTTACTTTCTGCTTATCCTTAGCAAAACCCTGCTTTACCTTTGCCTCATCCTTACGATAAGTATTCTTTACTTTCTGCTCATCTTTAGCAAGACCGTTCTCAGCCTTCTTTACATCAGCATTGAACTTTGCCTTATCATCCTGATAAACCTTATTTACTTTCTCCTTGTCGTTAGCAAGGTCAGCTTTAACTCTCTGCTTGTCTGCGTTGAGCTTTGCTTTCTCAGTAGTTTCAGCCTTCTTAACAGCAGCACCTACCTTCTGTGCATCAGCGTTTAACTTAGCTTTCTCCACACCCTCTGCATGTTTAACATCAGCACCAACCTTCTTTGCCAACGTGTCAACACGCTGCATGATAGTCTCATGAGGCTTTTCTGTATTGTTGTTCTGTGCCTGTGCGCTGAGAGAAGAGAGTCCTGCAAGGGCTACTAATGAAAATACTAACTTACGATTCTTCATTGTCTTTAATCTTAAAAATAAATACTAATACCTATATAATATTAGAGTCGAAATACGACTCACGGCAGCAAAGGTAATAAAAAACAAATCCCAAAAGCCATAAAAGACCTTTGGGATTCGCCTAATTTGATATAATTAACCTTTGATTAATCTGTAATAAGATTTTCACCTGTCATATCTGCTGGCTGCTCTAAGCCCATAATATGAAGGATAGAAGGTGCAACGTCAGCCAATCGACCATTCTTTACTGTTGCAGAATTGTTGTTTGTAACATAGATGAATGGTACTGGGTTGAGTGAGTGAGCAGTGTTTGGACTGCCATCCTCATTGATAGCGTTGTCTGCATTACCATGGTCAGCAATGATGATTGTCTCATAATCGTTAGCCTTCGCAGCCTCAACAACCTCCTTAACACACTGGTCAACTGCCCATACAGCCTTTGCAATGGCATTATAAACACCTGTATGACCTACCATATCACCATTAGCAAAGTTCACTACGATGAAGTCATACTCCTGTGTATTGATAGCACCAACAAGCTTATCCTTCACCTCGAAGGCACTCATCTCTGGCTGCAAGTCATATGTCGCAACCTTTGGAGAAGGAACCAAGATACGGTCTTCACCCTCGTAAGGCTGCTCACGACCACCATTGAAGAAGAAGGTTACGTGTGCATACTTCTCTGTCTCGGCTGTATGAAGCTGCTTCTTACCGAGTTTACTGAGGTATTCACCTAAGGTATCCATTACGTTCTCCTTAGGGAAGAGAACATTCACGTTCTTAAAGTTTGCATCGTATGGAGTCATACAGTAGAACTGCAGATCCTTAATTGTGTGCATACCTTCCTCTGGGAGGTCCTGCTGTGTGAGCACTGATGTCAACTCCTTAGCACGGTCGTTACGGAAGTTAATGAAGATAACTACGTCACCCTCCTCAATCTTACCATTCACAGAAGAGTTTGTGATAGGCTTGATAAACTCGTCTGTCACACCTTCTGCATAACTTGCCTCAATCGCCTTAACCATATCAGTAGCCTGTACGCCCTTACCCTCAACGAGCAAGTCGTATGCTTCTTTCACACGATTCCAACGCTTGTCACGGTCCATTGCATAGAAACGACCAACGACTGAAGCGATATGTGCATCATTCGCATCGCAAACCTTCTGAATCTCAGCAACGAAACCAGCACCACTCTTTGGGTCTGTATCACGTCCGTCCATAAAACAATGAACGTAAACATCCTTGAGGTTATACTCCTTACCAATCTCGATGAGTTTGAAGAGGTGATCAAGTGAAGAGTGAACACCACCCGTAGAGGTCAGACCCATCAAGTGGAGTTTCTTACCATTCTTCTGTGCATAGCTATATGCATCAATGATATCTTGGTTCTTCAAGATGTCACCGCTCTGACAAGCCTTGTTAATCTTAACGAGATCCTGATAAACAATACGACCTGCACCTATATTCAAGTGACCTACCTCAGAGTTACCCATCTGACCATCTGGCAGACCTACATCTTCACCTGATGCCTGCAACTCAGAGTGTGCACTAACTGCATTCAAATAATCTAAGTATGGAGTTGGTGTGTTATAGATTACATCACCCTTACCATGCTTACCGTTACCCCATCCATCAAGGATCATCAATAAAGCTTTCTTTGCCATAATTATTCCTTTATTTTTGTTATTATCTTCGTTTATTACCTATTATTATTTTTGTTACTGCAAAGGTACGATAAAAGAATAAGATGGGTGCAAAAAGCCATTGGAATTTTAAGGTAGAGACCAACAGAATCTTAAGTATTGTTTTATCCAAACCTACACTGTATTACTTAAAAGCATAATCCCACTTAACAGTAGATTATAAATTATGCCGATTCTATCGATATTATCTCCTACAACATAGCTTTATCTCCTCACAAAATTATCTATATCAAAAAACAAGACTGCCTACTAAACTATTATTCATTCTTATCTCTACTGAAATCCTACAGCCTTTACCATCCACAAACATTTCTTCGTTCGATTCCTCCATTTCCATTTTGGCATTAACTTTAAAACACGTAGAACTTCCTTGTCAATCAGTGGGTCTACAGAACGCACAATAGAAAAATGATCACACTTTCCTTTGGGGTTAATACAGAACTTTACTACTACCCTCCCCTGTATACAATTTTCCTGTAAAGAAGGTGGATAATGAAAGTTAGAAAAGATGAACTCATTAAAATCTCCCGGAAAGAATGGGAATTCTTTTAGGACAAACACGGTGTCATGCCGAGCCTTTTTTAATTTTTCTGGTAAGGTAATAGCCTTCATATTAGACATATTCTCCTGTTGGAATTTCATCTGGCTACTATTCGTAGCATGAATACGACCTACCATCATCAAGTTTAAAAAGAATATAATCAGAAACTTCTTCATCCTAATCATATACGTTTAAAGATTCATTTTCTTCTATATAAGTAAATAAACACCGATGAATACGCTCTATTTTAGTGATTCATTAGCGCCTTTACTATCTTCTATAACAATAACTTTCATGCCTCATTGCATGTTTTAACCAATCTATTGATGCTGCGCACATGTGGTGCTAAGCGTCAACACGAAATGTGTTAAGGGTCAACACCAAATGTGCTAAGGATTAATAGCGATATTGATAACGATAAAACGGCTTACAAAAGGTGATGACAACATGAGCAATTTGGGCTTATAATAATCTGAAGGTGACAGGTACAAGCTGCCAAACTCCCTGCTTCGGTCGTCTTTCCCACTCCCACGCTGGCATAAGTTTTAGCACGCGAAGTGCCTCTCGGTCCAAAAATGGGTATACAGAACGCATAATTCTAAACAGACAACAATGACCAGAAGGGGTTACAAAGAACTTTATTATGACTTTTCCCGAGATTGAGCTTTCTGCCAATTCAGGCGGATATTGAAGATGTGCCGCTATAAATTTGAAGAGATCACCTGGGAATGAAGGTTTCAATCCCTCAACAGTTTCAAACATCTTTGCACCTAAGGTATCCACATTCAAGGTGTCATTACAAGGATCAAAGGCTGGTTCCGCACAATAAGGATGCTCTATTTGTTCCTTTTTCTTCGGTTTCATCGCCTTTTCCTGCTTCTGCGCATTGATATTACCAACGACTACAAAACTTAAAAACAGGACTAATAACAGTTTCTTCATCATAACCGTAGACTTTTATTGTTGAGCTTTTTGCTTCTTAAAATAAACTGGCAAGACATACCAAGCACCACCTCTTTCCATAGAACTCATATTCCATTTTGGCATTAACTTCAACACTCTTAATGCCTCAGCATCAAATGATGAATTCAACGAACGAAGTACCTTAAATTGAGAACAGCTGCCGTTGCGGTCTATATAAAACTTGACAACCACCCGCCCTTCAACATTCTTGTTCTTACGACCGGCTGGCCATACAAGGTGAGTACGAAGGAATTGCTGGATATTACCTGGGAAAGATGGCATTGGAGGAAACCAACAATCAAATATTTTATGCCTTTCGTTTTTTACTTCTAAGGTATCGATTGTATCTTTCCGAACCTCATTTTCATAAGATTTCATCGACATTTTCTTCTGCTGAGCATTAACAGTTGCTGCCATACAGATACTAAGTGACATTAAAAATAATACTCGTTTCACCATATAAACCTTTTGTTTTATTCTCCTTTACAGCTACTAAACGCAGCCTTTCGAGAGATTATTATAAACAAACTCTTTGCTTTGAAGAGTCTTTCGAACATTCTTAATTTAAAACCTGCGCCAACGCTTAAACGCAATCACGTCGCCGCAGGTTTATGAAATGCAGATGACATATATTGGAACTTATTGTCGATGCAAAGGTAAAGAAGAATATAATGCAATGCAATAGCCCCATTAGAGTTGACACATGTAAAACAAGTTAACATTTGACTATCAATAATTTACGAATAACAACTTCACTTCTTTGACACAATAAAGCTTATAAAAGTTCCCTCGTTTTCGCACTTTACCAAGCTTTAAGATAGCTTTTCATCCCCTTTCCTCCCACCCTAATTTGGCAATACGCAGTAGAATGTGTATCTTTGCAAATATGAACAAAAAACCGATTTTATTACTGATTACTCTTTTGACTTTGCTTTCATGCAGCCAAAGAAAACTGCCTAACTATCCTGCAACAGACGAAGGAATCACTCGGATGAGGCTCGATAGTGCTACTTTTTTCATGGCTAAGCATGACACAAGGAATGCGATGTATCAGCTAAAATCGGCAGAAAAGCACCTTTTCAACGTAACAGAAGACTCTTTGAAGTTTGCTACATACTATCGTATTGCTCTATTGAATGCCCAAAATGGTGCTTATAAATTGGCACTTGACTACTTCGCCCATACTGCTCGCTATGCAAATGATAGTAAGAAGAGTCACAGACTGACGGATATTTACCTCGGTAAAGCCTCTGTTTTCAACCAAATCGGACAACGAGACTCTGCCCTGTTGTACGTAAAGAAGGCTGAATCCTTCAAGCCTCGTATTCGTAAAGACCAAGAGAAGAGTATTAATCAACTACGAACACGCATTGAAACATCAGATTTTATCGGTTTCACCAGAGAAAGATATTGAGATTATACAGATACAAGACCGTTATGAAGTGGCTATCGCACAACGTAAAGCTTTGCAACTTCAACTCTATATAGCTTATCTTGTTATCATCTTGATACTCCTTACATCTGGTATCATTGTATGGTTCCGCCGTCGTATGCGCCAACAGCTACATACCTATCGCAGACAACAAGAGATGACAGAGCAGAATATTCAGCAGTTGCTCCGCCGAAAAGATGCAACCATTGATGAGATGAAGGCAGAAGTTGATAGTAAAATCAATGAGTTAGAACAGTTGAAACAGAAAACTCCTACACACAACGGAGATACAAAAACAGCCGATTCCATCGAACAAACTAAGTTGGGAATAGACGCGCTCTATACCATTCTAAAAGGTGGAAATATCTCACAGATGGGTAAACGCGAACAGCAGGCTCTCAACGCTATTATGCCTAACTTTGATTACGACCTTGCCTATATCCTCAATAATCCCCGCTATGCGTTCACTCCTAAGGAGACATTCTACTATATAATGGAACACAACGGGATGACCGACGAGCAGAAAGCCAATGCCTTCTGTTGTACGTCACAAGCCATCAGATCGATTAAAAGTAGAATGAAAAAGAAGATGGAAAGTCACAAGAAGAACTTCCTGAAGCAGATATAGAACTTGCAGCAGAGGATAAATCAGCCTTATACCTAACACAACTTCATCATTAACTTGTAATGGACAAAGGTACATAGGTGACTATTTGATGAAGGTAGGTTTGATGGCCCTCTCAGCCAACGAGGGTTCAAGTAGAGTCCTCGAACTGACTGCAGAGTAAGCCTTTCTTATTCTTTAGATAGGTATTATTCCCATGCAGAGTAGAACCTATAATCACAATAATGTAAGTGTAAGTGTGTGGCATATCACGAATCATAATTAAAAAGAAGAATATTTAATGATGAGTAAGTTATCGGTAATTCTATGGTTATTATTGTTTGCGACAACATGTGTTGGGCAAGATAATTTAAGTAATAATAGTGACAAGGATACTTTAAGATATAAGCGATTTGATATTGAGGAGTATAAGAGGTTAGTAAGAAAAAATCCTACTGCTTATCGTATATGCAAAGAAGGAAAGTTGGGTGAGCTTATAGAATTAGAAGATGAATACGTAAATAACTCCTTTGCTGGCTTTCGAGAGTCTCATACATATAGAGACTCTCCATACGAATATATCTATCTGTATAACACAGTGGGAAATATAACGGCATATTGTGCATATCTTTATCAAATGCCAGTAGGTAAAGGATATCAATTCGATGGTCATGGACATGAAGTAAAATGTGTAGATTATGATTTGCCTTATAAGTTTAGCATAGATTCATTAAAAGTAAAAATGTTGTACCAATATGGTATTAATCTCATGGATAAGAAGGAAGTGTATAGTGTAAGACGTTATGAAGAACGAGAGTACATTAAGCGACCGATTTATATAGTCTGTGCTCATTGGAAAGATAATCGGAATGACATTTATCTCATTGATGGGATTAATGGAGAAACATTATATACCCAGAAGGCTGTTGAAATAATTCGGGATGATTCTCCTACTGATTGGAAGAGTATAGAGGAATTATATCACGACTCTAAGAGTTCCTCGTCAATACCAATGCAGCAATAATGTTATTGGGTTGTATTTCCTAATAAAAGAATAAGTTATGGGTATATTTGATTATTTCTTTAGCCATGCTAAACAGAAGCAAGATAAAGCTATTAGGGATAAAATAAAGAATAGGAAGCACTTTGAAAAAAAGTCTTGGAAAAGAGAATGACAGAGATTCATGAGGATAAACTGACTATTTCAAATGGTTGTAATAATTTATTTATAAATCGTGTTATTGCAGATAATTGTATAGATGTCATCTTTGTAAAAATACTCAATGGATGCAGATATTAAAGAACTAAAAAGATATCTATATGGATTCATTAAGCTATTTTCTACATGGATTTGAAAAAAAAAGAAAACCCTATATATAATGACATTCTAAACCGTGTATCATTAGGCGTATTGTTAAATATTCCAGATAATAACATTAAACAGTTGATTACCTATGTTCGGCGGATGGACGAACAGGCAAAGCCAGCTGATTGGACTCCAGACCTTTTACTCTGGTTTATGCTGAATTCTCGAATGGGCGAAGATAAGAAACAAACGCATGCAAACAAGCTTGCCTTCCCTAAATTGTATAAAGGGCTTTTCAAATTAACACAGTTGTCTGATGCGCAAGCAGCGAAGAAAGCTTTGATAGATTACATCGGAAAATGGTATAACTTGAATAAGGATGCCCCTTGGTATAATAATCATTTGAAAACAAGCAGTTATCGTGGTTATTGGGCTTGGGAGGTCGCAGCCGTAGCAAAAATACTGCAGATAGATGATTCCGACCTAAAGGATAATCCATATTATCCTTATGACATGGTACATTGGGAAGAAGACGATACAACTAACGATGAGTAATAATGATCAGATACTGCTTTCACCTTGTAATATACGAAGCAGTAGACTTTTCTAAATTAGGAAGTGATAGCATCTATTATGATCAGAATATAGTACATAATATTACAAAAATAGTTTTATTTTCTTTTGCTGTTATATTTAACATTTCGTGTAAGTCCACTGTAAATTAACAACTTAGATGGCTCTAATGGATAACAGATATGGCAGGAAACTTTATTTGGAGTTATTGCTTTCCCATAAACAGAGAATGTCTATCATTCTAAAGTGGTACTTCACTTTCAATAAGAATGATAGACATTATCGTAGACGATAGGTGGGGAAGAAATTACTTCCTTTCTATTAATGATCGTTGATTGGAGGGAGTTGGTACATTCATCTCTTCGAGTCTCTCGGCAGCATATTCTCCCATCATCTTATACCCTTTAGGGTTAGGGTGCAACCAGTCACCAATCTGGCAGTCTTTACGCAAGCGGTCGGGTGATGACGGATCACGCATAAGTGCATCAAAGTCGATGAAACCGTCGATTTCATGGTTTGTTCTTATCCATTCGTTCACCGTCTTACGTGCTGCATCACGTGCCTCTGTAAAGTAACCTTTGCAGCCATTAAAAGGAGTTATTGTCCCCATATAGACCTTCAAGCCACGTTGGCGAGCCTTCTTAATCATCACTTGATAGGCTTCTATCAACTGGCGAGCAGTTTCTTCTGGATTAGTTGACGTACCGATATCATTAATAGCCTCGAAGATGATTACTGAACGAAGTCCTCTTTGTCCCAAGATATCACGATCGAAACGCTCCTTTCCTGGCTGTCCTAAACCCACAGAGAGGATACGATTATCCCCAATACCAAGATTCAATACACCCGTTTTCGGACTCTTCGACTCATGTTCTCCATTCAGTACGGCAGACATAAAATCAGGCCAACGGTCTTGTGCATTTGTCACACAACCCTTTCCATCGGTGATACTATTACCAAGGATAGCCACACTGGAAGCAGAAGCATCAAGGACATCAATAGCAGAAATATTAAACCAATGGTCCTCTTTGAAAGCTGTTGAGAAATCAGTATTAGCATTTGTCACACCACGTAATATATAAGATGTAGTACGCGAACCCATGTGAACAGTAGGTTCTTTTGGTGCTTTAAGATAGTTAATCGTTATTGACAAACGCTCCAATGGTTGTAAATCGAATTTCAACGCATCTGAAAAGGCAGCCTTACCAGCAGGTATCGTTACCCGACGTTTATTATTAAAACGGAGATACTTAGCTGAATTCTTCTGTATCTCTGACCCTTCTCCAGCCTTTGCAATATAAACACTGGTAATCTCAACAGGCTCAGAAGACAGTTCATTACTCAACTGCAAACGAATAACAGGGCCGCCGATACTCACCTTCACGACCTGTCGTACGGAGCGATTCGTCATTTGGTTATTATAAGGCATAAAGCCCTTATCAACTGTCTGTGGCGCACAAGCCCATGTACCTACCCAACGTTCTTGCTGTGCATAAGCGTTGAATGTGATAAAAAACAATAAAACGAATAAAATCTTACGTGTAAACATTGTCCTGAATTTAAAACCTCCCAAGCCTCTCGCACTATCTCTAACTAAAAGAGAACATATTTCTATTAATGGAAGGTTGATGATAAATAATGATAGTTTGCAATGAATAATAGAACAAAGAATGAACTTCCTACTTCTGCAATAGTTGGTTTGACGAATCAATAAGACTTTCCATTTCCGCTCTCAGATATGCCTTAAAACCATCACCCTCTATGATTTCTATATCTTTAAAGAGTCCGAGAACGAAACGACCTAAACCACGATAATCGCATACTTCTATATCTAAAAGCCACGAGCCATCCGCATTCGGAGTAATATAATGCGCCCCTTGTGGATATTCTTCCTTAAAGAGATTGTGAGATAACTGTCCTAAACGTAACTTCACACGATATCGTTCCTCACTACTAAACATAAAGATATCCGTAAACACCTGCCTATGCTTGTCTTCATGTAACCACGATGTATCCAGTATTTCCACACTCGTCATGCGAGAAATCTTAAATGTCTTATTTTGTTTTGACACCAATTCATGACAGCGTACATCCTCATTATTATGCAACAAAAGGAAAGGCTCTACAAGACGATCCTTAACAGAGTGACTATGTGGACTTGAATAACCAATTAAACGTACCGTCTTCTTCTCTGCCATGGCCTTGCGTAGCAGTTTCAGGTTACTCTCCATTTGGCGACGAATGGGTGACTCTGCAGACACTGAGAAGTTATAAGAACTTTCCAACTTCTGCCTTAGCTGGTTCACCATCTCACTATCATTGCCAGCCATTGTCAGTACACTATGTATCGTCTTCACATCCTTATCTGTAAACTGAATCGTCTGTAACAGCTGTGTGAAGAAAGGAGAGCGACGATCAATATGATAATAGCCCTGATTCTTAAATACGATAAAACCTGCATGCTTGATGAAGTCGAGTAGGTAATAGAAATTCCTACGCGACAAGTTCATCCGCCCACACAGCTCTTCAACCGTATAATTGCGTCCATCAGACAATAGAATCAAGAGTTCTAACTGCTTCTTTAATTTATCGAATCTCATTCTTACAATGAATAGACATATGATATATAACGCAGAAACAACACTTTTATTAATCTCTACAACCATTTTTTATGTCTGATTATACCTAACCACTGACACTACCCTCTATAACAAAAGGCTCTTCTCGTAGCAAGATATAATGATTCCCTACCAAGAGTGATATATTTACGCAACGTACAAGAATAGTTTTATTTTGATTTGCTGTCACTTTTAACATTTCACATAACTCCATTGTAAACAAATGAGTTAGACAAGTACTTTGGATGACAGGAATGACAGGAAAATTAGTTTTAGATAATCTCTATCTCAACAAATAGAGATAGAAGCCTATAGGAACCATTCTCTTATAACAGAGATAAAAAGCTGTTAGGGAGTAACTAAAGACGAACACAATAAAAGAATAATAGTTTATTACTCTTGAAGTTGGATAAACATAATAATTTAACGCAAGATGGGGAACTAATTGCTTTAGACAATTAGCTCCCCAAATATTGATCTGTAAAGAAAGTTATTTATTAGTTACTATAACCAGTGTTCTGCTGATTTTTGAGATTAGAGTTTGCATCAACCTCATAACCAGGAATTGCAGGATATGCCTTATAATAATCTCGGTTGTAACTACGAGCCTCTGTCGTTAATACGTCATGCCAACCACGCGATGCATCACTTGTATAACGAGTGATAGTCTCATTATTACGGAGAGCATCGAAGAAACGTTGTCCTTCACCTACAAGTTCTTTTCGACGTTCCAACAATATGCGCGCTAAAGTAACATCAGAAGCTGTAACCTGCTTAGTGGTATCACTTGTACGATTTTTGATAATATCATTCAAGTACTGAGCCGCTTTTGTAGTATTTCCTAATCTAAAAGCTGCTTCTGCTGCATTAAGATAAACTTCAGAGAGACGAAGTAAAGGAATGTTCGAATAACGAACATCTCCGTTATATGCAGGCATCTTATTCAGATAGACCTTAGCACCATTAAATACTTTCTTTTTATCAGCAGATGGGGCTAAGAATACGTTAGCTCTAACATCCTGTGGATCTTCTGCAAGGAGTTCTACAAAGCTTTTTGTTGCACATACATCCCCATAGCCAGGAACATCGGGGCGATTCTCCGCATACATATAAGCAATACCCTCTCTGTCATTCCAATCTTGTGAATTGGTAACTGAAAGCTCAAAAAGCATCTCATTAGAATGGTTCTTATCGTCCTTTTTCCAAGCTTGAACATACTCATCAGCAGCCCAAAGTTTATTACCAGAATTATTAATAACATCTTCGGCTGTTGAAAGTGCATTTGCCCAATCACCTTTTGTTAAGTAAACACGTGATAACAAAGCCTTAGCTGCATAAAGACTCATATAACCAGTTTCTGGCTTTGTTTCTAAATTACCAGAGCTTATAGCCTCATCAAATCTTTGATTACTTGAGTATAACACTCTGCAACCGTACTACGGGAAGGTTTTTCCTCTGTTGACATTACCTTTGTAACCAATGGTACGCCTAAAGATGCACCATTATCCTCGGTGTAAGTCTTTCCATAGACACGTGTTAAATCAAAAGTTGCCATAGCTCTTAAGACTAAAGCTTCAGCACGGATTTGACCTATCAATGCCTTTCCGTCCGCATCATCCTTATCCGTCAGTTTTCCACCATCTGCCGCTTCTATGATATGATTTGCGGTTTGAATTACAACATAAGGTGACTGCCATATCGCAGTAGTATTACTAAAATTAGAGGCTGTAGTATATTCCATCTTGTAATAGAACGAAGCACGATTACTACCATACTTATAATTATACTGCAAGTCCTCTCCGTGCATCTCTCCATAAAGAAACATCTGTAAGCCATAATAATCCTTGGCTTGGGACGAACCTTTCAAAGCCGCATACATACCTGTACGCGCTGTGACCATGTCAGAACTGTTATTGATGGCAGTTCCTTCTGAAACACCATCGCTCGGTCTCTGATCGAGAAATTCATCACCGCATGATGCCGCACCAGTCATTACAACTACAGCAAGCATAAGGCTATATATTTTCTTATAAGTTCTTTTCATAAACAATATTTTTAATTAATAGACATTAAAAACCGAGTTCAATACCGAAAGTAAAGGTGCGGAGTGCAGGTGTCTGGAATGTACATACACCATCGACACGCATTTCAGGATCAACGTAAAGATCCTTTGATTTCCATGTCAACAAGTTACTTGCAGAGAAGAAAGCACGTGCCTTACTCAAACCAATCCGTGTTACCCATTGTGATGGGGCCGTAAATCCGAGCGTCAGACTCTTCAAACGCAGATAATCTGTTGGCATCAACCAACGAGAAGATACTTCACTTGAATTACCATACTGGAACACTGGCTGTGAGGCATTCGTATCGCCAGGACCTGTCCACATCTTATTGATGTCATAATAAGTTGGTAACTGACCACCAAAGGTATAGTTTCCATTATTATGTTGCCATGTAGCAGCATCAAAAGCCTTACCTCCAAGAGAGAATGTAAAGTTCAGACCGAAATCAATAAACTTCCATGTGATATTATTACTGAAGCCACCTTCTATCTTTGTTTCGTGATTTCCTATAATAACTTTTTTCGCTTCATTAGGATTGATTGTTGTGTTACGTGCATTGCTTGTTCCATTATTGAGGTAGTAAGATTCTCTACCAGTATTTGGGTCAACACCAGCATACTCATAGCCATAGTAGCTATAATAAGGTTCACCTACTTTATGAATGCGAACACCACTGATAATCTGATTTTCTTCACCATAAATCTTAGTAAGTTCATTATGGTTATGTCCGAAGTTCAGCATTGTTGTCCATGTAAGGTCTTTTGTTTGGAGGTTGTTACTTTGAATAGTTATTTCATAACCTCTATTACGTAGTGAACCTACATTAACAGCTTTCTTGGAAAATCTATCACTATTATAATAACCAGGAACTGCTGATATTGGTAAATCAAAGATTAGGTCAGACGTTGTGCGTACATAATAATCGAATGTCACAGATATACGATCAAGTAACGTTAAGTCAAGACCAAAGTTGACAGAACGGTTTTTTTCCCACTGTAATTCAGGATTACCAATACCAACAATAGCCATACCAGATTTTCCATTATAATATTGACCATATTTGTACCAGTTTTGGTAACCATAGAAACTACTTGGTAGCGTACCATTCACACCATAACTTGCACGTAACTTACCATCGCTAACAACCTGCTTGATAGGCTCCATGAACTTCTCTGAACCAAAACGCCATGCTGCAGAAACTGACCAGAAGTTACCCCATCGATTGTCTTTAGCCAAGCGACTACTACCATCGCGACGGAAACTCACACCAGCATAATACTTATTATCATAGTTGTAGTTTACTCGTCCTAACCAACTTGCAAGAGTGTAACCACTTACTTTACTCTCTGCACTGGTTGTACCAGCATTACCAAATTCGTAGAGGTCACCAGGATAATCTTTACCACTAATGTAATTATACCTTGTGACATACTTCTCAGTTTCATAGCCTAAAAGGGCATCAATATTGTGTAGACCAAAAGTTTTCACATATGCCAACTGTGTCTGACCATTTAACTGGCTGATAGATCCATTGTAGCGTTGCAGATTACCAGAAGGACTACCATCATTTGACAAACGGTCCCAAAGTACATCTTCATTATTTGAAGTATAATCGTATGTTACCTTCTCACTCAGACGGAGACCATCCCATATATTCCAATCCAACTTCAAAGAGTTAAAGGCACGCTTGATATCTGTTTTATCATACGTATGCAAAGCCTCATAGATTGGGTTTACACTAGTCAAACTATTTGTTTCACTTCCACGAGCCATGGTTCCATCAGGTAAGTAAGCGACAGAAGATGGACTCTGAATAAATGCGTAATTGGCTATAGGACTTGAGAAAGAAGCTCCTCCATCGTTGGTAAGGTTTTTGATTAATCTTTGAGAACAAAGAAGAATATGTCAACGTAAAATGACCAAACTTTATGTGTTACATTAGCATTACCAGTGAAACGCTCCATACCTTGATTAGAGAATATACCAGTTTGCTTCATATAAGAAAGTGAGGTGTAGAAACGTGTACTCTCACCACCACCACTCAAGCTAACCTGATAGTTTTGGTGATGTCCCCGTCTTAATGAGAAGGCTCTTCCAATCTGTCCACTCTTTAATAGGCTTACCACTTTGATCATATCCCACTATAGGCTTTGATGCAAAGTCTTCAATATTATTATTAGCAAAAGTCTCTGCATCTGTTTCAGACTTACCCTCTTTATAAAGAGCATAGTTCTTCAAACCAAGTAACAACAGTTCACGTCGTTCATCTCCTCCCAATACTGGGCGATAATTAATAGCTACATTAGAGAAACCCCAGTCGCTACGAAAATCGACATGTGTTTTTCCTTTCTTACCACTCTTTGTTGTAATTACAATTACTCCATTTGCCGCACGTGAACCATAAAGGGAAGCTGCTGCTGCATCTTTTATGACAGTAATTGACTCAATATCATTACTGTTAAGAGTCGCAAGCACATTTGTTCCAGATTCATTATAGTTGCCTTGACCGAAGCCATTGACATCTCCCGATATCATAGGTGTGCCATCAATAACATACAAAGGTTCATTACCAGCGTTAATTGAACCCATACCACGAATACGGATATTACTTACAGAACCAGGAGCACCAGATGCACTTGTCACAGTAACACCAGGAACCGAACCTGCTATCTTGTCTTGGACAGAAGCTACAGGCACATCAGACAATTTACCAGGGTCAACGTTAGCAGCAGCTCCTGTAAAGCTTGATTTCTTAAAGTTACCATAACCAGTAACAATAACTTCTTCAAGTGAGCCTGCGTCAGGTTTCATTACCACCTTTATGCCGTCTGAAACTGGTACAAGCTGAGTTTTTAGACCAACATATTGCACACGTAACTGATTCTTTCCTGCAGGTACAATAAGGTGGAATTTACCATCAATGTCTGTGACAGTACCCATCTGTGTGCCAGCTACAAGAATAGAAGCCCCAACGACTGGTAGCCCATCTTCTGAGGAAACTACAGTTCCGCTAATCTCTGTCTGCGCCAGCGCTGTTCCTAAACTTAGGAATAGACCGACTAAAAACATCATTAGTCTTTTTTCCATAAATTCTCTCTTTAATTAATATAATAAATAAACTATTTCAGACTCAAACTATTAATACGTAAGGTATTACAAAATGGTACTATCTTGGTAGGTATCTTTTTTTAACACTTCACAAAGATAGTACACCGCTTTTAAAGTTCCAAGTGGAAGTGAAATTTTTAATTAATATTTTCACATTTATTAATATTTCATTTTTACGAAACGACATATTATTGCATGAAAATAAATTAATTATTATATATAACAACACATAAAAGCAGCATATTGTAAGTATTACACTTCCATTCCTTATTAAAGATTAAAAATATAATTAAGTATAGAGAGATAAAGTAACTTTAGAGCCAAATCTGCCATTAAATCGTAATAGCGATTATTAATATTAATCCAAACGAGCAATATCGAACGATTTTTAGAAGAAGTAAATAACTTAACAAACCTACTTACTAATAATTAAAATAAGCCTTTTTCTAATAATGAGTTACGTACAAACAACTGACATATTACAAGGTGTTTAGCACTCCGCACCATTGGTGCTAAGGCTTAACACGGTTGGTGCTGAGCCTCCGCACCACATGTGCGCAATGACAACACACAATCAGGAAATGGAAAGAAAGAATCCTTATAGCCTATTATAAGGTATAAAGAATATATTTATTAGGGAATTGTTTACAAGACAGCATAAACAATATATAAAATAAAAAGAACCAAACCTTACATTTACAATGATAGAACTGCAAAGAATTTAAAGTTATCCTATCGAAGGCATGTAAAGAAAAGTTGCAGGTCAATTCATTGAGAAGGATGAAGTCACAAACAGACTTCACCCAAATTGAATCATAAGACAAAAGCCACGATAATATAGTTAGCTAACAGATTGTAGGTTCTTATCAGCATCTTGTCTGTCTTTGTAACTTGATGTTAGTCCACTATGCTTGCGTTACAATGATAGACAGGGTGCTTGACTATACTAAAAACCAGTTTAGAAACTTATACTCAAGTAGGCTTAAAAGTCAAAAGAGAGCTGCCCATCACCCAACAGGTTGTAACTTTTGCGATGATAAGGTGTAATGCCATGTTCAAGAATAGCCTGACGATGCTTCTTCGTTGGATAACCCATGTTTGACTGCCAGTCATACTGCGGATATTCCTCAGCCAAGGAGAGCATATAGTCGTCACGATAAGTCTTGGCAAGGATTGAGGCTGCTGCAATGGAAAGATACTTCCCATCCCCTTTCACAATAGTCGTAGAAGGTAGGTCTTGATAAGGATTGAAGCGATTGCCATCAACGATAACAGCTTCTGGACGTACCTGCAGCTGGTCCAACGCGCGATGCATTGCCAAGAAAGAGGCATTGAGAATATTTATCTTGTCTATCTCTTCAGGCGTAACGATGCCCACTGCCCACGCAATAGCATCTCGCTCAATCTCCTCACGAAGTGCATAACGTTTCTTTGCTGTCAGTTTCTTTGAGTCATTTAACAACTCATTCTGATAATCGGATGGGAGAATAACGGCTGCTGCATAGACACTTCCAGCAAGGCATCCTCTGCCTGCTTCGTCGCAACCAGCCTCTATAAGACCTTCATAATAATGACTTTTCAGCATGACTAATAGGTTTTAAAAAGTTAAAGAACCTTTCGTTTTTAATTTTTATATAACAAATATTTTTCACAAAGTGAACATTCCTTGCACAACACACAACTACTTTTGCAAACGTAAATCAAAGAATGTTTTACACATCATTTATATATAGCAACAATTAAAGAACAAAGAATATGAAAAAAGAATTGATCCTCACAGAGCGTAACGCATCGTACAACGAGCTTAGTCGTTTCTTCACAGACGTAGCTGCATGGTTCCAAACTCCAGTGGAGTGGCTACGTAATTATTACAGCTCTGTCCTCGAACGGGAAGTGAGTAGCAAGCAGGCTTCCTATATCACGCAAGCTCAGTTGGCTTTGATTCTGACTATATTCCCGATTGTTTCATCATTACTATTACAAGGAGTCTTCCTTATTTGGTTTGTCTTCAGCCTTTATAAGTGCAAGAAGGGATAAGAACCTCGGTGTATACCTTGTATATCTGCAAGAAAACAGGCGTTCATAAGCGTAATGAAACGCATATAAACGCCTGTTTAAATCTACTTATTTCCTTAAAACATCATTGCAATACGCTTGATACCTGCTACCAAAGCATCCACTTCCTCACGTGTGTTATATAATCCGAAGGAGGCACGAACAGTACCAAGGATACCAAGGCGATCCATCAAAGGTTGTGCACAATGATGACCCGTGCGGACAGCAATACCTAACTGGTCGAGCAATGTACCAAGGTCCATGTGGTGAATATCACCGACATTGAAACTGATAACAGCATCCCCACTGTCATTACGATGTCCATAGATGTGCATACCCTCTATCTCACGAAGTTGCTGAAGTGCATAACGTGTGAGGTCCTGCTCATGAGCAAGGATGTTATTCATCCCCAAGGAAGTAACATAATCGAGGGCGGTTGCAAGTCCATGCGTTGCAATATAATCAGGTGTTCCAGCCTCAAACTTCAAAGGTGGACGCTCAAAGGTAGTCTTTTCAAAGCTAACACGCTCTATCATCTCACCACCACCTTGATATGGAGGTAGTCGATCGAGCCACTCTTCTTTACCATAAAGAACGCCCACACCTGTCGGACCATACACCTTATGACCACTGAAAGCAAGGAAATCACAATCTAAGTCTTGCACGTCAACGGCAAAGTGAGGAACGCTTTGCGCACCATCCACTACTACAGGAACACCGTGCTCGTGGGCGATACGAATCATCTCCTTTACAGGATTGATGGTACCAAGAACATTGCTTACCTGCGTTACACTAACAAGTTTGTACGCTCGGTGAAGAGTTTCTCGTATTCTTCAAGCAAAAGTTCACCCTCATCGGTCATTGGAATAACCTTTAGCACAATCCCCTTGCGCTGCTCCTGCAACTGCCAAGGCACAATATTTGAGTGATGCTCCATGGTAGAAACTATCACTTCATCACCCTCCTTCATACAACCTTCTACAAAACTGGAAGCAACGAGATTCAAACTCTCTGTCGTACCACGTGTGAAGACAATCTCAGTTGTTGAACGAGCATTGATAAACTTCCGCACTGTCTCACGTGCTGCCTCGTGCAAGTCGGTAGCCTGTTGTGACATCCAGTGTACACCACGGTGCACATTGGCATTTACATTGAGGTATTCTTCCCGCATAGCATCCAACACACAGAGCGGTTTCTGTGTGGTGGCACCATTGTCAAGATAAATCAGGGGTTTACCATAGACGGTGCGGGAGAGAATTGGGAAGGATTCCCGAACTTTCGTAATATCGTACATCTTTTATTGGGCTAATTGGGCTAATCGGGCTAATAAGGCTTATTGAGGCTAATAAGGCTAATAAGGCTAATAAGCCCAATTAGCCTAATACCAAATTACTTACACAAATCGCAACCTTCACACTTATCAAGCTCACCACGGAAACGCTTCTCTACCAAATGGTGGAGACGGTCGCGCAATGGCTCAAGTTCCATCTTATCAATTACCTCATTGATAAAGGCAAACTCAAGGAGGAGCTTTGCTTCTTTCTTATCAATACCACGCTGCTGCATGTAGAAGAGCGCAGCATCATTAAGCTGTCCTACCGTTGAACCATGATTACACTGAACATCATCAGCATAAATCTCAAGCATTGGCTGGGTGAACATACGAGCTGTCTTACTGGCGCAGAGGTTACGGTTGTTCTCTTGTGAAAGCGTCTTCTGCGCGCCCTTGCGAACAAGCACACGACCTGCGAAAGCACCAACTGCATTATCATCAAGTACGTACTTGTACAGTTCGTTACTTGTGCAATGAGGTACTTGATGGTCGATAAGCGTATTGTTGTCAACATGCTGACTCTTATCAGCTATCACACAACCATTACAGAAACATTCGCTACCCTCTCCCTTGAAAACAAGGTCGAGCATATTGCGAGTAACTCCGTTATGCAATGTAATGACATTGTGGCTTGCACGTGAATCACGCTGCTGCTCGATATATACATTCGACACGCGTACATTCTTTGCATGCGTTTCCTCAAGACAGTTCAACTCAAGATTGGCATTCGCACCTACGTAGGCTTCGATTACCTGCGTGGCAAGGAAGTTGCGGTCGTCAGCAGCATGATCACAGAAGAGGAACTGCGCCTTAGCACCTTCTTCAAGAACAATGAGTACTCGACGGTTGACCATCAAGTCAACATCTGAACGAAGGATATTGATTACTTGTATGGTACGCTCAAGCTGTACATTCTTAGGCACATAGATGAAGAGACCATCTTGTGCAAGCATTGTATTCAAGGCTGTTATAGCATCAGCCTCAGTATTGGCAAGACGACCATAATACTTCGCAACCAACTCTGGACGCTCAGTTGCTACACGGTTCAAACTGTCAACGATGACACCATCATTAAGCTTTGCCTTTGGAAGAGCCTTACTGTAGAACTGATCATTAACTACGAAATAAAGAGAAGTGCTGAGATTTGGAACATCGCACTTGAAGGTCTCATAAGGATTAACAGGAATCTCAAGACGGTTTGAGATTCAATCCATAATCAGGTTCAAAAGAGCTTCTGCATATCCGTGTACTTATAGCGTTCCACCTTCTTGGTAGGAAAGCCCTGTCGACGGAAGTCTTCAAAAGCCTTATCGCGTACCTCATTGAGCACAGGTGCAGCATGCTCTTTGATGAGTTGCTGCGCCTCTGTATAGAGGTCTATATATTGTTTTTCGCTTTGCATTGTAATTTCTTTTTGGAGGTTTTATCTAAAGGATAGCGGGACTAATGCCACTCGTAATACTATTTTTATTAGAACTACAAGAAACTCTTAAGCCACCGATTATTCCTCTGCGTCAACCTCTTC
>BNJV01000365.1_pt1 | contig 25360 bp, 32 predicted proteins | sample 8540591 | NCBI WGS metagenome assembly BNJV01 (sample SAMD00202457, study PRJDB9452) | human saliva metagenome | host: Homo sapiens | reverse complement strand
ATCTATCCATAAAATATGAAAAACCTCTTTTCAAGTAACTTTATACCCAATTATACTTGAATATACCAGATTCTATAAATATATGTTATATTTTCTGACATTTAAAGTGTTTAAAAACTTATTATTCATGACATATCTTTTATACAAAAATGTTTATTCAACAATTTTTATTTAGTTGCAACAAAAATATCTTACATTAAAATAAAAAAATCTTTTTAAAGTGTAATATTTATCACTACACTCTAAAAAGATTTTTACTTGAAATAATCATTAATTGCCTAATTCAATTTTTCTAATTGTTCTTTTTCTTCGTTTAGTTCAGTTTTTTTGGCTCGAGTTTTTTTCTGTTTGTTCTACCGGATGAACTAATACTCTTCCTCTTGATGCTAACTCTGCTTTTATATCACTACTACTTAATTTTTGAGTAATCTAGCTTTTCGTAAGGGATATATTCATCATTATCTACCTTATATGAAATAATATAGGCTTGAATAATATATACTAACGCAAATACTAAACCAATGATTAAAATATATAATTCATAATATTCCAGTCAAATCCAGGACAAGTAATAAAATTATATTTAATAATAATACTCCTTTTTAAAAACTTTACTATTTAATACTGGTAAATATTGAATAACTAAAATAATAATTCTAAATATTAATATCAGTGTACCTAATATTAGTTGAATTGCCATTTGTATATCTTCTTCTAATATATATAATTGACTAAGTACTATAATAATTATAACAGATAAAAACTACATATAAAAATGTAGTAAATCCCCCAATTTTTCTTCCAAACCCTACCTTGATATTCTTTAAATAATCTATAAAAATTATAAACTGGTATATATGCATATATTTTTATCTATTCCCCAAATACCAAATATTATTGATATAAAAAAATGGCATTAGGAAGATATCCATACATAACTACATTTATTATTGCTTTTTATTAATACTAGTACGAACACAATATTCTCCTTTTTATTTATTTTATTATTTATACAAACACTAACTATTATGTTTTAATTCATCTACCGGATGAACCAATACTCTTCCTCTTGATGCTAACTCAGCTTTTTATGTCACTACTACTTAATTTTGAGTAATCTAACTTTTTCATAAACAACATATTTTTCCACTCTTAACTTTTTCTCCAAGTATCAAATGCAACAAATGCGTAGAAATAATTAAAAAATGTAATTAATACTGTTATATAAATACTATCAACAAATATAAAAATAAATATTAATATATGTAACAAAAATATTAAGAATTAGAGTAGATTTTTAAGATTTTATTTCTTAACAATGGTATATATATTACTACCAAAAAAATAGAAAAATAATAAAAAAATTACCAAAAACTTAAAAATAATTGATATAGGTAATAGTATAAATATCATAGCTTCTAAAAATAAATATCGTTCTCGGCTCGAATAAATACAAAATAGGAAAAATAATAATTATTACATAAAAACACACCCCCAGTGTTTTTCCAAACTCGTCCTTGATATTCATCAAGTAATTTATAAACATTATAAATAGGAATTAACGAATAAATTTTCTTTACTCCTAAAAATATCAAAAACAAAATATGTGAAAAATCACCATTGGTACATACCAAATAAAAATGCACTTATATAATCGGAATAATCTATCATATAAATCCCCTTTCTCTTACTACTATTTTATGATAACTAGCACCAGTTATTATTCGATAAGCTCTATACACTTGTTCCAACAGCACTACTCTCATCATTTGATGAGGAAAAGTCATCTTACTAAAAGATAGTGCATAATCACTTCTTTTTCTTAACACTATCAGAAAGTCCGTAACTTCCACCAATTACTAATACAACATCACTTTTTACCAGTTAACATTAGATTATCTATCTTAGCAACAAATTGCTCACTAGAAATACTCTTACCTAATATTTCTAGCGTAATAACATACTGTGTATCTTTAATTTTTGAAAGAATATTGTTACCTTCTTTTTCCATAGCTAGTGCTATCTCAGAATCATTTTCTACTTTTTACTTTTTCGTCATTGATTTCAATTGTATTTAGCTTAATATATGCACCTAAACGTTTTTCATATTCTTTAATAGCATCTCGATAAAAACTTTTCCTTAACTTTTACCAACACATATTAATGTAACTTTCATTGTTATCCTCTTTCTTAAAGAAAAAGATGCTTATTAGCACCCTATTCTATTTATTTAACACAAACTTCTCAATTGCATATGCAAAACCATCTTCATCATTACTTTTTGAAATAAAATCTGCCGCTTCTTTTAAAATACTATTACCATTTTTCAACAGCAACACCTAATCCGGCAAACTCAATCATACTAAGATCGTTTAGACCATCTCCAAGAGCCATAACATTTTCGTTAGTTAATCCTAATTTTTTTACATAATGAATCTAAAGATGCACCTTTAGAAATACCTTTATCATTAACTTCAATAAAGAATGGTTTAGACATAGCTACCTCATATTCATCACCTAACTCTTTAGCCAACTTATCTTTAATTTTTGCTGCTTCATCAGGATGTTTTAAAATTATAACTTTAGCTGCACCTTCTTTTATTTCTTCTTTCATATTTTCAGAAATTACAAGTTTCGCATCCACTAAACCAGTTTCGACTCTTGCATATTCATTATCACGATTTGTAATGACATTTCCATTTTTGATATGTAAGAATATCACAGTTATTTTCTAATGCAACATCTATTAAAAATTTTATTCTCTCTGGAGATAAGAATTTTTCATAAACAACTTCTCCAGTTTTTTTAAGTTAGCTATTCTAGCTCCATTAAATGATAATAAATAATTATCATAACTATCTAATTTTTAAGTCTTCAACAATTTTCATCATACCAAAAATCTGGTCGACCAGATGCTAAAAATAACTTTTATATCTTGTTCTTTACATTTTTCAATAATCTCTCTATTTTTGAGAATCTCATTATTACTATTTACCAGTGTATCATCTATATCTGTAACTATTAATTTATACATATAAAGTATCCTTCCATATATCTAATTATACAAGAGTATTTAATTATTTCTTGACTATACATTCTCAATATTATATCAAAATTTTTAATTATTATTCCATAATAAAAACTAACCAAAAGATTTCTATTATATATAGAATCTTTAAGTTAGTTTCTTACAGTTTTTATTCTATATTTATTTTTACTCTGTATATTATTAGTCAAATAATAGAATTTATATTTATTAGTAATTATTTTATTTTTTTCTTTCTCGTAATTTCATTGACGCAGCAAGCATAACTACTATTTTTTTCATATTCATATTCCTAAATTCTTTAGTTAATTTTTGTAGAATAAAAATCGTGGTCCCCTTTTTGTTTTTAGAACTCTGGTTTCAATTCTTTTTGGTAATCACTTTCTTTTAAAATATTTTTCACTTTTCCATAATTTATACCATTCTTTATTTTCTATTGTTGACCTCTATTCTTTATATTTTCTTAATTCTTTTTGAAAAGATACATACTAACATACTTATAAAAAACAACAATAAACGATATTAGTATAGAAAAATTTTACAGAAAATACTGTAGATATAAATCCTCCTATTGTCGCTCCTAAAGGGTATCATTCCCTTCCAAAAATTCTCCAAATAGCTGATACACTTCCCAACATAGATATATCAACTTTTACCTTGCCTTATTGTTGAAGCATTCACGTTATATAAAAGGCATCGCAGCTCCTATAAGAATATTTGCTATTACTATTAATATAACACTAGCACTGTCACTTAAATAATATAAAAGAAATCCTAATGCATATAGAAAAAGAAATAATTATTGTTTTTCCACCACCGAAATATTCTGATATTTTAAAGGAGATAATAGATGAAATTACAAGCCCTATATTCCCTATACTAATAATAATTCCAATTATAGTTGTAGAAATTTCCAAAACTTTACTCAAATAATAAAATTGTATAGACTGAAAAATACCAATTCCAAAAACTAACATAAAATAGCTAATCGCCAAAACAAATAATAATCTATCTTTATAAATATATTTATATGCATCTTTTATGTGAACTACAACTTTTTTTATTACTTTTTATATTTTTCCACCTCAGAAGAAATAAAAATACTGACAAATACTTGCTAATATAAAAAACTCACTCCATCTATTATAAAAAAATAAAAGGAGCTGATAGTACACTAAATATAATCCCTGCAATACTTGGAGCAGTTGTATCTATAATACTATTACTAATTTCCATTTTATAGTTGGCTCTCTTTAATTCATTTTTATCTACTAACATAGGAATTTGACTATAAAAAGATATACCACCAAATAATAAACATGTATTCAATAAAAATCAATATATAAAAATCCTTCTAATGAAAGTATTTTTGTTAATGAAAATATAAAAAGTACAATAGAAATAATAAAAGCATATAAGATTTGTAATTATTCCTATTATCCTCTTATTTCCTTTATCAACAACAACCCCTACTAACGTACTAAATAACAGGCTTGGTAAAAACGACAGTACTGTAATAATAGATGTTTCTAAAATATTAGTATTATAAACATATATTCCCACTAATAGCAGGGCGAAAAATTGTTGGTTTATTACCATAAGTACTGATAATTTGGGAACACCACAAAAAGGTAAAAATTTCTATTTAACATATACTCCTCCCTAACCATAATAAGTTTTAATATTTTCTATAATATTTATTCCATCAACATCAAAATAATCTATTTTTTTCATATAGTGAATTTAGTAAATGATTTAAAGACTTTTTCTCCTGAGTTACAAACCTCTTTATGAAACTCTTTAAAAATCATTATTATCTATTTCATTCACCATTTTTTTCTAAATTGTAATAAATTTGCATACACACTAGTAGCATGCAATACTCTATCTAATTCCCATGCTTTATTTCTCTTCTTTTTTGTTGTTTTCTCCAAGGAATATCAATTTTAGGAGATGTAGCACTAGAATAATTTTTAGGTAATACATTTTTCTTCAAAATACTCATATTAACTATTTGATGTATTGCTTCATGATAAATATTTTCTGCCAATAATACTTTATTCTTAGTAGAAAAACATTACTCGGAGAAATGTGATATCCTGCTTTATAAGATATAAATATAACATAAGGTAAACTAGGGAAGTGAACAAGATGTTATTGTAGAATCAATATTTCGACTATCCTCTTTCAATATGAGGGTTTTACTATATACTTAACATTCTCTTTTATAACAATATAAAGTTCTTCATTTACTTTTTCTTCCATTGTTTTTACCTTCTTATATTTACTAGATATCCGTAAAAATATTATATTTTATTTTTCAGAAAATTTCAAGTAATTTTTGTTAAATTCTGTAAAAAAATAAAAAAATAATAAATTATACTATTTCTGTTGTTTAGAAACTAAAAAGCCTAGAAAGAAATTAATTATATAATAATTGAAATCCGGGGCTGGAATTTTTCCATGCCCAGATTTAGTATCTAACCCTTATACATTAATTTAAGTAAATTATCTCATCTGCATATTTATCAAAATCGTTTTTTTGTGAAATTACAACAGTTGCTATATTGTACTTATTGATATAATTTACGATATTTAAACTTATTTTTTTCCGAAGTATTTTCATCTAATGCACTGGTCGGTTCATCTAATATTAGTAATTCTGGTTTTCTAATCAATATACGAGCTAAGCCTATACGTTGTTTTTGTCCACCACTTATATTTTTACCATCTTCTAATAATTCATAATTTATACCAAACTTAGAAACAAATTTTTCTAAACCAGAAACTTTTTATTACTTCTTCCAAATTATATTCTAAATTGCTATCAGCTAGCAAAAATATTTTCTCGTAGTGTACCTTTAAAAAAATAAAACTCTCTTGCGATACTTTCAAAAATTTTTTTCCAAAAATAACTCTCGGAAGAAAAAAATTTTTAATAGATTCACCATTCACATTATATCACCTTGTAAATTATCTGCTGGTGCTAAATTCATAAGCAAATTAGTTAATGTTGATTTCCCTTACCACTTTCACCTTTAATAACAATTATTTCTTTTGGTCTAATATCGAAACTTATATCATCAAAAAGTTTTTCCAGAATTTACGTACGAAAAAAACTATCAATATCAACTTTTATTTCTTCTAAATTAGAAATATTAGTTTTTATATTTTTCTTTTTTTATTATCCTGCACTAAATCAGATAATCTATCTATAGTTGCATCAGAAATCTGTTTAGCCCCTATATGTAAAGAAATTGAGCGAATAGGGTCATCTAACATTCTTGATAATGTATAAATGGAAAGAATAGCCCCCACCGTCAAATCTCCATTAATAACAAAATATGCTGATATAATAACTGCTATTATAGGGAGAACAAAAGCTACTATCGAAGAAAAAACCAACATACAACGAAAAATAAAATGCCAATTTTTTTATTAAGTGGTAATCTTTTTTTATATAGCAAACTATTTATAATTTCAGAAAAATATTCTTCCTTTTTTTAACTGCTTTACTTCAAAAATTCTAAAAATGTTTGAAGTATATAGTCATTAATAGTTGCTCTGAGCTTTTTGATCCTCTTTCGTAATATCTCCTACAATTTTCGTAAGTTTCTGCACTACTAGAAAAGACAACACCGTTATTATTAATATTAAAAACCGCTATATAAAAATTGTAATAAACTAAAAACACTAATGTTATTATTAAAATTATAGTTTGTGTTATAACTAACGTTATACCTTGCGAATACCATTCCGAAATACTTTTTACTATCATTTTGTAATTTTCGACATTAGTTCACCTGAGTTTAAATTAGAAAAAAATAACTAATGTCTTTTTCAATGCTTTTTTTATAAAGAAAATCTAATATCGAAAAGTCTCCAATAAAAAAATAATTTTTCTTAAAAAAATATTGTGTTAAAAAAATATTAGTAGACAGTAAATTATTAGCAATCCAAAAATTATTTTTAAATTACTTAAAAGCTAAATAATAATTTCTATCTACTAATAAATCCACTATCTCTTGAATTTTTATAAATTAAAAAAATAAATTTACAATTGTTCTAATTATACTTGAAAAAAATTGTTAAACTTTTCAATACTTTCAAACCTGAAAATTGCTTATTGATATTCATAAAATCTCCTTTTATTTTTTTCTCTATTTTTGCCAATATCTCTTTAGCAAAAATTATCATATTCTATAACTCTTAAAGGATCAAAATCACTTTCTACTGTATTTGATTTTTGTAGTTTTAATTTTTATTCTATCTTCTTTCAGAACAATGATTTAATAAATTTATTGTTCTTTCACAGAATATACAAGGAGTTCTAGTTACTGCTAATTCCACCATATCTTTCTCTAATTCTATAAATTTTGCTAGTAATTTTCTTTTCACAACAAGTAAACATTCTATTCATACATGCTTTTTGGTTCTTCATCGATAAACTGTTGATAAGTAATAAATTCATTATCTTCAGTATAGTATCTTACATCATTAGAAATTGGTACATAAGTTAAATTACTAACTAATTTATTTAATATGTTTATAAGTTTATTCCTGTTGGAATCACATTGTAAGCTCGTGTTTTCGATTCCATTAAAAGTCATATAATTATCACTACCTATTTTCATTGAGGCATAACAATTAAGTGTAGTAAAAGCATACTTTTCTAAATTAACATTCCTTTCTAAGTTATTAGCGTTCTTCACTGCCTCATAGAAATCACTGGTAAGTTTATTAATATTAAAGAAACTATCAAATACTATAAAATCCTCTATATTAACTAATAATAACACATTCTTCAAAAAGTTAGAGCCTGATAACATGACCTTTTCACATTTTTCTATATATTTATCTATATCTTCCAACACTTTTATTATGTATTTAACAATATCTCTAAAATCATTCTTTTAGATAATAAAGTATCACATCTTCATAACTCCACCAATAATATTTTTGTGATATTTACAAATCAACGAAAATGCGAAGAATTTTTCAATTGCATAGTCATCATCATCTAATTTTGAAATTATAAATCTCCATATTGATGTTATATCTTCAAATATAGGAATATCTAAATAAAAAATTTTTGAAAATCTAATTTGTTATTTTTTTATAGTATTTAAACATTTATTTAATTCTATTCTAAAGAACAGCTTTAACCTTAACAGTTTACTATGCTGATTAGCAATTTTTAGAGATATTTCATCTTTAAAAAATTTTTCAGATTCTTTATTTAATAGATTTATGGATTCTACACTATAAAAAAATCACTTAAAAATATTAATAAAATTATTTTTCTACATCACATATGAATTCATTATCTACAGCTACTTCTTCATTATTTTCAGTTCCAAAAATCTCCATTTCGAGTATAAAAATGCTTTCCAATTCTTTAAAACTTTCATTATTCACAATACATTCTCCTTTATTTTTTTCATTCATAGTCTTCCTAATATTTCTTTTAATAGCTTCCTACTTTCTAACGATTACTAAACTTTTAAACGATGTATATTTTCTATAAAAGAATATTTAAATTCTATAATATATCAAAAATATTTCTACCAATTCTTTTTCTATAACCTAATTCATTAAAACTCCTTTATAGCAAGCCTTTTTATATCATTTTAATTGTATTCTATTTTACGTCGTTATTTCTATAACTATTAATTTATACATATAAAGTATCCTTCCATATATATAATTATACAAGAGTATTTAGTTATCACTCTTGACTATGCATCCTAAATATTATATCAAACTTTTTAAATATTATTCCATCTAAATAAAAAAACTAATCCAAAGGAGTCTATTCTAAATAGACACTTTAGGTTAGTTTATTACAGTTTTTATTCTATATTTATTTTACTCTGTATATTATTAGTTAAATAATAGAATTTATATTTATTAGTAATTATTTTTATTTTATTTTTTTCTTTTTCGTAATTTCACTGACATAGCAAGCATAACTACTATTTTTGATATTCATATTCATGAATTCTTTAGTTAATTTTGTAGAGTAAAAATCGTGGTCTCCCTTTTTGTTTTAAAAACTCTAGTTTCAATTCTTTTTCAATAATCACTTTCTTTTTAACATTCTCACTAAACAAACTTTCATAACACTTAATTATATTCTACACTACACTATTATTTCAGTATATTTTTTTGTTGATTTAATAAGTTTCCCTAAATTTTTTTCATATCTAACACTATCCAAAACCATTAATAATAATAAACTATTTTTTTAGATTCTTCAATGATATTTTTCCAAAGTAGCTTATCTTCTTTTTAACATAGCATTAATAGCATTATTATCCTCTATTACTTTATTTAAAATTGCTGTTTTTACTTCCTCTTCTGAACTATCAATATCTTTATATGCGTAGTTTATTGCTCTTGAAGATGTTAATATTGCCCCTAAACCTTTTTCATCAAATGCGTATTTTATATCCTCTATACTTCCACCTTGATAACCTAATCCTGGAACTAAGAATAAAGATTTTTCTCAAGATAGTTCTAAATTTTTAATTCTTCTGGATACGTTGCACCAATTACTGCTGCAATATCTGAATAACCATATTTTTCCAACTTGTTTGATATTATTATTGATATAGTCACATACTAGTTCAGAAACTGTTTGATTCTTACCTTCAATAACATTATCCTGTATTTCTCCTGAGGATAAATTACTTGTTTTAACTAAAATAATAGTTCCCTTATTTTTCTCAGCACCGAGTTTAATAAAAGGATTTAATCCATCACTTCCTAAATATGGATTTACCGTTACGGCATCAACTGATAGTTTTGATTCCCAACTGTCTTTATCTAGAGATTTAAAAAAATGTTTCAGCATATGCATTCGATGTATCACCAATATCTCCTCTTTTTGCATCAGCTATAACTATCATTCACTTACTCTGAGCATATTCTACTGTTTTTCCAAAAAGCATCCACTCCAAAAGAATCATATTTTTTTCATAATATGCTAGTTGGGGTTTTATAGCTGGTACTTTATCGTATATTAGATCAATTATCTCCTTATTAAATCTCAAAATTGCACTAGCCGCACCTGCAGGAGTTCTACCATATTCTACCTCCGCCTGCTTTAAAATATAAGTTGGATACTTCTTCAAATCAGGATCCAATCCAACACATAAATGAGATTTTGTTTTAATTACTCTTTCTATATATCTATCTGCAAACATATTACTACTCCTTCATGTTTCCTATATGATTTATTATTATTTTTATGAATTTCCTCTATACTTTTAGATGAGTCTATTATTAGTGTATCTTTGGGTAAGACTTCTAGAAAAATTATCTCTCACTTCTATAAAAGTATTATCGTTTTTCCTCAAATTTTATATTTTCTCCATCTCTAATTTTCACTCTCTCCAACGCCTTCTTAGGTTTTACATCTAGAAATATCACAACATCAGGTTTCTCTATATTTTTATTAAGTCTACTTATTTCTTCATATTCTATTCCTCTAGCTTTTAAAAAAATGCAAGGGAACTATACAAATATCTATCTGATATTATATTTATCCCTTTACTAAGGATAGGTTTTATCTCTACTTCGTTTTGATATGTTCTATCGGCAGCTGCTAGTAAAAGCAATTGAATACATGTTAGGAGCTATTCCTTTATCTAAGTAATTTCTAACTCTTTTATCTTTTCTATAAAAAAATCAGTAGGCTGTTTGGTATTATGTACTATTTTATTTTCTTTTTCAAACCAATCTTTTTAGCAAATTTATTTGGGTAGTCTTCCCAGAACCATCTAAACCTTCAAATACTACTAATATTCCTTTTCTTCATATCATACCTCCATTTGTATGTACGCTTTTGACCTTATATATAACTAAATTTCTCATTTAATAAATGCATTACAAGTTTTACTATATCACCTATTTCATCTATTCTTTATGCATATGTGTTTTCTATATGATGTCGTATTCTTCCATAACTCTCATTAGGTTTAGACATTCCTTTTAAAAAATTCACATTTACTTATATAATTTTTATACCAACTTTCCATATAGACTATAATTTTTATTCTTTTATAAGCTATAGATTTATTGTTTTCATTTCTTCATAATAAAAAGAATATCATATCAATATGTACATTTATTTACCTTCTTTACATTATATCAAATAACTCTACTCTCTCTAATGAAAAAGAAAAATCATATCACATTGATATGGCTTCTGTATTAACTTCTAATAGTTAGATTTATTGATTTAACTTTTTAAAATATATATATCAGTCCTTACCGTTCATTATTTTACTTTTATATTCTCTAATAATTGCTAAAATCTAAAGATTATTTCTCACTTAGCGTAATTAAATAAATTATATTAAAGACATTTGGTTTCATGTGCAAGTACAATCAAAATCCTATAATATCTCAATTATTTGTTATATTATAATTTTTTTAAATAACAAAAAAATATTATATTTAAAAAATAATTTATATATTTCTTTTTGATTTTTTTCAGCTTGCGCATGTTAATATATATATGGGGGATTATCAAATGAAAAAAATGTCTATTAAGTTTTAATATTCTAACAATAATTATCTTTTTAACCGGATGTTCTTCTAAAGATAATGACGGTTTGTTTTTATAACACTTTTACTAAAAAAATATGGATATGTTTTTGTCGAATATAAATGTCTTTGTTCAAAGTTGGGGAGTTTCTATAATTATTATTACACTTATAGTAAAGGGAATTATTCTTCCTTTTTATGCTTAAAAATTATAAAAAAACAACGTGCAGCATCTATTAATATGGAAAAAAAGCAAAAACCTGAATTAGATATTGTACAAAAATAAAATAAAAAAACTTAGGGAAGATGAAAAGAAAGTATTTAATAATGATGAACGCATGAAAATAAGAATTGAACAAACTGAACTTCAGAAAGAAATCTTTAAAATATAAAAAAATATGATTGTTCACCTGCAATTTTCGGAAACCTGATCCCTATTTTTAATTCAGGCTCCGTTTATTTCTGGTCTGTACTTTTACATTACAAAATCCAGTATATTCAAAAGATATTCTTGGTTCAAACTTTTTATCTATTTCACTTGGAGAAAAAAATCTTATATTCTATTAATCCTTGTGTTTATTATTTATATGATAGTTGGAAAGATTTCTCAAAGCATGATGCAAAGCAACCCAATGACACAAAACACACCGGAAGCTGAACGTGCACAAAACATCTCTAAAAATATGGTTTGGATTACTCCTATAATGCTAACATTTATAACATATACGAGTATAGCTGCCATTGGAATTTATTTTTGTAGTCAGTGGTATTCTTGTAATATTTCAAATATTATTAGGTCGTAAGCTATATCCGCCTTATGTACCTAAACCTATTAAGAAATCAAATAAACAAAAACAAAAACTAATAAAAATAAAAAATAACATAAAAAGAGCTAGAATAGATGATATAACTTCAAATATTCCAAAGTTATATCAAAAATCCTAACTCTTTTTATTCTACAAAAATCTATTTAAACTTTTTAGCTCTACACATTCAGTTAATTGTTGCTTAATTTCATCTTGTATATGATGAGAAATCATTATTAAGGTAAGTTGATTATCAGCTAAGATATTATTTTCTATACGTATTGCGGTTTTTCATCTAATGCTGATGTTGCTTCATCTAAAAATTAAAAATCGGATATTCTCTAATTAATACTCTAGCAAGAACCAATCTTTGTTTTTCACCACCAGATAATATTTCTCCCATATTTTTCTAGGTTATGATCTAGACCATTATCTAAGTTTTTAACCCTTTCATCTAGGCACACTTTTTTTAGAACATTCCATATTTCCTCATCTGAAAAAAATCTTCATCTAAAAGTAATATTATATCGTATAGAACCTGTAAATATAGAAGTTTGTTGACTTACATAACCTATTTCATTTGAAAAATTGATATCATCCTGTGCTTCAAGAGGAACACTATCTATTAACACTTTATCAGTTTCAGAGTGTAATTTCCCTAGAAGAAGTTTGATTAAAGTTGATTTCCCAGAACCACTTTTTACCTATTATAGCGTATTTACCACCTTTTATTTATATTGAAGTTGAAATCCTTAATAACATGATTATCACCAAAACTGTAATTAAAGTTTTTTTAAATTCTATTTTTCTTTAACATGAGGATACTTTGTTTCCTTAACAGTTGATTTTTACTACACTTTCTAATATATCTTTTGTCCCAATTACTTTGATATATAAATCAACTAACTGACCAGTAGATGTAAGATATATTCCTAATATAGTAGACACTGAAGCAATTGCTCCAATACTTAATTCGTTCCTTAAAAACTAAATAAACCGCGAAGATAAAAAAATTAACAGTTCAAATAGCTTTTCTATACTTTGTAAAGTTAGTTCACCAAACGCCATTAGCTTAGAAATATTATACTGTTGATCTTCTTTTTGACTCTGACTAGACTTAACATTTTTTTGAAAATAGTTTTATTCTTCCAATATTCTTTAGATCTTCATAGCCACTTATATATTCTTTTAAAAACACCTGAAAACTTACCAGTTAATATCGATAAGTTTGTATAACCTACTCTAATCTTTTTACCAAATTTTCCGCTTATTAAAAACATTGCGCCTGATGATACTATGGCAAAAAAATAACAAACTTCAATTTATCATCCATAAGAAAACTACCGATGATATAAATAATACAATAGAGCTTAGTAAACTAGTTAATGGCGAGAATAAATATGTAGATAATAATTCTAATTGATATGTATACTTTTGCCATATGCTCACCTGAGTCTACTCTATTAAAACTCAGATTGAGGCATATTCTCAATATTTTCACTAATTCTATCTCCTAAATATATTTTCCACTGTCTAATTAACTGAGCAACTATGACTTTTAACCAAGCCCTTAACAGTTCCACAGCTATTAAAAATACATATAATAATAGCTACTTTATACCACAATGATCCAGTTTTATACACTACTGTATTAACGATATCAACACGAGCATATACGACATAAACGGTTCCTATAGAAACTATCAATGTTAAAATAAACATAATACTCAATTTTAATTTATTTAATGTTATAACTTCTAAAATATTTTTATCATATTATCCCCACCTTATCTACTTTAATTCTTTACCTATATTTACTCTATAAAGTCTAATCTTTCTCAATTTCTAATCTTATAAAATCACTTTATTATTTCTTAAATTCACATATAATACATGACCAGCTGACAATATGTTTATTAACAAAAATATAATAAGCAATATTTTCTAAGTACAATCCTATTAAACTTAAAATGATGGTAAATAACGGTGCACTTATTCTAAAAATTTGTAATATACTTTTTCTATATTCTTTATTATTAATTTTTATAAAAATTAGTCCTTAATCTTTATACTGATTGATACTCCTAGTGCCACTATTAAAGATAATAATATAACTTGTAATGGTAAAAACACCTTACATATAACCAATATAAAGAATACTATATCCAAAATTATATAAGATATAAGTATATTATTTAAATTTATATCATATTTCTTAGTAAGCATTAAAAATAAAAACTACTGTTAAACCAGGTATAAAAGAATACAATACTAGAATATTGTATTAGATTTCTAGTCGCTAATTGTTTTATAAACATTGGTATGAAAAAACACTGCTGTTCCTGATAATAACGCTGTATTAACAATAATATATTTTCTTTTTTTAAATTATTAAAAACTAATTTTTCCAGAATTTTTCTCAGTTTGATTTTTTTAAAAATTATTTATTTTTTTAAACTTGAAAATAAAACAAACACAATTATAAATACAATTAAATACTCCTCAATATTTACCTTATATATATAGCTTCCTAAAGAAAAACCCTAGCAATTTAGATAAATTACTATATAAGGAAATATCTGTTACTCCATCCTTAATAGATTTACTTTCCTCTATTACAAATAAATTATAATTAAGAAGCACTATTGTGATTAATAAATAATAAACAAAATAAAAATATAAGTACATAAGTTATATTAATATTACGTTTAAAAATAAACATTACTATAGAAAAACAATTAACATATAATAAAGATATTTTTGTCTTTTATACCTGTTATTATTTTAAAATAACTAGTATCTAATAAAATAAAAATTCTATTAAAGTAGTAATAAACAAAAATAATGTATATAGGAAAATTATACACAGATATAAATTTTACTGTTATATAGGAATATAGCACACTCAATATTAGATTCAAACATAGATATAAACTTCTTACTAATTTGACATTAAATTCTATAGAGTTCACCTCAATAAATTTCATTTATTTTTGTACCATAATAAAATATATTCTACTTTTTAAAGTATATAGACTATATTATCTTACACTTTTTAAAAAAGTCAATATTTTCTGAATATTATTCTGATTTTTATCAATTGTTATTTTGAATAAAAACTAACTCAAAAGCATTCTATATTTATATAGAATCTTTAAGTTAGTTTACACATATTAATATAATTATCCCAGTATCTCGTAAATTAGATATATTAAGAAAAAAATACTTAAAAAGATTACAATCCCTATTGCCTGAGCAATTTTTCATGTTTTTTTCAATTTATCTGGATCTTTTCTTATTTCTATTGCTTCTTCCTCTGTCATTCCAGCTAAAAGATTTATACTCTTTTTAACTACCAATAGATAAGACATATGAAGAAATATAAAAATCATTATAATTATACCAGCAATATGCCATAGTTTATTATTAAATACTGATTCTAGAATAAACTGTCACTGTAATTAATAAAGTTTCTATTACCGTTAATATTAGAAAAGTTTTTCTACTCATATCTTTTATCCCTACCTTTTCATATTTTTATTTACTTTTTATTTAAACTGCTACCCTTTTATACTCTCTTCTTTACTATATTATATCATGTCTTCTTGCTGTTATTCCAGTGATACCAGAAAGCTACAATAGTCATTATTGTTATCACCAAGCTATTTTTTTGAACTCTCTAATTTTACATTTTTAATATTCTAAAAACAATCTTTCATCTTATATTTTTCAGTTTCATTCGGCAAGTGTCACTACAAAACTTTTTAGGTTTCTTTCCTTTTTGTTTGGATAAGTGCAGCTTGACATAATAAACACACATCACTATTTGTACTTACTTCTTTATCCACATTCTGCCGTCTACAATAAGACTTCACAGTATTCAGTGGTACTCCTATAATAACTGAAATACGTTTATAGCCTAATCCATTTTTCTAAGTTGGTTAATTTCTTCTTTTTTACTGTGATTCATAGTTTATCCCTCCTAGTAGATATAAGACAGTTGGATATAGTCTAAGAACTAAATTTTTAAAATTCATCCATCCTCCTATATATATAGGGCAAAGAAAAAAATGAAAAAAATATAACTTAAAAATAAAAAAGATCTACCATAGACTAAAAAAATCTACGATAGATTAAATTTGTTCTTTTTATATAATATCTATTTTTATTCTATCCCTGTATACCCAATTAAATACCCATTGTAAATTTATAGATGGTTCGTTATTTTTCTAATTCTTCCAATATTGGTTTAAAAATTTTCATAAATTTCTTCCTTTATTCTATTTTTCATCTATTGTTGATATATCTATATGTTGCATATTATTGCCAAAAATCAACTATTTTTTTAATAATTTAAAGTTTACATTGAAATAATAATCTTTATCATCAGAATCCATATATATATATATTTGTTCATCATCATGCATACTATATCCAAAATAAACATTTTTTTCAACATTTTTGAACTGACTTTTTCTTCTTGAATTTTATGTTTATATTTAAATCCATCTTTCTTACCAAGAATATCTAAATTTTTCTGTAAACATCATCAATTCCAAGTCTCTGACATTACTACTTGATGAATGTTTTCGCATAATAAACTGAATTACCTTTTTAAATTTGTATCCCTATAAACCAAAATTATTGCTAACGCCAATATCACTAGTATAATTTTTATCATTTTGCTCATTTCCTTTCTTAAAACCATTTTTATCCAGTTTTTTGCTTTATTATATTTACCTGATATCCAATTACTTGCTGGCTTAATAACTTTTGTTATAAATAGGCTCTACAAAAGGTTTTGACTACTTTTATTATATACTGGTTTGATGATACTATTATAAATTGGCCTTACTACATTTTCTAAACTTTTTTTATATTAGTATTTTTATAGTTATAACTTACTTTATTCTATCTCTATATACCCAGTTGAAAATCCACTGCAAATTAATAAATGGCTTCTCTTCTTCTAATTCTTTTTAATATAGGTTTAAAAATTCTCATATATTTCTTCTTTTATTTTATTTTCATCTACTGTTGATATATCTATATAATAACGAGCTTCTTTAGAATTATATATACGTTTCAATTTTAAAAAATTATCAAAATAATAATCTAGTCCATCCTCATGCATATATGCATATTCATAGTTAGCAGCATTTACACTGTATCCATATGATAGATATACATTTTTTTGTAGTATTTTGTATAGTTTTATCTCCATCAACTCTATAACTAAACCCTTCACGATCAGCACTTTTCTGTATATTTTCTACCAACATCATTATTTCTAAATCCCTAGTATTACTACTTGATGAATGTTTTCGCATAATACACTGAATTACCTTTTAAATTTGTATCCCTATAAACCAAATTGTTGCTAACGCCAATATCACTAGTATAATTTTTTTATCATTTTGCTCATTTCCTTTCTTAAAAACCATTTTTATCCAGTTTTTTTGCTTTATTATATTTACCTGATATCCAATTACTTGCTGGCTTAATAACTTTGTTATAAAATAGGCTCCACAAAAGGATTAACTACTTTTTTTATACTGGTTTGATTATTTTATTATAAATTAGTCTTACTACATTCGATTACTAAACTTTTAAATGATTAAAATTTTCTATGAAGAATACTCAAATCACATACTGTGCCCAAAAATATTTCTACCTGCTCTTTTTCAACAACTAATTCCATTCAAATCCCTTTAATAGCAAGCCTTTTTATATTATTTAATTGTATTCTATTTTTACGTCGTTATTTCTATAACTATTAATTTATACATATAAAGTATCCTTCCATATATATAATTATACAAAAGTATTTAATTATTTCTTGACTATATATTCTCAATATTATATCAAAAATTTTTAATTATTATTCCATATAAAAAACTAACCCAAAAGTGTTCTATTTTTATAGAATCTTTAAGTTAGTTTTACACCTATTTAATATAATTATCCCAGTATCTCGTAAATTAGATATATTAAGAAAAAAATACTTAAAAAGATTACAATTCCTATTGCTTGAGCAATTTTTTTCATGTTTTTTTAATTTATCTGGGTCTTTTCTTATTTCTATTGCTTCTTCCTCTGTCATTCCAGCTAAAAAGATTTATGCTCTTTTTAACTATCAATAGATAAGAAATATGAAGAAATATAAAAATCATTATAATTATACCAGCAATATGCCATAGTTTATTATTAAATACTGATTCTAGAATAAATGTCACTGTAATTAATAAAGTTTCTATTACCGTTAATATTAGAAAAATTTTTTTCTACTCATATCTTTTTCCCTACCTTTTCATATTTTTTATTCTTATTTAAACTACTACTCTTGTACACCCTCTTCTTTACTATATTATATCATGTCTACTAATTGTTATTCCAATAATACCAGAAAAGCTACAATAATCATTATTAAAAAATATCTTTGTTTCTAAAAATTAATAATAGATCCACCACAAAAATTTTGTGGTGGATATTTTTAAAAATTTTTATTTTATCTTTCGTCACCTAATAGTTCTGATTTTTACTATCACGCTTATTGCTAAAAAATAACATAATTAGACTTAAGAATATCGTAACATAGGTATTTATATCAAGATCCATATCAAAAATTACAGTTCTCATACTCGTTAATTGGTATGTTAACGGATTAAGTTTTGATATATAGTATAGCACCTTAGAATTGTCTAAACTATAAAAAAAGTCGGTGCGGCAAAAATTATCGGTAGTAATAATGTTCCTAAGATAAGGTCTCTAGTTCTATATGATACAGTCCCTAATGAAATAATAACCCCAAGAGAAAAACCAAAACACTAGACTAATAATTACAATAATTAATACTTTTTAAGAACGGAACTATCTGTATTTTTTTATCCCTAAAAAGTATGATAAAAAGTAAATTAGTAATACTTGTACTATTGTGATTCCTAACGGAAATACTAGTTTTTCCTAGGAAATAAGAAATGGCTGATGTTCCTTTTTATTCTTTTTATACGCTAAAAGTCCCCATTTTTATCTAAATTCACCCTATAAACCGACTGATTCATTTGAGAGTTTAGTATTACTCCTATAATTCCAACAAAAAAATATATTCTATATAACTAACATTTTTTCCCCTTTAAATGTTAAACTTGCAAAAAGAGTTCCCTATTCCAAACCCAAAAAGACAAAGTACAAAATTGGAACCATAAGCTGAGTGTATATAATCTGCTTATTATTTTTCAATCGCCTTATATTCTATATACGATGTCGCTCAAAAAATTCTTCATTACATTTTTCATATAATTACTCCTCCAATTCCAATATTCTCTTCAAGGTAATTTCTTCTTTTTGTAGGCTTCCTATTGTAATATTTTCTGCCAATAACAGTTTTAATACATTTGAAATTTCCTCTTCTTTTTCCAAGAAAAATTTTTAAATTTTTTTATCATCAAGGATTGTAATAGTATCTTTATGTTTTTCTACTATATCTTTACTTAATTCGCCACTGTAAGAAATGTTATATACTATTTCTTTATTATATTCTTTTAAGAAAGTGCTCATTTCCCCAAAAGTATAAACATTCTCCATCATTTATATAAATTATTTTATTACAATACTTTTCCACTAAATCCAAATCATGAGAAGATATAAAAAAACAGCATGTTCTTTATTATTATTTTTTTATGTATTCTAATATTTTTTTGGATAATACTACATCTAATCCTGTAGTAGGTTCATCTAAAAAAATAAAATTTTTGAATCAGACACTAGACTTCTTGCTATTTGTACCCTCTGCAGTTGTCCTCCAGACAATTCTGTTAGGTCTGATTTCTCCTTCCCTTTTAAACCTAGAACCGCTATAATCTCATCTACACTTTTCTTGCTAATAGTATTTTTGAGAGTATAATACACCCATATAAATATTGTCATATACATTTAAGTACCAATCTACTGATTGATTTTGCATACAGTAGTCCACATCTCGAACAGATACTCTCTCTCCGAAAGATACCTCTCCTTCAATATTTGAAAACAATCCTAATGTAGAATTAATTATCGTAGTTTTCCCTGATCCACTTTTACCTATAAGTGCAATCATATCTCCTTTTTCCGCAGAAAAAAAGAAATATTTTTAATCGCGTAATCACTAGAATTTTTTTATATTTATATGCTAAATTTTTTTACTGTTAATAGTTTTACCATATAACTCCCTCCTCCCGATATTACATTTTACTTCTATTTACTTTCTAGAAAAGGTTGATTTGCAAATACAAATCAACCTTCAACTCTTTAATATGTAGTTTACATGTAGCTTACACAATAAAGTGCGTCTTCTTGAATGAGTGACTTTTTAATCAAGTGTCTACTTTAACAGATACTATAAAATCATTATCATCTTATAAAAATAGCTGATTCCTCTCCTCTATCCAAATTATGATGAGAAACAACAATTTTTTTAAGATCAATAGAAACTCAAAAAAATAATGATGATTCTCTTTATTACTTTTTTTACATTTAAACTATAAAAATTCCAATATCTAATACCATTTTTGTCCTCCTTATTTTTATGAGGTATAAAAGCTTTACAGTTTTATTGTAATATGAAAACGATATGAAAGCAATACGCTTTCAAAATTATCACCTGTTATTTCTAGTTAATAAATGAGATTGACTCAAAAAAATCATGATTCCTTAAGAAACAAGATTTTTGAGATATTTCCTATTTTTTTATTCTTCTATTCAGTCTATATTATTTTTTTATAACTTTCACTTTTATCATAATTTTATAATATTATCAAATTTCCTCTTAGTTCATCACTTATATCATGGCTAATCATTATTATCGTTAATTCTTTATTTCCTAACAGCATTTCTACTATACTTTTTTTGCTGATTTTTTTGCCTAAAGCTGATGTTCCCTCGTCAATTAATAGTATTTTTTTACCATTGAACAACGCTCTAGCTATAGCCAATCTCTGGCGTTGTCCTCCTGAAAGATTTTTCCCCATGAACCTCTACTTCTGAATGTAAAAAGTCCTTCTGAGATAAGCCCACTTTTTCTAAATATTTAGCTACTTCACTATCCTCAGCTACTTCTCCCATAGTAATATTATCTTTTTATAGTACCTGAAAACACAAAAATTTTTCTTGTTGAATTATAGTCAGTTTTTCTAGTATTTGTTTAGTAGATAATTTTTTTCAAATCAACACTACAATACTCTATACTGCCCTTATAATTTCTTAGTTGCCCTGTAATAATTTTTAAATAATGTTGATTTTTCCTACTCCACTATCTCCGCTTATTAAATATTTATTCCCTTCTTTTTATATCAAGGTTCAAATTATTTAAGAATTCTTTGTCACCATAACTGAAACATAAGTTTTTAATTTTTAAATAATGTTTCTCTTAAAGAATATTCAACAGGTAAGTGAGTATCCTTATTATTTAACATGAATTCATCATGCTTAGAAAAAAATAGGTTTTGCTCCTTTAATAAATGCTATTCTATAACCTACTTGGCTCATACCATCAAATACAAGATTAGCAAACATCCTACAGCAGCAACTGCACCGATTTCCAAATTATCTTTAACAACTAAATACCCTGTAACAAAAACTAATAACACTTGGAAAAAGACATTTAAGCCAAAGTTAAGCATGTAATAATTACTTTCCAATTTACTTTGTTTAACAAATACGTTTTTCAAAAATTCTACTTATATTAGCTATTCTTTTTAGGAATTATTTGTAATTTATTAAGAGAGAAATACGTATCATAGCCTAAAATCGTCTCTTCTAACGAAGCAACATAGTTCTCATTTTTCTTTAGTAACTTCTGTTCCCATATTATGAAGTTTTTTTATTAAAAAAATTTTTGGAAGATAAATTAATATTCCTGTTCCTATAATAGTAATTAAAGAAATGATCCAGTGATATTTTTAATAGAGCATATAGTGAAAACACCACACCAGAAAGACTATATATTATAGCAAATATATTCCTTAGACCCTTTTCTTGAATCATTTGAATATCATTGTTAAACCAAGATTGATAAACGCCAGATGAGTTATCTTTATACTTTTTCAATATCTAATTCTATAAGGTTACTAGATAGATTATCCTTAACATCTATTCCAATATCTTGAATAAAAATCTCCTCTCTTACTTTTAACTACCCTATCAATTACTATAATAACAAACCACGTAACCGATAAAAAAATAATATGATTTCAAAGAAACTATTTAGATTTCTGTTAGTAAGCACAGTTATAGCATCTGCATTTAAAAAGTTACTTTTTATAAGAAATAACTGTCTTAACAATATTAGAAAACAAATTAATAAGAACCTATATTTAAATTTTTAAAATATATTTTTCATAAATACCTCCTGCATTTAAATTCCACCTAATTTAATAACACCCTATTAAGAGAAATTGTGAGAAATATATAAAATACTAACTTATATTTATACATTTATTATAGTATGAAAAAAAGATGATAACAATATAAACTTATAATTTTTCAGAAAACTTACTTTAATTGTCTTGACAAAAAAAGTCAGTATAATTGAGAGTGACTCAAAAATTGTGATTTCGGAGAAAAGAGATTTTATCGAGTCATCTCCGAAAAAGTATATCAAATATCTAAAAAAAGCCTCCATAAGGTGAATTTATATATCAATAAACCACTACGTCTACAGTACTCATGTAAACTTTTTAAAAATTTGGGACTTTTGATTCACTCCCCATTACATATACCTCATCATACATTTTCAAATTTTCTGAATAAGATCTGTGTGAAATATGAATTAAAGTCTTATCTTTCATACTTAATAGTAATTTTTTTCGACTAAAATATATGTATCTTTTATCCAATCCTGATAATGTTTCATCTAAAACTATAACCTGTTTTTTTCCTGTAATATAGCCCTAATTAATGCTAACCTTTGTTTTTTTGTCCACCAGATAAATTTGATTTTCTCTTATCGTACGTAGTATTAATCAAATCAGAAGCTTCTTTAATTTTGTCATCTAATCTAGTTTCTTTTTATTAAATTCATTATTTTATCCGCTTCTATATTTTTATAAAAAAAGTAAGATTGTCGATAACCTTACCTACAAATATAAAAGCTATCTTGAGGAACATAAGTTATTATTTTCTGAATTGTGTTGTATTCATAACTATTAATATTTTTTTCCGTTTAAAAAAATATGTTACATCCCTCAAGGTTTTTCGTTAATAGTAATGCTAACGTCGATTTTTCCACTGCCACTATCTCCTTGAATTAAATACTTTTTACCCTTTTTCAAACCTAGCTGAAAAATCACTAAAAATTTCTCTATTATTAAATTTATAACTTTCATTTCGAACTTCTATATTTTTAAAAATCGATAATTTTATGACTATCTATATATTCAAACTTCTCTTTAGAATCTAGTTCCTTTTTATATCTTTTTACCGATGTTATATTAGCTATAGAAGCTGTTATCAAATTAACAGGCATTACTAACTCTGCAGAAATAGTAAAAATAGATACTATATCTCCTACACTAGTATTTCCTAGCAGAGCTTGCCGACCTCCTATATATAAAAATAGCAATAATAGTAGCGTAGAATACTAATCCTGTTAAGACATTTACAAGTGATACTAAAATATTCTTTCTATTAACAAGTTTATTTATTTTTTTATATTCATTAAGTAATTTTTCATAAAAATATATTAGCCGAATCACTATTCTTAATAACCAATAAACCTTCTAAAAAAATCTTCAAGTTTGTCATTATATCTAGCCTTTTTGTATAGAAATACTATTTTGAACATTTTTCAAATATGCTTTAAATAGGTTAGGAATTACAATCGGAAATAGTGATAATCCTATAACCCAAAAAAGCTGTCGTTACATCTAATTTGAACAACGCTATTGTAGCAAAAAAATAAAATAAATCATTCCTTGATACAGAGAAAAAATCGTATTATAATATTGATCTTTTTACCATTTCAATATCATTATTTACAGTAGATAATAAATTTTTTTGCTCTTTGTATCTAGTTTATTCCTAAGTAAAGCTACCCACAAGTGTTCTATGAATATTAAACCCAACTTTATTTAGATAAATAGTATCTAAAATCTGACGTAAATATTCACATATAAGCATTAGTATTATAATTACAGATAAATATATAATTTGATTGTAGAATAATTGCTCATTTTTAGTAGTAAGGGCATCAACAACATATTTAATTTGGTATGAAAAAATAAATATTAATTCCCGAGACTGCTGTAATAAGTAATAAAACTACCGTAAATAAAAATTTCCTCATATTTTCCACTCCTTAGTTGAGTCCTTCTATTTAAAATTTCAGTTTTTATTTTATAATATCTTTTGAAAATCTAAATACAATAAAAAGGAAATCAATTGCTAATAAAAAGCTAATCAATTTCTTTCTTAATATTTGATATTGTATAATAATTCAATCTATAGATTAACTTTTCACTCAACATAAAAATCTAATTAACGTTTTTGTTAAATTATAGAAATTATATCAAATGAAAAATTGCTAGTCAATGTTTTTTTCTGAAAAATTTAAGGTTGTTTTTTTAGAATTTGCTAATTACCAAAGTAAATTTCAGTTGAAATAAAAAAACTAGAAATCAACTTAAAACTAATCATTTAACTGAAACTAAAAATCCATGTTTCCTATTTTTTTCCATACATTAAAGTATTCCCTAAAAAAAGGAAGTGACACAAAAATCGTGATTTCAAAGAAACAAGATTTTGTCGAGTCACTCCATAACCTTCACATTTGAAATATAGGTAGTGAAGCACCTTCTTTTTGTACTACTATATTTATACTAAAAAAATCAATTTTTTTATATTTCATTTTAGACCTTTTTGCTTTTTTTAATACTTCCCTATTACCTTGTATTTTCTCAGTATATATTTTAACTGTTCACTA
>BNJV01000166.1_pt1 | contig 25440 bp, 44 predicted proteins | sample 8540591 | NCBI WGS metagenome assembly BNJV01 (sample SAMD00202457, study PRJDB9452) | human saliva metagenome | host: Homo sapiens | reverse complement strand
AGTGTATCTGTGGCCGTGTCGTGTGGGCCGATGTGATCAGGTCAGGCCCAGTAGGGAGGTAGCCGGCACGGGGTGTGCCGGATCCGCCGAGCGTATCAAATCTGCCTTGAGGGTCTGCGAGATGACAGACGAGGCTCAGCTGCGTTCCGGAGGTCAATGCCCAGGCGTTCGCGTAGAGAGGCGTTCTTCATGCGCTTGCCATTGACATGAAGGAAGGCAGCGTGCTGATAACAGGCGCGAATGCGCTCTTCCGTCATGTCCGCAAATTTGCGGGGGCCATAGAGAACGATTCTTACAGCGTCACCCTCGGTACGGAAGTCAGGGGCAGGAAGATGGTGGGATTCTACCGCCTGGATGACCTTGTCGATGCCTGTTCCCTGGCTCGCAGCACCTCATTCGTCGCATGAGTGCTGCCAGCGCTTCGTTACGTGAGCGTGGTGGAAAATCGAGGAAGCGTTCCGGAGGATGAGAGGCACTCCGGGGTTCGTAACTTCAATTCGGTCGTTGAACATTTCTACAGGGCCCGCTGCCCCTGATCGTCATGTCCTGATGAATCAGTGCATTGGCAACGAGTTCCCGCATGGCGATTTCCGGAAACGAGTATTGTGATACCCGTCGTACTCGATCGATACGCTCATGATGCTGCATGGCGTCGCGAATCCTGTCGATGAATGCCGGGAAGTCAGTGGCGTAGCCTCGGAACCCTCCATCCTGTAGCGAACCGGACCTCATTCCTGCCATTGCCATCGTAAGCGATGAAACGAATGGATTTGCGCTGAATTGGTGGTGGGGAAATTTTTCAGCTCTCTTGCATACAGGATGGCTCCCAGATTTGTGATGTTCCAGTTGTCTCCGGCGTCCCTTTGTACGAGCCCGTCGGCATGGAGCTTTTCAAGGATTCGGTATTTTTCCATCAGTTGGCTGGGCTGTCTGACGGAAGTATTCCGGGTAATCAAGGATATCCAGAACACGCTCGTGTCGATGAATGCCAGAGCCGTGCCGCTCTCCCAGGCGTGACTTTGAATCTTTCCCCAAAGTGCTTTCAGCTTGCCTGAATGGTCAGACAGTTTGGGGGTTGCGCTTCCGATGCGAATGTAGGCAATTCTGTCAAATTCTTGGCATGCTCGCATGCGGGTATTTCAGCGAGGGTCAGGTGAATGCCATGAAGTCAACAGACCTGAATGTGAAATTCAGGGATGGGCTCACGAACTGGGTGAGCCAGTGCTCGAGAGGCTGCCCTTTGTGGCGGGCAGAAGTTGCCGAGAAGGTTGTGCCTGTGATGCCATGATCGGTGTCCCGAATGCCCCAGAGCATGTAAGCAAAGGGCTTGTCTTCCAGTCGTGCCGCGTTTGATAGTGCGCGGAGATGTATTTGCCGATGGATTCGGGGTTTGAGTCGTTTTCCTTGAACTCCAGCCAGGCAGTTTCTGATGGCTGTTCAAGGAGACTCTCAATGAGTGTGGCAACCGATGTTCGTCCACGGCTGTCGTTCTCGTTGCCATGGGCCGTGCCCCGAGCTTTTGGAATGGTCTGTACTGGATTATACCCGGACAGACCATTTTACTGGCAATGATTTTCCTGTATCAGCTTCAGCGCTCCATCGGGTTGGAGCGGCACGGTGGCAGGGACGAATGAGTCCATGACACGTCCTACGGCAACTGCGCCAGCCCCACCGGCTCCGGCGTGATGGTGGCCAGCCAGCGCTTAGCGACTGCGGCTGCCCGGAAAACAGGGTGGCGTAATCCACCGTGTTCGACAGCACGGCCTTCACGTAGCCGCGGGTTTCGGTAAATGGAATCAGCTCGGTGAAAATGGCGCCTTCCATGGGCTGCCGCAGGCTGGCACGCCAGGCGTGGGCGCGGCGGGGGCCGGCGTTTAGCCGGCGGTGGCCAGCACCGACGAGCCGTTCAGGTCATCCGAGTGCGCGTTTGAGTGTAGTAGCTGCCGAAGGTGAGGTTGGTGTCGAGGTTAAGTTGAGCTGGTCGGGCTGGTAGCTGGTGTTGCCCATCTGCCGGGCCACCCATTTGGCGGTGGCGGGCATGATCTGCATGAGGCCCGAGGCGCCCACGCTGGAACGCGCCGACATCACGAAGCGCGATTCCTGCCGGATCAGGCCGTAGACCCAGGCGGGGGTCGATGGCCTGCTGCTGGGTGATGGTGAGCAGCTGTTCGGCAAAGGGGTGGGAAAGCGCAGGTGCGGGCTGGCCTGTCCTGTGATGATGCGCTCGTCGGTGTTGATGGCGCGGTCCAGCAGGCCGGCAGGCAGCAGGTGGCGGCGGCGCGCAGCTGTTCGGTTGCGGCCGCGCGTCTGGAAGTTCCACTCGCGATTGCCCTCGCCGCGCAGGCCAAGCTGGTAGAAGGCCATGGCCTCGCGGATGCGTGTTGTTTCACGGCGCGAACGGGAGGCTTCGGATACGAGGCGAGGGTGCCGGTATCGACGGTGCGGTGCGGGCGGCCCAGCTCTTCCTGACCAGTTGCCGTAGTGGTCGTGGCGGGTGGCCAGGGGTCTGGAAGGCATGGCTGGCGGTTTTTGCGGCCCAGCGCCTGCTGCGGCCGTCCAGTAGGTCAGGTGGGGCTGTTGCGCGTGCCGGCTCCATGGCGCGGATGATGGTGTCGAGCTGCGTCAGTGCTGCTCGGCCAGTGCGGCCGGGCCAGCCAGACACGGGTATGGTCGCTTACCCGGGCGTGGCGGGCTACGTCGTAGCGGGGCGCGCTTTTGCCGTCGAGGCGGAACATGCCGGCCATGGCGATCTGCGACCAGACGAAGGCGCGGTCGGCTGGGCCCAGCTGGGGGCGCCGCTGGCGGTCCGGCCGGTTTGAGCAGTTCGGCGGCGCGGGCCGGATCCTGTCTGGCCAGGCGCACGATGTGCACCAGCAGTGGCGTGAGGGGATGGCGGGCTGCTTCGATGCGCCAGCCAGTTTCGGTGAAATTGGCCTGTCTGGCGGTGACGGCGCGCCCTGTTTCCGGGCATGGCCCTTGTTTCGCCGTCAGGTGGGCGCGGCGCTGCTGCCGCGTGCGGTATGGGCATGCGGGGCGGCTGTGCGGCAGGTGGCCCGCTGTGGTGGCTTTCGTCTGGTTGCTGGCTTTCGACGCTTTCGCGGCGTGGGCCGGTTGCGCGGGGCCTGGGTGGACACCAGGATGCCCAGAGACGGACGTTCGAGTGCGCGGTCTTGCTGCCGTGCCTGGCCTGCTGGCTACGGTTGCGCAGGCCGGCGTTCCCGCGGGTGCCGCCGGTGATGCCCAGCAGGCTGCCCGGTCTGTTCAGGGGCCACGTCGAGGTGCCTTTGAGTCCGGGGGCGTTGGGGCAGCAGCTGGACGGCCTCGCCGGGATGTCGGCGCTGTTGATCTCCAGCGCCAGGTTCAGGCAGGCTGCTGGCTGTGCCGGGTGATCAGGGCCGTGCCCGGCCAGCGTCTGCAGGAGGGGGCAGGCAGGGGTTCAGTGCAACGGGCTGCAGGATCTGCGCGGTGGCGTCTTGAGGGTGGCCACGCCGAGGTGCTGGCCGGTGGGGGTTCTGGCGATGACCGACGGCGCCATCAGGCATTCGAGGGGCGCTTTCGTCCTTCAGTGTCCAGTGCGGGTAGAGGGCGTCGATGGTGCCCAGTCCTGCCGGCGGCCGGCACGAGCATCCAGTCGCGGCGCAGCAGGTCGGCCGTGAGTGCGCGTGTTCTGCCTGAGCCAGGCGCGGGCATCCGCGCTGACGGCCTGGTAGTCGGCGTCGGCGCTGGTGCCGGTGGTCGATCGCTGGCGGTGATCGATCCATTGGCGGCAGTCGGGCCATCGGCGGTGGTGGCGGGGCTGTGATGCCCGCTGTGCGGGCTGGTGTGCCCGGCGTTGTTGAGGCGGATGCGCAGGCGCCAGTAGTCGAGGTAGCCGGACGGGGCGTGGCCGCGGGGGACCAGGGCGGCGGCGGTGTGTCGAAGGCGGCCAGGTTGTTGGCCTGCGGCCTTGCGGGCCGCGGATGGCAGATCCACCGGGTCGGTGACGGTGGGCGGCTAGATGATGGCGGGGCTGCAGCCGGCCCAGGATGCTGCTGATGCCGGGTTGCAGCGTGGCGTTGGCCCAGGGTGGTGGCGTCGTTGAGCCCGTGACGGCGGTGGGGGCGCCGGGTTCGGCACCGGTGACGGGCAGGGGTGTCGGCACAGCTTCGGTGACGGTCTGTTCGGTGCCGTTGCCGCCGGCAAAATCGGGGGCTGCATGCCGGTGTCCAGCGCGGCCGTGACATGCCACCATGCAGCACGCAGAACGCGGCCAGCAGGGACAGCATCAGGGGCTTGCGGGCAGGAAAGCCCGGGCAGGAGGAACCGCGTGGCGCTTTACAATGTTCATGTGGACAAACCTTCGAATCCAGCATAGCACGCAGGGCGCTGCGCCAGCAGTTGCTTTGCGGCGCGTTCGGCGCTGCCGGCCGGGGCAGCGTGCGCCCGATACGCTACTGTGCCAGCAGTTGCTGCAGGTCGATCTGCTGCAAAGCGCGGCCAATATCGGCGTTTTCTCCGATCCGTGACCGAACCTGATCTTTCGGCCGCGTATGCCCAGTGGCGTGCCGAAGGCCGGCGGCTGTCGCTGCCCGTGGTTGCATGGTCGGGACAATCCGTTGTCTTTTTCATGCGTGGGATGCTGCCACGCCGTTGCGCGAGGCGGCCTTCGGCGTGCTGGTGCCGGACACCACCGGTGGTGGTGCCGGATGTGCTGGTTATCCCGTGGTGGGGTTTCAGGTGTCGAACGGTCCAGCGGCGGGCGAGTTCCTTTGCGGGTTCACGTGCGCAGCCAACGTCCACGCTCAGGGCGCGGATCACTGGCTGTCAGTACCTTTGCAGGTTCACATTCCGTAGCTGACCTTGCCGCGCGGCGCGACGACGGAGGCACAGGCGCGGCAGGTGAGCGCATGCGGGGCTCCACGCCTTACCGGCTGGGGTATGGCGGCGGTTTCTACGACCGCACGCTGGCTGCGCATCCGTTTCCCACGGTGGGGTGGCCTACGATCAGGCGGAGACGGTGTCGCTCACGCTGATGGCCTGGGACGGGCCCTGTCGAGGCTGGTGACGCATCGCGGTGCATCGTGCCATGGCCTCGCTGCGGTTGACGCGCTGAACCAGTCGATCAGCTGCTCGGCGGGCAGACGCGCGCGGTACGAAACCCTGCACGGTCGCAGCCGAATTCGCGCAGCATGTGCACGGCAGCGGGGTCGTCCACGCCCTTCGGCCAGGCGCGCAGATCGAAGGCGCGCGCCAGTCGATCAGTGCCTTGACGATCTGCTGGTCGCCGCGGTCGGGCCACGAGGTTCTGGATGAACACGCGGTCGAGCTTCAGCTCGTGCACGGGGAACTGGCGCAGGTAGGCAAACGACGGTGGCCGGTGCCGAAGTCGTCGATCGACAGTTCGCAGCCGATGTTGCGCAGCGCGTGCGTGCATTCGATGGTGGCACGTTCGTTGCGCACGATCGAATCTTCGGTCAGTTCGAACAGCAGCCGGTCGGGCGACGGGCTCCAGGTCTCTGCAGGCCTGGGCGACCTGGGCGGCAAAGCCGGGTCGTTGGCCGTCTTGGCCGACAGGTTGATGCCGATGCTGAGGTCGAAGCCTGCGCCTGCCAGATCATCTGCTGGCGCAGCACGGTCGTTGATGACGAACTGGGTGAGCTGGCCGATCATGCCGCGGTCGTCGCAGATGGAGGCGATCATGCGGCCGGGCTGACCTGCAGCGGATGGTTCTGCGGCCAGCGGATCAGCGCTTCGGCCGCGTGACACTGGTTGGTGGCCAGGTCGATCTGCGGCTGGAAATGCACTTCCAGGTCGTTGCTGAACAGGTGCCGGCGCAGGGCGGTTTCGATTTCGGCCATGCGGGCGGCGTTGTCGTCGGCGCCGATGCACTGCACGAGCAGCCGCTCCTCACGTTCGGAAGCCAGCTGGCGGGCATCCCAGGCGCCCTGCAGCAGGCCGCCGATGCTGACGGTGCTGCTGCGGCTCCAGGCGCCGCCGATGACCGGCTGCAGCTGGGCGGTGAGGGTCTGCGCATTCTGCAGCGGGATGTGGATGGGCACGTACAGCGCCTCGCGGAAGGCGGTGGCGATGGTGGTGGCCACGGCTTCGTTGGGGACGTTGGCGATCAGGATCCAGATCTCGTCGAACGCAGCGGTGGCCACGCGGTCTTCTGCCCGCAGGCGCTTGCTGATGCGCTTGATGATCTCGCCCAGCACGGGTTGGCGTGCGGGTCGCGGGCCAGTGCCTGCAGCTGGTCCGACCGGTTCAGGCCAATGGTCAGCAGCAGGGGCTGGCTGGCCACCTTGCGACTGAGCAGCTGCTGGCCGTGGGCCAGCAGTTCATTGGGCGTCAGGCGCTGATTGTGCTGTGTTTCCATGCTGGGTCGTGACCTCGTCGAGGTAGTAATCCTGCAGTTTGAAACCGTAGGTACCGGCTGACAGCCCGCACGATGCGCAGGGGTCGGGTTTGTCGTCCACGGATTTCCTGGTTTCCTGGTAGAGATCGCGCGCTGCGGGGACTTCCAGGGGCGTCTTGTCGGGCGTGGAGAGCACCAGCACGCGGGGTTCCAGGCGCCGGATGCGGTTGTGGGCCAGCACGACGGCCACTTCGCCACTGGACAGTTCCACGAGGCTGCCCACCGGGAAGACGCCGATGGCCTGCACGAACTGCTCCACCAGGGGCTCGTGGAACGAGGTGCCGCTCCACTCGTACAGGCTCATCAGGGCGTCCTGCGGGGACGATGCCTTCGCGTAGGGGCGCGGGGTGATCAGGGCGGCAAAGGAGTCCGCAATGGCGGCCATCTTGCCGTAGATGCTGATCTGCGTGCCCTGAGCTGGTTGGGATAGCCGGATCCGTCGATGCGCTCGTGGTGCTGGCTGATGCCCTGCAGCACCTGCGGAGGCAGGGCCGGTCCGCTGTTTGAGGATGTGCAGCGAGGAGGTTGACGTGCTCCTTGACCAGCCTGAATTCGGCGGCCGAGAGCAGGCCGGGTTTTTCGAGCAGGGCACGGGGAATCTTGGTCTTGCCCACGTCGGCCAGCATGCCGATCTCGCCCAGAGTAGCTGAGTTCCTGGCGCGGAAAGCCCAGATGCCGGCCCAGGGCCGCGAGATGAGAGCGCCACACGCACGCCGTGGTGATAGACCTGAATGTCTTCCTCGCGCAGCCGCGCGATCCACATCATGGCGTCGGGGTTGTCCAGCACACTGTCGACCATGCTGTCGACGGCGCCGGCCACGGCATCCATGTCCAGCGTGTTGCCGCGGCGGATGTCGTCGATCAGCGAATTGAGTGCGTTCTCGCCCGATTTGAAGGCATGGCGCGCCCGCGGTAGCTCGTCATGGGGCGCTTGGGCACGCCATAGTGGGTGAGCTTGAAACCGGCGTTGCGCAGCTCCGGAATGTTGCGCAGCGTCTGGGCGTGCGCTGCATTTCACGGTTCTGGGCCAGGTGATCGGTGATCCAGAACAGCATCCGCTCCAGCACACCCTGGTCGTCGTCCTTGCGGGCATCGGCATTCTGCTTGACCATCTGCCGGAAGCGGTTGCGGGTCTCGCGCGAGACGCGGGCGTCGGTACGCGGTTTGTAGTGGCGTGGTGGACGCGGGGCGGCTGCGCCCAGGAATGCGGTCGTGGGCTCTTCGTGAGGCGAGCGCGCGTTTTTCCGGGCATTCTGGGCACGACGCTTGCGCAGCTGTTCGGCTGCGGTCACGGTGTCCGGGGCGGCGGGCGCGGGGGCACCGTGGGCGTGAATGATGGTGGTGGGCGCTTCCGGGGTCAGTACCGGCCGGCGCTGCAGGCGTGCGGGCAGGGGCCGGTCACGGTGGTGCGCGCTGGCGGGGGTGGCGGCACTGATGGTGCCGATGCTGGTCGACTGCCACCGGTCTGGCCGGCCGGGAGGGGCGGGTGTCGCCCGCGGCGTGAGGCTGGAGCCGGCCGAAGTTGGCGTCGGCAATGCGGATGGCCATGGCCACCGCTGGGCACGACAGCTCAGGTCGACGTAGACGTAGTTGCAGTAGCGTATCAGCGTGTCCAGTCTCGACCTGGTCGTCGATCAGGAAGCCCTGCAGCAGGAACGGCGTATCGAGCCACGGCCGGTCCAGCTCCACGACGAACATGTTCAGTCGGAGATCATGAACGGCGATCCGGTAACGGCGGTTGGCCGTCATCGGTGGTGTGGCCTGGCTCGTCTGATCGGCAACGGTGGACAAGGGAAGATGCTCCAGGTTGACTGACCTTTCGCAACGGGAAAGGTGCCTGCAACGGCGGGTCCGGGGGCGGCACCCTCGTGGTGCCACCGGGAACCCGGGAGAGTCATCTTAGCGAGCCGGATCGTGGGGTGTGCCAGTGAAACCCGTGTCGGCCGGCGGGGGCTGACGGGCGGCATGGTGCCCGTTGCCGGATCAGCGGCCCAGGGCCTGCCAGATGGCGGTGCTGAGGGCCGGCCTGGTTCATGGTGTAGAAGTGGATGCCGGGGGCGCCGCCGTCGAGCAGCTGCTGGCACAGGTCCACCACCACGTCGTGACCGAAGGCGCGCAGCGAGTCCACGTCATCGTGGAAGGACGCCAGGCGCAGGCGGATCCAGCGGGGGATCTCGGCGCCGCAGGCGTCGGAGAAAGCAGGCCAGCTGGGTGTAGTTGAGGATGGGCATGATGCCCGGCACGATGGGGATGGTGACGCCGGCCCTTTCGGCCCGTTCGACGAAGTCGAAGTAGGCGTTGGGGTTGTAGAAATACTGGGTGATGGCGCTGTGGGCGCCGGCGGCGCGCCTTTTTCGGCAAAAAGCGGGCCAGGGTCGGCATCGGGTGATTCGGCCTGGGGTGCATTTCGGGATAGGCGGCCACTCCAGGAGAACCAGTCGCCGTAGGCGTCGCGGATGAAGCGGATCAGGTCGATGGCGTGGCGGAAGTCGCCCAGGCCGACCATGCCGGAGGGCAGGTCGCCGCGCAGGGCCACCAGCCGGCGGATGCCCTGGTCACGGTAGCTGTCGAGCAGGCTGCGGATGCTCTCGCGCGTGGCGCCCACGCAGGTAGGTGCGGCGCCACCCTGCGAGCCGGCCTGGGTGAGGGCGGTGACGATTTCGGTGGTGCGGGCCTGCGTGCTGCCGCCGGCGCCGAAGGTGACGCTGAAGCAGGCGGGGTCGAGGGTGCGCAGCGCCTGGTGGGCGTCGAGCAGTTTCGCATGCCGGCGTCGGTGGCGGCGGGGAAGAACTCGAAGCTGAGCTGCGGGGTGCGGGAAGCGGTGTGCTGGGTCATGATGAAGGGAGGAAGGGAGGAGGCTCCGGCTGTCGGGTGGCCACCAGAAAATACTCCTGGTTGCCGTCGCCGCCCATGATGGCGCAGGTCTGCCAGCCGTCCACCTGCCAGCCGGCGTCCGTGGCACGCTGGATGACATCGCGGCGCAGGCCATCGAGGTCGGCCGTGCGCCTGACGATGCCCTGTCTGTTGCGGGCCTGCGGCCCCAGTTCGAACTGCGGCTTGATCAGGCACACCAGCCGTCCGCCCGGGGCGGCCAGGCTGGCCAGTCCGGGCCAGCTGCTGGCTGGCGGCGATGAACGACAGGTCGACGACGATGAGGGGAAAACCCGGCAGGGGAACCGCTGGGACCGATGCGCTGCCAGGCAGGAGGGGTGTTAGCCGGGCGGCGCCCCCGCTGGTTGCCATGCAGGGTTCGGACGGTGTCCCGCTGCGGGATGCCGTGGCGGGATGCGGGTGGCAACAGGGGGCAGGGATCCGTCGGGCAGGGACGAGATCGGCCAGCGCTACGTCGCGGATATGGGTGTGTTCGAGGCACTTCACCCGCGGGTCGGCGGCAAGCTGCGGATCGAGCTGGCCATGACCCACTTCGATGCCCAGCACCTGGCGGGCACCGCGTTCGAGCAGGCAATGGGTGAAGCCGCCGGTGGACATGCCCACGTCCAGTGCGTCCAGTCCGGTGCAGTCGATGCCCGCGGCATCGAGCGCGGCGTCGAGCTTGTTGCCGCCCCGCGAGACGAAGCGGCTGGCGCCGGAAGCCGCCACGCAGCGGCTGGTCGGGAAAAGACCGGCTGGGCTGCGCGGGTGACGGGTGCTTCACCGCCCGGGCTCTTCGGTGAACACGGCACCCTCTTCGATGAGGCGCCGTGCCAGCGTGCGGGATTTGACCAGCCCGCGCGCGACCAGTTCGACGTCGGCCCGGGTGGCCATCAGTAGCGCGTAGGTATCGGGCTTGTACGGGCCTTCGACCGGCACACCGATGTAGGCGGCCTGCTCGGGGGTGAGCTTGCTGAGCTGGGCGTTGAGGCGGTCGAGCTGCAGGCGGGCCACTTTTTCATCCAGGTGCTTGGGCAGCACGTACACCTTTGCCCGGCTGGTAGTGGTCGGGGCGGGTGAAGAGTTCGATCTGTGCCAGCGTCTGGTTGGCGAAGGAGGAACTCATCACGTACGACGGGTGACCGGTGGCGCAGCCGAGGTTGACCAGACGGCCCTGGGCCAGCAGGATGATGCGCTTGCCGTCCGGGAAGATGATGTGGTCGACCTGGGGCTTGATGTTCTCCCAGGTGTATTGAGACAGCGAGGCCACGTCGATTTCGTTGTCGAAGTGACCGATGTTGCAGACGATGGCCTGGTCCTTCATGCGGCCATGTGCTCGTGACGGATCACGTCCTTGTTGCCGGTGGTGGTGACGAAGATGTCGGCCTTGTCGGCGGCATATTCCATCGTGACCACGCGGTAGCCTTCCATGGCGGCCTGCAGGGGCGCAGATCGGGTCGATCTCGGTGACCCACACCTGGGCGGACAGGGCACGCAGGGCCTGGGCCGAGCCCTTGCCCACGTCACCGTAGCCGGCCACCACGGCGATCTTGCCGGCCACCATCACGTCGGTGGCACGCTTGATGCCGTCGACCAGCGATTCGCGGCAGCCGTACAGGTTGTCGAACTTGGACTTGGTGACCGAGTCGTTGACGTTGATGGCGCGCAGCTTCAGTTCGCCACGGTCGGACATCTGCTGCAGGCGGTGCACGCCGGTGGTGGTTTCTTCGGTGACGCCGATGATGGCATCGAGGTTGCGCTGGTAGAACCCGGGGTCGGTCTTCAGGCGCTCCCGGATGGCGGCGAAGAGGATGGTTTCTTCTTCGCTGGTGGGCTTGTCCAGCACGGAGGGGTCTTTCGCGGCACGGGCGCCCAGGTGCAGCAGCAGGTGGCGTCACCGCCGTCGTCGAGGATCATGTTCGACGGCTTGCCGTCGGCCCACCTCGAAGATGGCGTGGGTGTAGCGCCAGTAGTCTGCCAGCGATTCGCCCTTGACGGCGAAGGTGGGGATGCCGGCGGCCACCATGGCGGCGGCAGCGTGGTCCTGCGTGGAGAAGATATTGCACGAGGCCCAGCGCAGCTCGGCACCCAGGGCGACCAGGGTTTTCCATCAGCACGGCGGTCTGGATGGTCATGTGCAGCGAGCCGGTGATGCGGGCGCCCTTGAGCGGCTGGGCGGCGGCGTACTCGCGGCGGATGGCCATCAGGCCGGGCATTTTCGGTTTCGGCGATCTGGATTTCCTTGCGGGCCCTCAGTCGGCCAGGGAGAGATCGGCGATGCTGTAGTCTTTGGCAGCAGGTGCGTTCATGTGGGCGGATGCTCCGGGTTCGGGCGGGTGCTGCCGGGTCATGCCGGTGGGCACCCGCGGTGAAAGAGGGACAGGTGCAGGCAAAAAGACGCCCTGCAGCCAGTGGGGTGGATGCAAGCGTCGTTTTGTCAGGATCGTGCCGAGCCTGGCCGGGAACGGTGGACATGGCCCAGGTTCCCGGTCGCAACGCTTCTCGATACGACCGAATGTCGCGGGATTATAGCCTCACAGGCCCGCGTCGGCACGCAGGGCGGCAGCCTTTGTCGGTTGCTTCCCACGAAAACTCGGGCTCCTCGCGGCCGAAGTGGCCGTAGGCGGCCGTCTTGCCGTAAATGGGGCGCAGCAGGTCGAGCATCTGGACGATGCCCTTCGGACGCAGGTCGAGTGACGGCGCACCAGTTCGGCCAGTTTCTCGTCGGACACCACGCCGGTGCCTTCGGTGGTGACCAGCACCGAGGTGGGCTGGGCCACGCCAATGGCGTAGCTGATCTGGACCAGGCATTTTTGGCTAGGCCGGCGGCCACGATGTTCTTGGCCACGTAGCGGCCGGCGTAGGCGGCGGAGCGGTCGACCTTGGAGGGATCCTTGCCGGAGAAGGCACCGCCACCGTGCGGGGCTGCACCACCGTAGGTGTCGACGATGATCTTGCGGCCGGTGAGGCCGCAGTCACCCTGCGGGCCACCGATGACGAAGCGGCCGGTGGGGTTGATCAGGTACTTGATGTCGCCCCTGATCAGTTCCTTCGGCAGGACCGGCTTGATGATCTCTTCGATCACGGCCTCTTTCAGGTCCTTCTGGGCGATGTCCGGGTGGTGCTGGGTGGACAGCACGATGGTGTCGATGGCGTGCGGCTTGCCGTCGACATAGCGCAGGGTGACCTGTGACTTGGCATCCGGACGCAGCCAGGGCAGGCGGCCGTCGCGGCGCAGCTGGGCCTGGCGCTCGACGATGCGGTGCGAGTAGTGGATGGCGGCCGGCATCAGCACCGGGGTTTCGTCGCAGGCGTAGCCGAACATCAGGCCCTGGTCGCCGGCGCCCTGGTCGAGGTTGTCGTCCTCGGCGCGGTCCACGCCCTGGGCGATGTCGGGGCTCTGCTTGTCGTACGCAACCTGCACCGAGCAGCCCTTGTAGTCGATGCCGTACTCGGTGTTGTCGTAGCCGATGCGCCTGATGGTGTCGCGGGCCACGCCGATGTAGTCGATGTTGGCGGTGGAGGTGATTTTCACCGGCCAGCAGCACCAGGCCGGTGGTGCAGAGGGTTTCGGCGGCAACGCGCGATTTGGGATCCTGCGCCAGCAGGCGCGTCGAGGATGGCGTCGGAAATCTGGTCGGCGACCTTGTCCGGGTGACCTTCGGAGACGGACTCGGAAGTAAAGAGGTATTCGCTCATGGTGTTTTGAGGCATTCCGCAGTGAATTGGATTGGGCTTTTGGGGTCCAGAAAACAGGGGTATTCGTTGCAACCTGTTGTTTTCTGGCGTTGCCAGCTTCATGGGAAGCCGCGACGCTTTAGCGGACGTGATTGATTTTGTTTCGATACGGAACGGGCTGCTGTACCCGGCGCCGTTCGGGCCACCCCGCAAGTTGTCCCAATTAACTCGGTGGCCACGCGGCAAATTATAGCGATGGTCATTCTTCCCGCCATGGCAATCGGTCACACCAGTCACATTTTCGTGCCATCCATGTGACTGGTGCGTGCGCCCCTGGCGGAAGGCGCCGCTGTCATGACTGCATGTGTGTCTGGCTGGCCAAGAACGAACGCATCATGCACGACGGGTGACTGGACGTGGGGGCGGGCATGGGGCGGCTGCAGGGGCAGATGTGGGGCAGAGATGAGGCAGAGATGAGGCAGAGATGAGGGGCGGTCGTGTGGTCTGTGTCTGCCGCACCGGCCTGTGTCGCAGGCTGCACAATAGCCTGATGGCAACAGGGTTATTGGCGCGTATCATGGCCGTTCGCCCCCTGTCAGACCCTCCCTGGCCGGGCAGGTGGTCTGCTGCGTGACCGGTGCCGTGCGGCCTGCCGGCTGGCGTTTACCATGGTCCCTTGTGCCTGTGACTGGCGGAAAGGACGGGTGCCCGTGTATGCTTGCGGGCGGCGCGGCGCTGCCCCGGCAGGCGCGGCCGGGATTTTGGGGTACAGGGTGGGGCACAGGGCCTGGACGGGGGCTGTCCGGTCGGGCCACGCCCGGCGCCCGCATCGAACAGTTCATCCGGCGGTGTCCGGCTCGATATGTCTGGAATTACAATCGTTACAAACTCCCGCACGGTATCCGTTCGCCCGCAGGGAAGGGGCTGCGTCCCAGGGAAGGCCGCCTGGCGGGGAGAGGGCTGCTTTGCAGGGAAGAGCGGCTTTGGGCTGTCCCTGCCCGGAAGGGGCCGTTCGTCCCGAATCAGGAGGGTTGCTGCCCGTGAATGTGTCACGCTTGCTGCTGGCGCTGTTTCGCCGCATGTCGGGGCTGCCTTATGCGTGGCTGCGCCGGCTGGGCAATCTCGCGGGCGTGGTTCTCTATTACTGTGTGCCCCGGCGGCGCAACATTGCGCGCATCAATCTGCGGCTGTGCTTTCCGCAGATGAGCGACCGGGGCGCGATGCGCTCATTCTGGCGCACTGCAAGTTCTTCGCGCGCAGCTTTCTGGACCGTTTCGTGCTGTGGTATCAGCCCATCGAGCGCATCCGCGAGATGGTGCAGATCGAGGATGCCCACTATTTCGAGGCGCACGCCGGCAAGGAGCCGATGATCCTGCTGGCCCCGCACTTCCTGGGCATGGATGCCGGCGGCTCGCGCCTGAGCATCGATCACAATACGTTCACCATGTTCGCCAACCAGAAGAACAAGGTGTTCAACGAGGAGATGCGCAAGGGGCGGGCCCGCTTCAGCGGCGCCATCGTGCTGTCACGGCAGGACGGGTTGCGCGGAGCCATCCGCAAGCTGCGCGAGGGGGTGCCCTTCTATTTTCTGCCCGACATGGACCTGGGGGCGCGCGATTCGGTGTTCGTGCCCTTTTTCGGCGTGAAGGCGGCGACGGTGACGTCGGTGGGGCGTCTGGCGCAGATGACCCGCGCGAAGGTGGTGCCCTGCGTGACGCTGATGACCGACACGGGCTATCGCACACGCTTCTATCCGGCCTGGGATGGTTATCCGGGCGACGATCTGGAGGCGGCCACGCGGCAGATGAACGCGTTCATCGAGGCGCGGGTGCTGGAGGCACCGGCACAGTATCTGTGGACGCACAAGCGCTTCAAGACCCGGCCGCCGGGCGAGCGTGACTATTACGGCCGGCTGCGTGATGTGGACCCGATGACCACCACGGACCTGGGTGGCGCGGAGACGGTGATCGCGGCCGATACGGAACAGGCTGGCCAGCAGCGGGCTGCAGGGGCGGCCGGAGAGACATCCGCAGACGAGCGGATGGACACGCAGCCCGTGTCCGGCCAGGCCGTGCAGGCATCCACCGGAGAAGGTGCCGTCCGTCCGGCAGTGGGATGCCGGCCGACGGAGCAGGGGAGCAGACCGGACCGGGCGGCGCCGTGCCGCGAGGGGCGGGCATGAAGCTGCAGGTGACCAAGATGCACGGCGCAGGCAATGACTTCGTCGTGATCGATGCCACCCTGGGAATGCCCGGGCTGACGCTTTCGCAGTGGCGCTGGCTGGCCGACCGCCATGTGGGCGTGGGGGCCGACCAGATCCCTGATCGTCGAGCGGCCCACCGCGGCGCAGCAGCAGGCCGCCGGGCCGCAGGGGCTGGATTTCGTCTATCGCATCATCAATGCCGATGGCATCGAGGTGGAGCAGTGCGGCAATGGGGCGCGCTGCTTCGTGCGCGCTTCGTGACGGAGCAGGGACTGACGGAAAAAGTCGCGCATCCGGGTGCTGACGAAGGGCGGGATCATCATGCCGGCGCTGATGCCCGATGGCGACGTGGAAGTGGACATGGGCGAGCCTTCGTTCGATCCGGCCACGCTGCCGTTCTCCACGCGTGGGCTGATGCCGCGCGATGCCGGCCGGATGCAGCTCTGGCCGGTAGCGCTCGAAGAAGCGTCGGGCGAGGTGAGCACCCGTGAGCTGGCACTGGTGTCGATGGGCAATCCACATGCCGTGCAGGTGGTGGATGATGTGCAACAGGCACCGGTGAAGGCCGAGGGGCGGCTGATCGAGCTGCATCCGCGCTTTCCGCAGCGGGTCAATGCCGGCTTCATGCAGGGTGCTGTCGCGTACCGGCATTGCGCTGCGGGTGTTCGAGCGTGGGGCGGGCGAGACGATGGCCTGCGGGACGGGGGCCCTGTGCGGCCGTTGTGGCTGGAATGCAACAGGGCCTGCTGGACAGTCGGGTACGTGTCCAGGTGCCGGGGAAGGCTTACCATCCGCTGGGAAGGGGCCGGGCCATTCGGTGTTCCTGAGGGGGCCGGCTGTGACCGTGTTCCATACCGAGGTCGATGTGCCCGACGCCCCCGTGCTGTCCGGTGACATCTGACCGGATGGTGATTTGCAGGATTGCTCATGAGTTTGACCTCTGTGAGGGGAACGCAGGCGGCGACGGGCGTGGTCGCCGCATGGCTGATCTGGACGCCGCGCAGGGTGGCGGCCTGGCTGCAGCAGAACCCCTGAATTTTTCGAGACGCACCGTGATCTGCTGAGCCAGATCCGGCTGCGGCATCCGCATGGCGGGCGCGCCATTTCGCTGATCGAACGCCAGGTGACGGTGCTGCGCGACAGCAACCGCACGCTGGAGAAGCGGGTGGCGGATTTTCTGCGCATCGGCCGCGACAACGACGCGCTGTCGATGAAGATGCAGGGGCTGGCCCATGCGTTGCTGGGTGAGCGCGAGCCGTCGCGGCTGCCCGGACTGCTGTGCGCGGGGCTCAGGCGCGGCTTCGATGTGCCCTTCGTGCTGGTGCGGCTGTGGGCCGATGTGAACCTGCCCGAAAACCTCGCAGGGGCCGGTGTCGTCGCGGCTGCGGCAGTGGGCCGACCGGCTGGACCAGCCGTTCTGCGGGCCGGCCGAACAGCAGGACGAAAATCGTGGCCTGGTTCCCCGACCGGGGCAGGGAGGTGGCCTCGCTGGCCGTGATGGCGCTGCGGGCCGGCAACGAGACGCAGAGCTTCGGGCTGCTGGTGATCGGCAGCCACGACCCCAACCGCTTCCAGAGCGGCATGGGCACGGTGGTGCTGGAGCAGCTGGCCGACATGGCCCGGTGCCTCGCTGTCGCGGGCGCTGCCGGCGCGACAGGTGGCCTGAACGGCCATGAAACCGGCCGGGCGCATGAGCGCGTGCAGCGGCTTCCCACGGAGCGCAGACCAGGGCGGTGGCCCAGGGGCCTGCCGATCCATCTGTGTCTGCGTCCGTGTCCGGGCGCGATGTGCCTTCGGCTGGGCTGCGCGCCGACGTGGCCGCCTGGCTGCAGAGCGGCTGCGCACCGAGCGCGGCTATTCGGCGCATACGCTGGCGGCGTACCAGCGCGATCTGGAGGTGCTGCTGACGGGTCTGGCCGCTGCGCGAACGACGCGAGCGGGGGCCGGCGCGGCCTCGGGCAGTGGTCCGGTGTCAGGGAGCGGGTGAGGCTTCGCGCGGTGCTGGTGTTGGTGCAGGGGCTGGTGTTGGTGCAGGAATGGGGGCCAGTGGTGGGGGGCGCCTCGGCCGACTGGTCGCAGGTGACCGAGGCCGACATCCGCCGGCTGGTGGCCGAGGGCGCGCGCAACGGGCTGTCGGCGGCCTCGCTGGGGCGGCGGCTGTCGGCCTGGCGCAGTTTTTCGACGGGCTGGCCCTGCAGGGCGGGTCCAGGCCAATCCGGTGCGGGGCGTGAAGGCACCCAAACGGCCCAAACGGCTGCCGAAGGCGCTGCCGGTGGACCAGGCGGTGCAACTGGTCGAGGGCGATGCCGATGCGGAACAGGCTTTCGTCAATGCCCGCGACCGGGCGATGGCCGAACTGCTGTATTCGAGCGGGCTGCGCCTGTCGGAGCTGACGGCGCTGGATCACTGTTGGTTGCAGGCATCATCGGGGGCGACCCTCGTCGGCCTGGTACGACCGTCCGGCGGCCGAGGTCCAGGTGCTGGGCAAGGGCGGCAAGCGGCGTACGGTGCCGGTGGGACGGGCTGCGCAGGCGGCGCTGGATCACTGGCTGGCGGTGCGGGCCGCGTGGTTGGCGGCACATCCGGCGGCCGATCAGGCGGCGCTGTTCCTGTCGTCGCGCGGGCAGCGGCTGGGCAACCGGGCGGTGCAGCTGCGGCTCGACCGGCTGGGGCTTGCGCGCGGGTTGCCGGTACACGTGCATCCGCACATGCTGCGGCATTCGTTTGCCAGTCACCTGCTGCAGTCGTCCAGCGACCTGCGGGCGGTGCAGGAGCTACTGGGCCACGCCAGCATTGGTACGACCCAGATCTATACGGCACTGGATTTTCAGCATCTGGCGGCTACCTACGACCGTGCCCATCCCCGGGCGAAACGGCGGGATGGATCTTGAAAAACGCCGCATTGCTCCCATGTTGATGCTCCGGTGATGCCCAGGATCATCGCGGACATGGGGAGCGGCCTCAGAACGGAATCGATGCTGCGGGCGTGTTCCCCGGACCATCACGGGCATGGAAGCGGCGCCTGCACGGGCCGTGCATGTTGCAGGTGCACATCCGGCCGGTGTCCGGGCGCATCCGTCGCAGTGTACGGGCGCGTGCTGCACGCCGCGTGTTAACGCATGTTGCAAGGGGCGCAGGGGCGCCTTTTTGCGCGCAAGCTGTTGCCAATGTTCCGCCTGGCGATGGGCGTGCAAAATTAGTTACTTGCTGGCGGCGCGGGAGCGCGTACAATCCGCGCTCCCTCGGAAAGGTCTGCGGTTTCATGCCCCCCATGCGGGGGGTGCAATCGTTCAGATGTTTCCAGCATGCGGCCTGCCCGCAGAAGGTGTGACATGGCAAACGAGCTTATCCCTACCACCATCCTGACCGGCTTTCTGGGCAGCGGCAAGACCACGCTGCTGAACAAGATCCTGAAGGACGATCATGGCCTGAAAATCGCCGTCATCGAGAACGAATTCGGCGAAGAGGGCATCGACAACGACCTGCTGATGCAGGGGCGACGAGCAGATCGTCGAGATGAACAACGGCTGCATCTGCTGCACCGTGCGGGGATCTGGTGCGCATCCTGCTGGACCTGAAGGCCCGGCGCGACGCAGGCGATATCCATTTCGACCGGGTGGTGATCGAGGACCACCGGTCTGGCCGATCCCGGCCCCGTGGCCCAGACCTTCTTCATGGACGATGAAGTGGCGCAGAGCTACGCTCGACGCCATCATCACCGTGGTGGATGCCCTGCACGGCAGCCAGCAGCTGGACGAGACGAAGGAGGCCCAGGCCCAGGTGGGCTTTGCCGACCGCATCCTGATCTCCAAGACGGATCTGGTCAACGACGAGACACTGGAAGCCCTGCGCAGGCGCCTGGTGCAGATGAACCCGCGCGCGCAGATCCTTCCCATCCAGTTCGGCAATGCCGACGTGAAGGAAGTGCTCGACATCAAGGGCTTCAACCTCAATGCCGTGCTGGAGGTGGACCCCGACTTCCTGGAGAGCGACGAGCACACGCACAGCGACGCCGTGTCGTCGTTCGTCTTCAAGTCCAAACGCCCGTTCGACGGCACCAAGCTGGAAGAATTCCTGGGCGGCATGATCCAGGTGTTCGGCCCCGACCTGCTGCGCTACAAGGGCGTGCTCTACATCAAGGGGACGCCGCGGCGCATGGTCTTCCAGGGCGTGCACATGATGATGGGCGCCGATCTGGGCCGCAAATGGGAGCCCAGCGAAAAACCATCCAGCAAGATGGTGTTCATTGGCCGCAACCTGCCGAAGGACACCTTCATTGCCGGGCTGAAGCAGTGTCTGGCCTGAACGCCGGGCGACAAGGAGCAACGATGATGACTGAACAGGAAGTCACCACCCCCATCCTGACCGAAGAGCAGATTCTGCAGATGCCCGAGTCGGACTACATGAACGATGCGCAGCTGGCGTTCTTCCGGGCCCGGCTCAGGCAGATGGAGGCCGACATCCGCAACAACGCGGGCGAGACCACCGAACACCTGCGCGAAACGGTCATCGTGCCGGACCCGGCCGACCGTGCCACCATCGAGGAAGAGCATGCGCTGAGCTGCGCACGCGCGACCGTGAACGCAAGCTGCTGAAGAAGATCGAGCAGGCCCTGGCCACCATCGACAGCGGCGACTACGGCTATTGCGAGGAAAACCGGCGACCCCATCGGCATTCCGCGTCTGCTGGCACGCCCCACGGCCACGCTGTCGCTGGAAGCCCAGCAGCGGCGCGAACTGCGCCAGAAACTGTACGGGGACTGAGCAGAATCGACGTGGGCGTGGCCGGACAGGAATGGGGGCATGTCTGGCTGGTCTGGCCCAGGTGGGCGGCAGGCTGGCTGAAGAACCGATGGCATCACCAGCCGGACGTGTCGTCCATCAGATGCCCCACCGGGCAGACCCGTCGGCATGCGGATGCCTGGTCTGTCGCAGAAAAACCAGCGTGATGTCCGCTGTGGGGCATCGCGCACAGAAAATGGGGCGCAAGCCCCTTGTTTCCACCGGAAGGCGACGAAAGGCGCTCATGTGTCGCCCGGCGGTGGTTTGCTGCCTGGTCCGGCAGGGGCTTCTGCTGGCTGGATACTATCGGCCGACTGGCGGGGCGTGGACCAGGTGGCCGAAAAAGTCGCCCGGTGCTACACTGAAAATCGAAGGCCAGTCAGGGGCATACGTCCGTGGGATTCTTTTCTTCTTTGTTCGGCAGGAAAAAACCCGGAAACCAGAGCGAAGCCGCTCCGGCACCGGAGGCTGCCAATGGGCTGAGCGCCCGTGAAATTGCCGAACTCACCGCCAGAAAGATCGACGAAATCGAATCGGAAATGGTGCGTGAGGGTGTGTCGGTAGCCAATCCGGCGGCGCAGGCGACGGCAAAGCCGACCGCGGCACCCGCCCAGGCGCAGCCCGAGCCGGCAGCCGCCGTGGCAGCCGGTGGCGGTGCGACCGACAACGGCGACCGGCCGACCGTGCGGCGCGGCCGCCGCGCGAGGGAGCCATCGAAATCCAGAGTTCCGGCCTGCTGCCGGTGCTGGAAGAGGTGTCGGTGCTGTTTGCCAACGGCCAGGTGGCCGAGGCGACACAGAACCTCAAGCATGCCATCGAACAGAAACAGCTGGGCGATCACACCCGGCTGGGCTGGAAAATGCTGCTGGAGCTGTATCAGGCCAGCGGGCAGCGCACCGAATTCGAAAAACCTGGCCGTCGAATATGCCTCGCTCTTCCTGCTGTCGCCGCCGGCGTGGGTGGATGAGCTGGTGGTCGAGCCGCAGGAAGACAGCCCGGCGCAGCTGTCGTCCACTGTGCTGTTCCCGCCGCTGATCGATGCCCAGGTGGTGAAGCAGACCGAGCAGATGACGCGGGCCATTCAGCGCAAGCGCCAGCTGCGGGTGGATTTCAGCCGCGTCACCAGCATCGACATGATCGGTGCCGACCTGCTGCTGCGCACCTTCCGCGATTTTTCGCAGGGGCGCGCTACGAGCTGACCATCTCGTGGCGTGGAGGCGCTGGAAAAAGGCGCTGGCACCGATGACCGAAAGTGGTCGCCGCGATCCGGACGAGCACTGCTGGCAGCTGCGCCTGATGGCGCTGCGCATGCTGGGCCGCCAGCAGGAGTTCGAGGATCTGGCCATCGAATACTGCGTGACCTACGAGGTGTCGCCGCCGTCGTGGGAGCCGCCGCCCGATTCGGTCAAGGTGGTGCTGCCCGACAGCCAGCCGGAAGAAGAGGGGCCGGAGACGCAGGCGCCGTATGTGGGCGAGACCTTCGTCCTGTCGGGCGTCCTGGCCGGTCGTGCCGAATCGATGTTCCGCCGGCTGCGTGCCTGGGCCGAGGAGCGCCGCGAGGTGACGCTGGACTGCCGCCAGCTGGTGCGCATCGATTTTGCCTGCGCCAGCGAGCTGCTCAACGAGGTGGTGGCCCTGCAGGGCCATGGCAAACCGGTGACCATCCGCCAGCCCAGCTACCTGGTGGCCTATCTGATGATCGTGATGGGTCTGGGCGACCTGGCGGAGCTGCAGTTGCGTCACGCCTGATGGCCGGGGCTGGCTGTGGCCGGCCCTGTTCCGGCTCTCCGTTGGTCTCCCCGGCCCCTCGACCCCGGCTTCGTCCGGGGTTTTTCGTTTTGTGCGTTGCCGCCCGGTGTGCTGGCGGCCCGTGTAATGCTGCTGTGCCGTGCCGTGCCGTGCCGTGCCGTGCCGTGCGGTGTGCGGTGTGCGGTGGGGGCATCGGGGCAGGAGGCATGGCCGTCGGCCATTGAAAACCCTGCGCCTTCCCCCATATGTCATGAAACCGCCGGTGCCAGCCGGTACCGGTTTCCCGGAAGATCGGCAGGGTCTACTGCACAGGCCGTCCATGGTGCTGGTGCGGGTTTTCCCCAGAAGGTCCGGGGCGTCTGCCCGGGCAGGGCCCGACATGGGCCTGCCTGCAGACGGCCTCCGTATCGCTCGGCGGGTCTTCCTTCTTTTCGGGACCATCATGACAACTATCGTATCCGTGAGACGGGGCGACCAGGTCGCCCTCGGGGGTGATGGACAGGTCACCCTGGGCAACATCGTCGTCAAGGGCTCGGCCCGCAAGGTGCGGCGTCTGGGTGGCAACAAGGTGCTGGCCGGTTTTGCTGGCGGCACGGCCGATGCCTTCACGCTGTTCGACCGCTTCGAGGGCGCAGCTGGAGCGTTATCCGGCCAACCTGATGAAGGCTGCCGTGGAGCTGGCCAGGAATGGCGCACCGACCGCGTGCTGCGCCGCCTGGAGGCCATGCTGGCCGTGGCCGACAGGAACCACTCCCTCATCATCACCGGCAATGGCGATGTGCTTGAGCCGGAACATGGCCTGGTGGCCATTGGTTCGGGCGGTGCCTACGCCCAGTCGGCAGCGCTGGCGCTGCTGGAAAACACCGAGCTGTCGCCGGAAGAAATCGTGAGAAAATCGCTGACCATTGCCGGCGATCTCTGCATCTACACCAACCAGAATCACACCATCGAGACGCTATGAGCCAAATGACGCCACAGGAGATCGTCTCCGAACTGGACAAGCACATCATCAGCCAGGACAAGGCCAAGCGCGCCGTGGCCATTGCGCTGCGCAACCGCTGGCGCCGCCAGCAGGTGCCCGAGCCGCTGCGCCACGAGATCGTGCCGAAGAACATTCTGATGATCGGGCCGACCGGGTGGGCAAGACGGAAATCGCCCGCCGGCTGGCACGCTCTGGGCCAATGCGCCGTTCATCAAGATCGAGGCCACCAAGTTCACCGAGGTGGGCTAGTGGGCAGGGATGTGGGATTCCATCATCCGCGACCTGGTGGAAAACCGCCATCAAGGAAGAGCGCAGACCGCGCCAAGCGCAAGGTCGATGCACGTGCCGTGATCTGGCCGAGGAACGGGTGCTGGACGCACTGCTGCCGTCGTCGGCGCACGAGCGTGACACGTCGGCGTACCGCGATCTGGAAAAACCCATTTCCACCGCCGACGATCTCGGTGGCCCGCCAGAAATTCCGCAAGCGCCTGCGCGAGGGCGATCTGGATGACAAGGAAATCGAGATCGAGATCTCGCAGCCGATGCCGAACATCGGTTTCATGGGGCCGGCCGGCATGGAGGAATTCACCAGCCAGCTTCAGGGGATGATGCAGAGCATGCCCGGCAAGATGAAGCCGCGCAAGCTGCGCATTGCCGACGCCATGAAGCTGCTGATCGACGAAGAGGCCGGCAAGCTGGTCAACGACGAGGAAGTGAAGGCCCAGGCGCTGTCGAACGTGGAGCAGAACGGCATTGTGTTCCTCGACGAGATCGACAAGATTGCCGTGCGCAATGGCGTGCAGGGTGGGGACGTATCGCGCCAGGGCGTGCAGCGTGACCTGCTGCCGCTGGTGGAAGGCACGGCGGTGAACACGCGCCACGGCTCGGTGAAGACCGATCACATCCTGTTCATTGCATCCGGGGCATTCCATCTGTCCAAGCCGTCCGACCTGGTGCCCGAGCTGCAGGGGCGCTTCCCGATCCGCGTGGAGCTGAGTTCGCTGTCGGTGGAGGATTTCCGGCGCATCCTGACGGAAACCGATGCCAGCCTGACCAAGCAGTATCAGGCACTGCTGGGCACCGAGGGCGTGACGCTGGATTTCCGCGACGATGGCATCCAGAAGCTGGCCGAAACGGGCCTTCCGGGTGAACGAGGGCACCGAGAACATCGGCGCCCGTCGTCTGCAGACGGGTGATGGAGCGGCTGCTGGAAGAGCTGTCCCGTACCAGGGCGACCGCCGCTCGGGCGAGACGGTGGTGGTTGATGCCGCCTTCGTCGAGGAACGGCTGGGTGACATCGCCCGCGATGAGGATCTGTCGCGGTATGTGCTGTGACATATAGCTGCAGCACGGTGTAGCTCCGGGCTGCAGGGCAGGAGCGGGGATATGTCATGTCCCCCAAAACAACGGGAGGCTTTCGTTTCGGCGAAGTCTCCTTTTTGCCGCCGCACGATCTCATTGCCGGGTTCATGACACGCTCTGAAGCATCGTGCCGTTGTCGGGCAGCCGCAGTGCCGTGTTGCGGTGCTGCCGTTTCTGGCGCTCATGGTTGCCGCTGATGGTCGTTTCGCTGTCCGTCTGGCTGAAATCGGCTCGCTGTGACTTTTTGCTTGCGCAGAATGCCTCGTGACGTGAGGTTCGGTCGGGGTGGTGTCATGCCCCCTGGCCGTGCGTGCAGGGCTGTGCTTGCACGGGCAAGACAGCGCCTGTGCCATTCCATGACACGCTCTAAAGGATCTATTCGGGCGAATGAAGGCAGCGGCGCAGCGTACGAGCGGGCAGCGGGTTCATGCGTGCCCCTGGCTGTGCTGGGTATCGTGGCCCTGCTGGCGGCGCCGACCGCCTATTTTTCATTTTTACTGGCAGCAGGTCGAGGGCGAGATGCTCGACCGCGTGCAGGCCGATGCGCAGTTTCGGCCGTAGTGCCCGTCATCACGCGGGACGATGCCAATAACTGACACTGCTGACCGTGCCAGCATGCGTGCCATCTGCCCCACGCGCCGATACTGCACTGGCCATCCGCCAGCTGATGCACCGCCTGCCGGTCCCTGAATTCGAAGGGCGGCGCGTACTGCGCGATGCCACCGGTCGTGTACTGGCGCAGACCGGTGCACCACTGCCGGGGCCGGTGTTTTCGGTGACGGTGCCCTGGCGGGATGCCACGGGGGCGTGGGCGAGCTGGAAATGACCCGCAGCAGCAGGCCGGTGCTATGGCACATGCTGGGTGTGGGTTCGCTGGTGCTGGTGCTGGGTGCGCTGATTGCGCTGGTGACGGTACAGGGCGCCCGAGCGCTCGCGCGGCCGTCAGGAAGGTTTTGCGACCGTGACGGTGCCACGGGTGTGCTGGCCCGGCGGGGCGATGCTGGCGCGTGATGCCTTCAGGGACAGTGTGCGCGAGGCCATCGAACGCTCGGGCCGCGACGGTACCGAATGCACGCTGTTCCATCTGGATCTGGATCACTTCAAGATGATCAACGGGGCGGTGGGGCAGACCTATGCCGACCTGCTGCTGGAGCAGGTGGCCGCGTGCTGCGCCGGCGTATCGACGAGATGGCTGAACAGGTGCGGGCTGCCGCCCGTGGTGATGGGAGCGCCCGGTGGTGATGTGCTGCTGCTGCTGGTGAGGCGCTGCCGAAGTCTGCACAGGTGACGGAAGCCTTTGCGCGCGGCGTGCTGGATGCGCTGGGCAGCACCTTCGAGGTGGGGCCGTACCAGCTGTATCTGACGGCCAGTGTGGGCGTGAGCCACCGGGCCGGCCGGGCACTGAGCGCCGAGCTGGTGC